>FWPU01005572.1_pt1 | contig 26988 bp, 22 predicted proteins | sample 2228361 | NCBI WGS metagenome assembly FWPU01 (sample SAMEA103939777, study PRJEB20133) | metagenome
ACCGGTCGCTGGACCGCAAGTTCTGGGCGGGGGTGTGAAGGGGCTTCGGGGGGCAGTGCCGGAGGCCAGGAGTGGAGACGGATCGATGGAGGGAGAGACCTTGATTCCGCGACACGGCGGATACCGGAACCTGAAGAGCTTCCAGATCGCCCGGCTGATCTACGATCTGACGGTCTGGTTCTGCGACCACCATGTTGAGCGTTGCAGCCGGACCCACGACCAGATGGTGCAGGCGGCAAGAAGCGGTGTGCAGAACATTGCCGAAGGGAGCCAGGCCTCGGGGACGTCGAAGAAGACGGAGCTCAAGCTGACCAACGTGGCGCGGGCGAGTCTGGAGGAGCTCCGTCTCGATTACGAGGACTATCTGCGTCAGCGGGGCATTCCACCCTGGCCGCCGGATCATCCGGCGCTGCGGCGCTTCCGGCAGCGGCGCTGCTCGAGCCTGGCGGAAGTGGGCGGGTGGGCGCGGGAGGAGCTGGCTCGGATGGGAACGGGGGAGCGCGGTCTCAGGGACGGGCACGGACAGACACGGACGGACACGGACCCGGAACCCGGGGACAAACCTGAGTGGAAAACGAGCAGATGTCCTCCAGCGGCTGTTCTTCTGGCCAACGCCGCCCTGTCGCTGCTGAACCTCTGCTGTCACCTGCTCGACCGGCAACTGGCGGCCCAGGCCGAGGCCTTCGAGCGGGAGGGAGGGTTTACCGAGCGGTTGTACCGCTACCGGACCCAACGAAGAGGGGGTGAGCGGACCGGGACAGCAACACGGACTGACACGGACTGACACGGACTGACACGGACCGCTACTGACGTCCGTGTTCGTCCGTGTTCGTCCGTGTTCGTCCGTGTTCGTCCGTGCCCGCCAGGTCAGCCGCTGCCGAGGCGGGGGCAGTCCTGCGCCAGCGGACAGACCTCGCAGCGGGGAGTCTTGCGGCAGAACTGCTTGCCGAACCGGACCACCCGGGCATGCAGGACCCGCAGGAAGTCCGCATCCCACGCCCCCGTCGAGGTCAGCCGCCGGGCCGCCGCCTCGTAGCCCAGGCCGGGCGGCAGCAGCCCGAGACGGGAACAGAGCCGCCTCAGGTAGTTGTCGGCGATCAGACGCGGCCGCCCGAAGCCATAGAGCAGGATCGCATCCGCAGTTTCCGGGCCCACACCGGGAAGCGCCAGCAGATGCTCCCGTTCCGGCGTGCCGCCCCCGAGTTCCAGCCACCAGCCTGCCAGCCCCCGCAGAGTGGCCGCCTTGGCCCGGAAGAAGCCCGCCGGGCGCACCGCTTCTTCCAGCTCTCCGGCCGGGGCCGACAGCACCGAAGCGGGGGTCACGAAGCCGCGCGCACGCATCCGCTCCAGGGAGCGGACGACCTGAGTCCAGCGGGTGTTCTGGGTCAGCACCGCCCCGACGGCGACTTCAAAGGAGGCGGGCTGGAAAGCCCCGCTGATCGGCCAGCCGTCGTCCGGCCAACCCTCGTCCGGAGGAGCTGCATCGAGTTTTCGACAGAGTTCGATCAGTGCAGGCCGGGATTCGGACACGTTTCAAGGATGCTTTTCGGGCCGGAGAATTCCCGTGGGGACGGTAAGATCCCGCTCCAGCCGGACCATCAGCTCGGTCTCTGCGGGCAGCAGCAGGTCGCTGCCCCGGGTGGCCAGCACACCCGTCACCCCCGCCGCCGCCCCCACCACGGCTCCGGTCCGGGCCCCGCCGCCACCCCCGGTGAGGATCCCGATCAGGGCTCCAATGCCGGCCGCCGCGCCCACTTTTTTAACGTCTTCTCCCTTTTCCCCCCGGGCACGGATGGTACCGTCCTCCTCCTTGACCTCCTCGGGCCGCCGTGGCTCCACCGAGACAACCGTGCCGGCGATGGGGAGCACGGTACCGTCGGGAAGCGTGAGCTGCTCAAAGTTGAGGCTCATCTCGGCGCGGCCGCGGATCCTACCGGGACGCTTGAGGTGGGAGATCGTACCCTCCAGCCGGCTGCCGGCCGGGACAACCACCTCGTTCTCCACCTCGACCGCGTGAACGACTTCGGCCCGGAACCTGTCCCCGGCCTCGTTACGCTGGGTGGTCAGGGTTTCGCTGAGGCGGACCAGAATCTCTGTACCCTGGGGCAAAAGGGTTCGTCCCTCGGGCACCTTTCTGGGGGGTGGGGCTTGCGAGGAGGTCACCGGCGGCGGCTCGGCGTGCTCCGCCCGGGTCAAGCCGTAACCCGCCTCGTAGCCGTCCTCGAAGCCGCGGCGGTATGCAACCAGGTACACGTCCCGCTGGTGGACCTGGGGATCGAAACCCCGAAGTCCGTCCTGATAGCCGGCCTTGCCGGCAAAGTCGAAAGGCCGGCGGGCGGCGCGATCCCCTTCGCCGGCGGCACTGCCGTCCGTGTAGCCGCGATCGTAAGCGGCCCGGTAGGTGTCCTGCGCGAGCAGGCATGTTTGCCCGCCGATCCCGGCGACCGTCAGCACACAGACCAGCAACGTTCTTCGCATCGTCGCTCAGCGGGTGTCGAAGGCTACCCGATTTCTCAGCTCCGACCACCGGACGCCAAACTCATCCAGCAGCAGTCGGGTCCCAGCCGCATGCACCTGGGAGTCGGAACCCCGGTACTGGAAATAGTAAAGCGTGTATTTTTCCAGCGCATAGAGCCCGCCGGACCGATCGAAACGGACACGGCCCTGATAAGGCCCCAGTTCGTTTCCTTCCCGAGTGATGACCATCAGACCCGACAGCGACTCTTCGGGGACTATCCGCACCACCGTATTGGTCAGCGGAAACAGGACATCATCCCGCCCGTTGTCGAAGATCTGTCCGAAAGTGAACCGGCAGCTCCTTCCCTGCAGCCGTTGTGACAGCTCGTTCAAGGTCTTGTCCACAACTTCCCAGCGTCCCATCCGCGGTTTGCCTCGGGTCTTGAGCTTCCTCGGCAGCTTCATCTCCAGCACCACGTCCTGACAGTCCTGGGCTGCCAGCAGGGGTGTTGCCAGGATCGCCAGGGTCAAGAAAGCTGCAACTCGACGCATTGTTCCACCTTTCTAACAGACGGAAACAGGGGGTGAAAAGGTTGAAACGTCCTCGCACTGCGACCACTTCCCCGCAGCCGCGGTGCCGTGACCCCGCACTGGACCCGCGGCGGTTCCGTCATGCGTTGTCGATTGTAAACGCCGCTGGGACAGCGGGTTCGTGACGAGGACCACTGGGGGGGAGGGCAAGAGAGGTTTGAGACCCTCTTGCTGCGAACTTCTAGATCCGGAACGCGTGAACCCACTCCACCACCGCCGCCACGCTGTCCACCGGAGTCTGGGGAAGGAAACCGTGTCCCAGATTGAAGATATGGCCCGGGCGTCCTGCCGCCTGTCCGAGCACGTCTTCCACTTTTCGCCGCAGCACCGGCAGCGGCGCCATCATGGCCAAGGGGTCCAGATTGCCCTGGATCGCCCGTCCGTTCCCGACCAGATCCCAGGCCCTGCCCAACGGGATCCGCCAGTCCACGCTCTGCACCATTCCTCCGGCTTCCGCCACCAGATCGAGGTAGCCGGCGGTCCCGGTGGAGAAATGGATGGTGGGAACCTTCAGGTCATCCAGGGCGGAGAAGATCCGCCGGGAGTGGGGGAGGACGTACTCCCGGTAGTCGTCGGGCGACAGGGTGCCCACCCAACTGTCGAACAGTTGGACCGCCTGGGCTCCCGCTTCGATCTGGGCCCGCAGGTAGGCAGCGGTGGTCTCCGCAATCAGCCCCAGCAGGCGGTGCCAGGCAGCGGGCTCCTCGTACATGAGACGTCGGGTCAGGGCGAAATGGCGGGAGTGGCCGCCCTCGATCATGTAGCCGGCCAGAGTGAACGGCGCGCCGGCAAAGCCGATCAGGGCCACGCCGTCCGGCAGCTGCTCGCGTACCAGCCGGATCGCCTCCAGCACGAAGCCCAGATCCGCCCGAGGGTCCGCCGTCCGCAACCGATCGATCGTCTCCACTGACCGTATCGGTTGGAGGATCCGCGGTCCCTCGCCGGCGGCGAACTCGAAGGGTACGCCCATTCCGGGAAGGGGGAGGAGGATGTCGGCGAATATGATGGCGGCGTCCAGCTCGAAACGACGGATGGGCTGCAGCGTCACCTCCGCCGCCAGCTCAGGGTTCCGGCACATCTCCAGGAGGGTGTACCGTTCCCGCAGGCGGCGGTACTCCTCCATGTAACGTCCGGCCTGACGCATGAACCAGACCGGTGTGCAGTCAACCGGCTCACGCCGACACGCTTTCAGAAACCGGCTTTCGACGGTCATCACCGGACTCAGAAACGCTCCGGCAGGGTGTGGCTGCGGCCCTGATTGACCCGGCGGAGGTACTCCATGAGCGGCTCGAAGTAACGGAGCATGGGCTCTGCCGAAACCTCCTGCCCCAGCGTGTCCTGCATCAGCCGCCGCCAGTCGACGGTGGCTCCGGCGCTCATGATGGTTTGCAGAAAACGACCCGCGTCCTGGCTTCCGAAGTAGTTGGTGGCCCGGGGATCCTGACTTAGGATCTCCCGCGAAATGTGCTCGTGCAACTGGAAAAGAATCGCGAAGGAGATTGCATAGTCGTAATACTGGGCAGCGTCGTCGTTGATGTGGGTCTTGGTGGCGGCGTCGCAGAACTCCTCGCCGCGGGGCACCGGCGGCACGATCCCCTGGAACTGCTGTTTCAGCTCCCACCAGGTTTGGTTGAAGCGGTCCGGCGGAAGGTTTTGGGCGTAAAGCCGGTGTTCGAATTCGGTCATGACCCCCGCCCAGGGCATGAACACCACATAGTTCAGCGCTTCCTTGAGCAGGCTCAGCTCGGGATCCGTCCGCGTGGCGGGGGGCACGAGCCCCCGCTGTTCGAGGAAAGGCCGTTGCATGGCGGCCAGGCCCATGAGGCTGCCGACCGCCTCATGGAAGGCCCGGTTGGCGCCCTCCCTCAGCAGGGGAGGCACCTCGGGCCGGGAGTAGGCGAGGAAATAATACACATGCCCCAGCTCGTGGTGGACCGTTTCATACCACTCGCCGTTGGGGATCACGCTCATCAGGCTGCGGACGTCCTGGTCCAGATCGATGTGCCAGGCGGAGGCATGGTTGTTCTTGCGATACCCGGCGTCCGGGGGAAGAGGATAAAGGCTGGACTTCTCCCAGAAACCGGCGGGCAGCCGGGGCATCCCCATGCTCACGTAAAACTCTTCTCCCTGCTGGACGATCCATTCTGCGGTGCGGTCCTTCAGGGTGGCATCGAGGTCGATGCCTTCCACCGACACCAGCGTGCTCCAGTCCTGCCCCCACCGGTTGGGGAGCCAGTGGGCGGGCAGATAGTCGGGCACCTGATTCACTCCGTACTTGCGGGCCAGCTCATAACGGGCAAAAGTGTGCAGCTCGCGGTACAGCGGCCACAGCTCCCGCACCAGCCGGCGGCTCAGTTCCAGGATCTCCTGGGAACTCATCCCGTACTCGGAGGCCTGGTATGCAAAGAAGTCCGGGTAGCCCAGCGCCTGGACGGTCCGGTTGCGCAGCTCCCGGAGCTTGATCAGACCGGCCCTGAGTCCGCGCCCCACCTCCTTGGAGCTGCTCCAGCCTTGGAGCCGGCGCGGCAGGCTGGTCTCCTCCTTGAGCAATGTGTCCAGGTCGTTGGTGGTGACCGAGCTTCGGTCCAGCTTGAAGTCGAAACCGTACAGCAGCTCGGTCTGGCGGGTCTCTGCGGCGATCCGCTCCCGGACGAGATCGGCCACGGTTTGGGGGTTGTTGGCCGCCTCATAGAGCATGGCTTCGAACTGCCGGACCTGAAGCGGATCGAGCTCGCTGCGGCGGTCCAGGAAGCGTCGCGCCGCCTCGATGTTCTCGACGCTGCCGGTGAAGGCTGCCAGCTTCTCCCGAGCGTCCCGGGTGGCCGCGGGGGTCGCCTCATCCCCTTCGCGGATGTAGGTGTTGGACCGCCACTCCGCCTCCGAGGATGCAGTGTAAAGTTCCAGGTAACGGCGGTTGTAGCGATCGAGGAACTCCTGCGCTTCCGTCCGAATGTCCTGCAGCCCGCAGGAAGTGAGTCCGAGCAGCACTGCAACTCCCGCTGTTCTGATCATGATGCCGCCTCTCCCGTTGACTGATGTTCTAGATTAGCAGGCTCGGAGCCGTCATGGCTCGGGGACCCCAGGCCGACTTCCCTCAGGAAGCCGTCCACCTGTTCCCAGTACTCCCGGACGGTATCCCACCGCCGCCAGCCGTGTCCCTCGCCGCGGAAGACGTGGAGTCGGCAGCGGACGCCCTGACGCCGCAACTCGGAGGCCAGGCGTTCAACGGGTGCCAGCGGGACCACCTGGTCGGCGTCACCGTGGAAGATCGCCACCGGATCGCGGATTTTTTCCGCCTGGCGCAGCGGCGAGCGGGAGTGGTAGCGGGTGAGAAATTCCGGGTACGGGCCGATCAGGCCTTCCAGATAGCGGTGTTCGAACCGGTGGGTCTCGGCGTTGAGACGCTCCGGCTCGACGACGGGGTAGCGGCAGATGCCGGCACGGAAACGTCCGGGATAGCGGGCGAGGGCCAGCAGGAGCGTCATCCCCCCGGCGCTGCCGCCGGCCAGCACAATGCCGCCCGGATCCGTCCAGCCCCGATGCACCATCTCGTCGGCGGCCGCTCCTACGTCCTCCACTTCGAGCTCGCCCCAGCCGCCCCGAAGCTGACTGCGATAGCGGCGGCCGTAGCCGGAGGACCCCCGATAATTCAGGGACAAGACGGCAAATCCCCGCCGGAGAAAACGCTGGACTTCATCGTCGTACTCGGCCGAATACTGGGAAGTGGGTCCGCCGTGAATGCGGATGACCAGAGGCCGGGAGCCGCCGCCGTGATCGGGCCGCTGGAACAGTGCGTGACAGGTCCGGTCGCCGCTTCCCAGAGTGAGGTGCATGCCGGCAGAAGGGTCTGCGGGTTCGGGGCCGAACGGTGGGGGCACGCTGACCGCCGGCGTCTGCCACTGTCCCTGTCGGTGTACCAGCAGCCGGTGGGGCCGAAGCGGGTCGGAGGCGATCAGGGCGAGACCGTTGCCTGTGACGGAAAGGGCGGGCTGGCGGAGGTCGGTCCAACCCTCCAGACCAGGCACCGCACGAGTCGTTCCTTCCACCGGATTCCAGCGGACCGCTGCAGCCCGGGCTTCCGCCAGACGAACCACCACCAAACTTCCCGCCGGATCCCACGCGTAGGTACGCAGTCCGTGGACCCAGGCCGGAGGCGCGTGTTCGGCCGGCTCTTCCAGGCGGTACCGCAGGGTTCCGGTGGAGGGGTCGTAAAGGGAGAGATTGAACCAGCCGGAACCGTCGGAAACCACCGCCAGCCAACGTCCATCGGGGGAGAAGGTAGGCTGGAAGAAACTGGTGTCCGCCGACCGTAACCCTGCCACTCTGGTCACGCGGAGGCAGTCGCTGCACTCGAGCTCCGCCCACGCCGTCCGGGCCTCGTCCCAGGGCATGTGGGGGGAGTCCCATTCGATCCAGACCAGCCGGCGTGAATCCGGATGCCAGCAGGGCTGCATCAGGAAGTCCGGTCCCTGACGGACCACCGTGGCGTCGCCTCCCGCCGACCGCAGCACCAGCAGACGATCCCGTTCCGGCCCCCCGGCCACCAGGGCGATGAGGGAACCGTCGGGTGAGACCGTGGGGCTGCAGACCGGGTCATTGAATTCCGCCACCCTGACGGGAGGACTTCCCGACAGGGATTGGCGCAACAGCCGGACTCCGTCCACGAAGTAGACTGCATCCCCGGCCGTCGTGAAGTCGCCGCCGCCATAACCGACGCGCGCACCCACTCTCCAGTCGCGGGTCAGGTCACGGCGCCATCGCCGGTCCAGGGAGGCCGCGACCAGGACGGTCCGGTCGGAGCGTCCCTCCAGCCAGACCAGGCTGTCGGGCCCAGCCCACTGGACATCCAGCAGGCGTTTGGGAGGGAACGGCGGGTCCGGGGTGCCGGCTTCCGGGCGGGCGGACCCCACTGGCGGGCTGGTAGCGTTCACGCAGCCCCTCCCGCCAGCAGACCCAGCAGAAAAGCGCACAACAGTCCGCCGTAGGTCCCCACCAGGTACCCCAGCAGCGCCATCAGGACGCCGACCGGCGCCAGCGCTTCAAGATATGCCGCGGCTACGATGGGGGCGGTGGCGGCTCCCCCGATATTGGCCTGGCTGCCGACCGCCGCCATGAACAGCGGCGCACGAAGGATGCGGGCTCCCAGCAGCAGAGTCAGGATATGTACCGCTATCCACACCACACCGACCAGCAGCAACACCGGGGCCGCCAGAATCCCGCCCAGGGAAGCCTTGGCTCCCAAGGAGGTGAGGAACAGGTATAGCGCAGCATAACCCAGCTTGGAGGCGCCGGCATCCTCCAGCCTGCGCAAAGGGGTGAGTGATGCGGCGATGCCCAACGTCGTGATCAGGACCACCAGCCAGGTGAATTCGCCGAAGACGGACGCCAGGGTCGGAGCGGTGCGTTCCAGCCAGGGATCGATCCGCTGATGGAGGAGCCGGGCCAGGTGACGGCAGAACACGGCGGCTGCCAGCCCCAACGCGATGGTTGCCGTCAAATCCAGCAGGGCAGGCTGGCGGCTGAGGCGGTCCCGCAGCTCCCGGAGGCGGCGGTTGAGATCCTGCACCAGTCCGGCGTCGGCCCGGTTCCAGGTGTCGAATCTGTGCTGGTAGGCTGCCAACAGCAGGAGGACGCCGGTCCAGGTATAGGCCACCGCCGTATCGACCACGATGATGGGCCCCACCAGCTCATCGGAAGCTCCCACTGCCTCCTTCACCGCCGCGAAGTTGCCGCCGCCGCCGATCCAGCTCCCGGAGAGGGCGGCCATCGCCTTCCAGGCGTCGGCAGGAAGCCAGGGACGGAAGACCAGGTAGGACACCACAGCACCCAGCACCACACCGGCGGAGCCAAACAGCATCATGGCTGCAGCACGGGGTCCGATCCGCAGGATGGAAGGGATGTCCACCGTGAACATCAGGATGAACAGGCAGAGCGGAAGCAGGTAGTCCCGCATCCAGTCCCAGGCCGGATTGGCCCGGGGCAGGATTCCGGCGGCGGCCAGGATGGCAGGGACGTAGTACAAAAGGACGACCGCCGGAACAACACGGAAGAGAGCGGCCAGGGACGGACGGGCGGCGGTCCAGAAGACACCCGCGCAGACTGCTGCGCTGACGGCGACCACGGCCATGGGGTCCTGGAAATAGCTCATCGGGTCAGGCAGGCCAGTCTAGCCCAGGGGGTTCAAGGGTTCAAAGGTTCTCAGTCTTTGCACGGCTTGAAGAAGTTGATTGCAGGTGAGTCCGGGCTGCGCTAAAGTCTGTCGGTCCAGTTTCCCTCAACGGGGGAGGGTCAGCCGGATGAATCAGGAGCTAAGCGAGCTCAGCCTCGAGGTGGAGAACCTCGGCCGGCGGGTTCGGGCGGTGCAGAACCTGCTGGCGAGGCGTCTGGCCGACGTCCAGACCGAAGCCGTGGCCGAGAAACAGCGGCTCGAACTGGTGCTGGAGGCCGCCCGCCTGGCGTGGTGGGACCAGGATTTCGTCAGCGGCCGCGTTCACCGCAGCCCGTTGTGGGCGTCCATGCTGGGCTATGAACCGGGGGAGGTGCCGCCGACGCTGGAAGCCTGGCAGGCTTTGTTGCATCCCGACGACCGGCCGCTGGTGCGGGAAGCGGCGCGCCTGCACGAGGAGGGATCGACGCCGCGCTTCAGCGTCGAACACCGCATGCGCAGCAAGGCGGGCGAGTGGCGCTGGATCCTCAACTGGGGCTGTATCGTCGCCCGCTCCCCTGACGGCAAGCCGTTGCGCGCGGTGGGAACGCATCTGGACATCACCGAGCGGAAGCGCAACGAACTGGAGAAGGAGCTGATCATCGGCCGGCTCCAGAAGGTGTTGGCGCGGACGCGCCCGCTGCGGGGCATCATCCCCATTTGCTCGGGTTGCCAGCGGGCGCGGACTCCGGATGAACGCTGGATTTCGCTGCCAGCCCTGCTGCAGCTCCATGCTGAGGTGGACTTCAGCCACGGGCTCTGCCCGGAGTGCTCCAGACGGCTGTATCCCGGAATCCTGCCTGACGAGGGGTAGCGGCGACGGCGGGTCGCCTACTCCGCCTCCGGCTGGGTCGCATGTTCCCGCAGGGGGTCAAGTTGCAGGTAGCGGGAAAGCCAACGTACCCCCAGGTAAAACGGGATGGTGTCCAGCAGGGCGACGATGAACTTGAAGCCGTACCCGGAGGCGATGAAGAAGAGAAGCTGTGGACCCAGCGGCCGCTCGGGGTCCACCGGGAGGGCTTTGGCGTAGTAGTGGGTGATCAGAATGACCGACACCGTGTCCACGAGCTGGCTGATCAGGGTTGAACCGTTGTTGCGAAGCCAGAGATGGCGCCCGTTGGTCACCTTCTTCCAGAAGTGGAAGAGAAACACGTCGCAGAGCTGGGCGGTCAGGTAGGCGATCATCGAGGCGGTAACCGCGCCGAAGGTGAGCGCCTGGATCTCAAAAAAGACCGGCAGGCGGCCGGCGGCATCCCGGACCACCTCTCCAGTGACTGGATCCGTCGTCTCGAAACCGGGAAGGACACCGCCCAGCCAGATGATGAAGACGATCCACAGATTGAGGGCCAGCCCCATCCAGACCACCAGGTTGGCGCGTTTGCGGCCGTAGAACTCGCTGATGAAGTCCGTGCACAGGAAAGTCATGGGGTAGGGAAGGACCCCCACCGCTACCGAGCAGGGGATCGTCAGGGGCCCGATGGAGAAGCTCAGGTCGACAAACCGGGTGATGCCCAGAATGTTGAGCATGGCCAGGGTGCCCAGAAACAGACCCGAGAAGAACAGGAACACCCGTTCCCTGCGTTCGTGGAGGCGGTCATCGATGTACTCGTAAGGCAGGGTCATGGGAGTGGCACTAACCTGCGGTCTCCGCCGGCGGCCCCGGCAGGTCCTCATCTCCCTCCTCGGGTGTGGGAGAGAGTGATGTGGAGTCGATCCGGCAGCGTTCCACCGGGACCGGAGCCCGCGGCCGGAACCCGCCGGCCTCCGCCGGGTAGGGATCGCCGGGCTGGGCGGCGATTCGATCGGCAATCTCGATCCCCTCGATGACTTCGCCGAATGCGGAGAACCGACCGTCGAGGCTGGAATCATCCACCAGCAGAATGAAAAACTGGCTTCCGGTGGCTCCTGAATTCAGGGTGGAAGCAGTGGAGACGGTGCCCCGGCGATGGCTCAGGGAGCCGCTTTCCAGCGGCAGGGGCCGACCGTCCCAGGAGCTGCCACCGTAACCGTCGTTTCCAGGGTCCTGGTCCCGGGTATTCGGATCTCCCCCCTGGATCAGATACCCGGGTGCGACACGGTGAAAGGTGGTCCCGTCGAAGGCCCCGGACTCGCATAGCCGCATGAAGTTGAGGGCGTTGGCCGGAGCCGCATCGAAGCGCAGGCGGATCACGATTGCGCCCTCCGGCGTCTGCACCAGCGCGACCCGATCGGAGGACGGTTCCGGCGAAGGCGTGCGCTGCACACACCCGAAGGCCGACAGCGCCACACAGAGGCAAACCAGAGCGGGTCGACGGAACATTGCGGGCATTTTAGCGGATCAGGGTGGGCAAACCGGCGGGCCGGGCCCGAAAGCTTTCGGGTCCGGGCTGGAGAAAGCGGCCTGCGGTGCCGCAGCCGGAAAATCCAGCTCTGGAATTGCCTCGGGCTTCAGGGTTAAATGAGCGGCCATGCGACGAAAGCTCGCCCTGTTCATGGTCGGCGGACTGGCGGCGGTGCTGGCCGGTTCTCCGCCCGCCGGCGCATCCGTTCGGGTGTGGGAAGAGGATGTCGTCCTGCCTACCTATCGGCTCGATCCCCCGGACCCAAATCCCATGTTCTACCGGGGAGAAGCCTACCAGGGGGCCCAGAAGCGCATCTATCCCTACCCGTTCCAGGAACACGTCACCCACATCCGGGAGGAGAAGACTTACCGGTTTGTCTACCTCGAGAACGAATACATCAAGCTGTCGATCGTTCCGGAGCTGGGGGGGCGACTCTTCTCCGCCCTCGACAAGACCAACGGCTACGACTTTTTTTACCGCCAGAGCGTGATCAAGCCGGCACTCATCGGCATGCTGGGGGCGTGGATTTCCGGGGGTATCGAGTGGTGTGTTTTCCACCACCACCGCAACACCACCTTCATGTCGGTGGACTACACGCTGGCCGGGAACCCGGACGGCAGCAAGACCATCTGGTTCGGGGAAACCGAACGCCGGCACCGCATGCGCTGGCTGATCGGGGTCACCCTGTACCCCGGACGGTCCTACATCGAAACCACCGTCAAGGTGTTCAACCGCACCCCCTTTGCCCACTCGATGCTGTACTGGGCCAACGTAGCGGTTCACAGCAACGAGAACTATCAGGTGATCTTTCCTCCCAGCGTGAGGGTTGCCACCTATCATGCCAAGAACGAGTTCATCCGTTGGCCGGTGGGGCAGGGCTTCTATCAGGGAACTGATTACCGGGGCGTGGACTTGAGCTGGTGGAAGAACCATCCGGAACCGGTCTCCTTCTTTGCCTGGGATCTGAAGGAGAACTTCATGGGCGGGTACGATCACGGCCGGCAGGCCGGGGTGGTTCACGTCGCAAACCATCACATCGTGACTGGAGCCAAGTTGTGGGAATGGGGTCCCGGGCCGAGGGGACGAACCTGGGACAGGATCCTCACCGACACCGACGGCCCATACGCCGAACTGATGGTGGGGGCTTACTCGGATAACCAGCCCGACTACAGTTGGATTGCTCCTTCCGAGGTCCGCATTTTCAAGCAGTACTGGTATCCGGTCCGGGAGCTGGGCGGTTTCAAGAGAGCCAATCTGGACGCCGCGGTCAATCTGGAGGTGGCGGGTGCGGAGATCCGCTTCGGATTCAACGCCACCCGGGAGCTGATCGGGGCGGGCGTTCGGCTCACCGACGGCGACGCCGTACTGCTGGAGAAACGGGTGGATCTGGATCCGGCTCATCCTTTCGTGACCGCTCTCCAGGCCCCTGCGGGTCTGCAGCGGACACGGCTGCGGGCCGAGCTGCGCGATGCCTCCGGCAAACTGCTGCTGGACTACAGCCCGCTTCCGGAGGATGCGCCCCCTCCCTTGCCGGAACCGGTCCGGCCGCCGCCGCCACCGGAATCCATCCGCACGGTGGAAGAGCTCTACCTCACCGGTTTGCGCCTGCTGCAGATGCACAATCCGACTCTCGACCCCCGAGGCTACTTCGCCGAGGCGCTCAAGCGGGACCCGGACGATGTCCGGACCAACGTGGCGGTGGGAATCGGCTTGGCTCAGCGCGGCCTGTACGCCGACGCGGAGCGGCATCTGGAACGCGCGCTCAGGCGCCTTACCGCCGGCTATACCCGTCCGCGGAATGCTGAAGCCGCCTATTACCTCGGCTGGGTCAAACGGGAGCTGGGCAAACTCGATGAGGCTTACGACCTGTTCTACCGGGCCACCTGGGATGCAGGATTCCACGCTGCGGGCTACCAGCAGCTGGCGGAGCTGTCGGCGCTGCGCAAGGACTGGCTCAGCGCCTTGGAGCAGATCGACCGCTCGCTGGCCACCAATGCCTGGAACACCCGGGCGCGGGGCTATCGGGCGGTTTTCCTGCGAAAACTCGGACGTTTTCAGGAGGCGATGGCGGAGTTGGATGAGGTCCTGGCGGAAGATCCCCTGGACTTTCTGGCCCACAACGAGCGGCTGCAACTGATGCCGGAAGGGGACCGGGAGCAGGCTCTGGCCGAACTGCGGCGGCTGATGCGCGACGAGGTGGAATCCTACCTGGAGCTGGGGATGGATTATGCCCGACTCGGATTGTGGGAAGAGGGGATCGAAGTCCTGCAGCGGCCCGAGGAAGCGAAGATGCCCTTCGCCTCAACCTATCCGATGCTGTACTACGACCTGGCCTGGTTCAACGCCCAACGGGGCGACTTGGACCGGGCCAGCCGGGTGCTCTGGCGGGCTTCCTCCGCGTTGCCCGATTACTGTTTCCCGTTCCGTCTGGAGTCCATCCGGATTCTGCGCTGGGCGACGACGGTCAATCCGGCCGACGCCCGGGCGCACCACTACCTGGGAAACCTCCTTTACGAGCTGCAGCCGGAAGAGGCCATCCGGAGCTGGGAGATCGCCCGCCGGCTCGACTCGAAGTTCGCCCCCACCGCCCGGAACCTGGGCTGGGCCTACTTCCATCACCGGCGTGACATTCCGGCGGCGATCGCCGCCTTCGAGCAGGCCGTGGCCGCCGACCCGTCGGATCCCAGGTATTTCCAGGAACTGGACCGGCTGTATGAGGCAGGCAACGTGGCTCCGGAGCGCCGTGTCGAGCTGCTGGAGCGACACCGCCCGGTAGTGGCAAGCCGCAACGGCAGCCTGATGCGGGCCATCCGGGCCGACATTGCAGCCGGGCGCTTCGACCGGGCGGTCCACGACCTCGAACACACCTTCTTTCACATCCGGGAAGGTGATGAGGACATTCATGACCTGTTCGCCGACGCCCACCTTCTGGCAGGGCTACAACGGCTGGATCGGGGCGAGGCCGAAGCGGCGCTGAAGCACTTCCTGCGGGCTGCTGAATACCCGGAGAATCTCTCCGTGGGGGTTCCCAGACGCGATCCCCGCGCGTCGCAGATTGCATGGTTTACAGCCCAGGCCTATCACGCTTTGGGGCAGGCGGAAAAGGCCCGGGAGTACCTGGAACGGGCGGCGACCGCGCCGGCTTCTCCGGGCTGGTTCGAGGCCCGCTTCTACCAAGCCCAGGCCTTGCGCCAACTGGGACGGACGGACGCGGCGGACCGCATCGTGGAGGAGCTGGAAAAGCAGGGCAGCCGCCTGTTGGAAGCCGAACCTGAACCGGACTTCTTCGCCAAGTTCGGCGAGCGTGAAACCGAGTCGGCCCGTCTCGCCCGAGCGCACTTCGTGCGGGCCCTGGCGAGATGGGCCCGCCAGGACCGGGAGGGCGCCCGGACGGAACTGGAACAGAGCCTGGCTCTCAATCAGGGGAACGCCTGGGTACGGTTCTTTCTGGCCCATTCCGCAGGCGGGTAACCGTCCGGCTCAGGCCGGCGGGGGATCCAGGGTTGCCGGTCCAAGCGAGGAGAAACGTGGCTTTCCTTGACGAGCACTATCTGTTGACTTCAACTGCCGCCCGCGGCCTGTATCGCGAGGTGGAACGACTGCCGATCATCGATCCCCATAACCACGCCGATCCGGCCGAGATCGTGGAGAATCGCAACTGGCCGGACTTGTGGCAGGTGGAGGGGGCCACCGACCATTACGTCTGGGAGCTGATGCGCCGGCGTGGTGTGGCGGAAGAGCGGATCACCGGCCGGGCCGCTCCGGAGGAGAAGTGGTTGGCGCTGGCTTCCTGCCTGCCGGAGTTGATCGGCAACCCAACCTACGAGTGGATCCATCTGGATCTCCGGCGCCGCTTCGGCATCCGGGAAGTGGTGGGACCGGACACGGCGCGTGCCGTGTGGGAGCAGGCGAACCGTCGGCTCGCCGCACCGGAAATGCGACCACAGGCGGTGCTGGAGGCCATGGGAGTGGAGATTCTCTGCACCACCGACGACCCGTGCCTCTCCTTGCCCTACCACGAACGTGCCGCGGAAGTGGTGGCTTTTACCAGCGTCGTCCCCACCTGGCGGCCGGACAAGGTGATGGCGGTGACGCGGCCCGACTGGAGGGAACACGTCGCCCGGCTGGGCGAGCAGACGGGCGAGGAGGTGTCGCGGCTGGACGGACTGCTGCAGGCACTGGCAGCGACCCACCGCTACTTCCGCAGGCTGGGGTGTCGGGCGAGCGATCACGGCTTGTCCCAGCCGTTCACCGCCGGTGTTCCCGAATCGGAGGCGGCTTTGATCCATGAGCGGCGCTGGGACGGGGACTTGCCTTCGCCCGAGGACGCACTGCGCTACCAGGCCTTCATGCTGGACCGCTTCGCTGAGCTGGATGAGGAAGCGGGCTGGGTCATGCAGCTGCACGTGGGGGCGGTAAGGGACTACCGGATGAGTCTGTGGCAAACGCTGGGTCCTGACTCCGGAGGCGACGTGTCCACCCAGAGCCTGGACCTGGTCGCCGGTCTGCGGCATCTGCTCAACCGCTTTGATGGGCGTCTGAAGATCGTGCTCTATGCTCTCGACCCCAGCCATCTCCCATCGGTGGCGACCCTGGCCCGGGCATTCCCCAACGTCCAGGTCGGGGCCGCCTGGTGGTTCAATGACAGTCCCTTCGGGATGGAGATGCAGTTGAAGTACCTGGCCACGGTGGATGTGCTGGCAAACCACGCCGGGATGGTTACCGATTCCCGGAAGCTGATTTCGTTTGGCTCCCGGACCGAGATGTTCCGCCGGGTATTGTGCCAAGTGGTGGGAGAGATGGTGGAGAGAGGGCAGGTCCCTGACGGCCCGGCCTTGGATCTGGTAAGAAACCTGTGCTATCACCGGCCCTATTCGCTTTTCTTCGGATGATGCGGAGTTCGTGCCCCCAGCTGTGTTTGCAGGAGACGGAAGGGCCCGGCCGGCCCTGCGGCTCCGGGACCCGGAGAGGGTCTCAGGAGCGGCGCGATCGGCTTCCGCGCGCCCGGGCATTGACGGCGGGGCGGGGCAGGAGAGGGAGCAGATGACGGAACCGCAGGTCCGGACCCTGATCGATACCGGCTGGGCCCTGGGAATCTACCCAAGGTCGTTGTGGCCGATGGAGGGGGGGACACTGTTCGTGTACCGGAACCGCGGGGGACGGCGGCTGGGGATGTTGACCCCGGGACCCCTGCAGCCGCCCTGGCGGGATCTGGAGTGGCCGGAGCAGCGTGAGCTGGCGGACGGGAACCGCTTCTGGGGCGGCCCTCTCGGGGGCTCCAATGGATGGGCTCTGCGGGAGCTGATTGACTGGTGCCGCCCGCGCCTGATCGGGCAGGCCGATTCGTTCGGGTTCGGAGACCGGCTGGGCCTGGCCAATCCGGCCCATCTGCGCGTGCTGGTTGGGTACCCGTTGCGCCCCGTGCTGGCCCAGCAGTCGGTACGGGAACTGGAAAGGACCGAGCGCCGGCCGGAGGAGGTTCTGGATGCCGCCACGGCGGCCGTCCTGCAGGAGGGCTGGCGGGACGGTTACGGAGCGGACGCCGACCATCTGAAGACGGTCGGGGACCTCCGCAGGTTTGCCGAAAGCGGCTACACCATGTTCACCTTCGACCCTGGGGAGTGGGTGGATGACGAGGCCGACGTTTTGACGCCGGCGTCGGCCAGGGAGCGGGTCGCGGGTTTGCCGCCGGAGGTGGTCGACGGCGACGCAGAGCGGTTCGTCCGGCGCTGGACCGCATCGGAACTTCCGTTGGCGGGGGGAGTCTCGCTGCGGCCCACCAGGGAGGAAGTCCTGCGGGCGGCTGCCAAGTACGGCTGGGTCGCCCTGCACGCCCGCGACCTGTACCGGGAGCTGGCAAGGTTGCGTCCGGACGGGAACTTCGAGGTCGAGCTTTCGGTGGACGAGACCCACTCAACCACATCAGCCTTCGAACATTACTGGCTGGTGGACCGGTTGGCCCGATGGGGAGTGCGCCTGGCGAGCCTGGCCCCGCGGTTTCCCGGTTCCCTGGAGAAGGGGGTGGATTACCGGGGCGACCTGGATGAGTTCGCAGATCACTGGAGCCGGCATGCGGCGGTGGCGGCGACCCTGGGGCCCTACAAGCTCAGCCTCCATTCCGGCAGCGACAAGTTTTCCCTGTATCCGGTGATGGCACGGCACCCGGCGGCCTTCCATGTCAAGACCGCCGGCACCAGCTATTTGGAGGCGCTGCGGGCGGCAAGCCGGCTGGAGCCGGATCTGTTTTCGGAGGTGCTGGACTACTCGCGGGGAGTCTACGAGGAGGCCCGCCGCACCTACCATGTATCGGCGCGGCTGGACCAGGTACCTCCCTCCCGGGAATTGCCGCCTTCGCGGTTGGCGGAGCTGCTGGACGACGATGCTGCCCGACAGGTGCTGCATGTGGGGTTCGGTGCCGTACTGGCCGCCCGGTGCCCGGACGGCTCCTGGCGATTCCGGTCGCGGCTGCTCCGTCTGCTGGACGATCATGAAGAGGTTCACGGCGACTGCCTGCGGGTGCGGTTTCGACGTCATCTGGAGGGCTTGTCGCGGGATGGGGGCCATGGCAAGAGTCCTGGTCGTGGATGACGACCCTCAGTTCTGTGTGTTCCTGCAGCGCCTGATCGCCCGGGAAGGTCACGACGCCGAGGCCGCCGCTACCCTGGCCGATGGGTGCCGGCTGGTCGCCGGCGGCCGGTTTGATCTGGTCTTCTTGGATGTCCAGTTGCCGGACGGCAACGGTCTCAACCGCATCAGCGATTTTCGGGCTGCTCCTTCGTCGCCGGAGGTGATCATTCTGACCGGCTCGGGGGATGCCGAAGGTGCGGAGCTGGCGCTGCGCTCCGGGGCCTGGGACTACATGTGCAAGCCGGCGGAACGGCAGGAAATCAGCCTGCAGTTGGCGCGGGTGCTCCAGTACCGGCAGGCGGTCCGGTCGGCGCGTTCGTCCAGGGTGCTCAAGCGGTCGGCCCTGATCGGCGAGAGCCCGGCGCTGGATCGTTGCCTGGATCTGGTCGCCCAGGCGGCCGATACGGATTCCAGCGTTCTCATTACGGGAGAGACCGGAACCGGCAAGGAGCTGCTGGCCGTCACCATCCACGAGAACAGCCGGCGCAAGGGCGGGCCGTTCATTGTCGTGGACTGTTCGACCCTGCCCGAGACGCTGGTGGAAAGTGTGTTGTTCGGCCATGAGCGGGGGGCTTTTACGGGAGCCGACCGGCGCCGGGAAGGACTGGTTCGTGCCGCGGACGGAGGCACGCTTTTTCTGGACGAGGTGGGTGAGCTGCCGCTGCCGTTGCAGAAGTCATTCCTGAGGGTGTTGCAGGAGCGTCGGTTCCGGCCGGTAGGAGCGGTGGAGGAGGTGGCGAGTGATTTTCGGCTGGTGGCGGCCACCAACCGGGACCTTGCCCAGTGGGTGCAGGAAGGGCGGTTCCGGGAGGATCTGTGGTTCCGCCTGCAGGCGTTTCGGATCCATTTGCCGCCCCTGCGGGAGCGCCGCGAAGACGTGGTGCCGCTGTTGACGCATTTCATGGCGCGTCTGCACGAGCGGCACGGCACGGGCCTGAAGGGATTCTCGGAGGACTTCCTGGAAGCGGTTCACACCTATGACTGGCCCGGCAATGTGCGGGAACTGAAGAATGCGCTGGCGAGCGCTTACGCGAATGCCCGTCAAGCCCCCGTTCTGGAAAGCCATCACCTGCCGCTGGATCTGCGGATCCGGCTGAAGCAGCTCCGGCTGGGCCGCCGGCGCCACCTGCCGAAGGCGACCGAGCTGCCGTCACAAGCCGAGATACGACCCTTCCGGGAGGCGCTCAGACAGGCGGAACGGGAGTATCTCCACGAACTGCTGACCCGGACAGGGGGCAAGATCGAACCTGCCTGCCGGCTGGCAGGGCTGTCCCGCTCCCAGCTCTATGCGCTGCTGAAAAGAAACGGACTGCGCCCGGCGGATTACTAGCCTGGAAGGCACCAGCCCGGGGGCGGGTGCGCCAGCCGCCCTGAGACCTCCTGCGGTTCCCTTGCAGGCGTTGCTTCACCCTTGCAGCTCAAAGGCACGGCGGGGATTGTGGACCAGCAGGTGGTCGATGGTGGCCTCCGGAACGCCCCGGGCACGCAGCGCGGGAAGAAACTGCCTCACCAGGTCCGTGAAGCCTCGAATCTGTCCGCCGCCGGGTTCTCCGGGACGATACCAGCCGGCATCCTGGCTGATCAGTATCTGCCGCTCGTAACCGGCCTCCAGCAGATCCAGCACCAGATCCAGATCACGTTCCAGCGTCCCGGGGCTGACGCCGTCCACTGAGATCCACGCTCCGCGCCCGGCCACCGCCAGGTGATGGCTGCGATCGGGCTCGCCTTGGGCATGGACGTAGATGTAGCGGTGGGCGGGGACCTGTTCCTCGGCCAGCAGGTCGAGGATCCGGCGGGCGGAGGAACCCTCCACCGTGTGGCAGGCGATGGCCAGCCCGCTGCGGCGGCTGGTGAGGGCCGCCGCTCTTACGATCCGTTCCGCCACCGGACGCAGTGTGCCGCCGGGTGTGACCCCGATCTTGATGAAGCCAGGCCTGATTCCAGTCCCCTCGATGCCCTCGTACCATTCCTTCAACCAGCCGCCGGCCAACTCGGCCGGGGACAGCTCGTGAGCCCAGGCCGGCAGGAAAGGTTCCGGCTCGCCTTCCCGGCTGCCCGCCGCGTACAGACCCGTATTGGTTACGATGTGGACTTCCGAGGCTTCCGAAAGCCGCCGCCACAGCAACGGATCCCGGCCCAGGTACATGGGGGTGCACTCGAAGAAACTCCGGAACCCCGCTTGCCGGACCTCCAGCAGGTAAGGGAGCAGGACGCGAAAAGCCTCGTCGGCATCGTAACGGCTTCGGGAGATCCGGGAGGCTCCGACGAAATCCACCAGCAGGTGTTCGTGGACCAGGGCGCGGCCCAGTTCCGCTGAGGGGATCGGCCCCAGAACGGTCTGGATGATGGTTCCGGAGGCGCCTCCGGAGTCCTGGCGGGAAACGGCGGCGGTGACCGCCGCGGGGGTCAGGGCGCGGGACATGTCCTGCAGTCCTCCATGAGGAAATCTTCGCATGATTATGTGACGGTAACCCTCGGCGGACGCCGGCGACCGGGCCGTCGAGCGGCGCTGACTCAGCTTCCGGGAGCGACGTAGAGCCGGCGATGGAACACCCGGTCTTCCGGTTTCCGGCTGACCACCTCGATGCGCCGGAACTTGACCGCCGAATTGCGGGCCGGCTCGAAGGTGAGCAGATACTGCGCCTTCAGCTCACGGGCGATCTGGACGTAGCTTTCGCCCAGCGCCTGCAGTTTAGTGGGATACAGGACCCGGCCTGCATTGGTCTCGGCAAGCCGGCCCATGGCGGCTTCCTTCTCGCGGAAGTAGGCGCCGACAAAGCTGGAGTCGTCCTTGAGGACGTTGCGCATGACCCGTTCGAGGAATTCCACCCGCTCGGAATTCTCGATCCGCGGCCGGACGATGCGGGTGCGGCTGACGATGTAGAGGACGATCTCCCGTTCGGTCAGCTCCTGCATCACCGTCTCGTAGGTGGTGCGGCTCTCGTTGTCCAGTCCGTCCGTCAGCAGGATGATGACCCGCTTGCCGGCGACGTTGCCGAGCCGGTCCCGGGCGGTGAGGTGGATGGCGTCGTAAAGTGCGGTGCGGTAACCCCGCTCCAGCTTGCGCAGGGCCTTGCGCAGATCCTTCAGGCTGTTGGTCCAGGGCAGGAGGGTCTCGGTGCGGTCGCTGAAGGCAATGATGGAGAAGCGGTCCTCGGGGGCGAAGTGCTGGGCGAATCGGATGGTGGCATGGCGGATCTCGTTGATCTCGTCGACGATGCTCCCGCTGGCGTCCAACAGGAAGACGACATGAACCGGCGAGCGGTCCAGCAGGAAGTTGACAATCCGGCATTCGACCCCTTCGTCGAACAGCCGGAAATCGGTCCGCGTCCGGTCGGGGACGGTACGGCCATGGGCATCCAGCACGGTGACGGGCACCCGGACATACTCCGCCTCCACCTTGAAAGCAGGGAGTTGAAACAACAGGGGCGTCAGAAACCAACTGCACCAGATGCCGAACATGGGGTCTCTCTCCAGATCAGACGAAACAGAGCCCCATTCGTTTCGGCCGCCGTCGGAAAATACGGCCGGTCAGTGGCCTTCCTCGGCCAGAAAGCGGCGGTACTCATCCGCCGTCATGAGCTGATCCAGACCCGAGGGGTCGTCGAGGATCAGCCGGATCATCCAGCCGTCTCCGTAGGGATCGGAGTTGACCGTTTCCGGGGCGTTGGCCAGCAGTGGGTTGACCGCCACGACTTTGCCGGCCAGGGGCATGTAGATCTCCGAGACGGCTTTCACCGACTCCACCGAGCCGAAGCTTTCCTCCGCGTCGAAGTGCTGCCCGACCTCAGGCAGCTCGACATAGACCACATCGCCCAGCTCCTGCTGGGCAAAGTCCGTGATGCCGACCGTCGCCTTCTCGCCATCCGCCTGAATCCACTCGTGCTGTCTGGTATACAGCAAGTCCGCAGGAACGTTCATGGTGTCCATCCTTCCATCGGTACCGCCTGACTTCACTTGGGCTTCCGGTAAAACGGAGTTTCCACCACCTTCGCCTGCCTCATCTTACCCCGAATATCGACAGTCAGTGGGGTCCCCACCGCGGTGTTGCCGGCGGGCAGATAGACCAGACCCACGCTCCTGCCGATCGAGGGAGCGTAGCCTCCGCTGGTGGTCTTGCCGACTTCCCGGCCGTCCAGGAAAACGGGACAGCCGTCGCGGACGATCCCCGGCTCGGTCATTTCGAAACCGCAGAGGCGGACGGCCGGGCCCTGCTCTGCCTGCCGCCGGAGCGCTTCCTCTCCGATGAACCCGGTATCCCACTTGACGATCCAGCTGAGACCCGCCTCCAGCGGGGTATGGCGGTCGTCGATATCGTTGCCGTACAGGGGGTAACGCATTTCCAGCCGCAGGGTGTTACGGGCGGCCAGTCCGGCGGGCGTGATTCCTTCCGGACGTCCCGCCTCGAAAAGGGCGTTCCACAACGCCTCCGCCCGTTCAGAGGCGACATACAGCTCGAATCCTTTTTCTCCTGTATACCCGGTCCGGGAGATGATGGCCGGGATCCCGGCCACGGGGCCTTCAGCAAACCAGTAATACCGGATCGCCGCCAGATTGACCGGGGTCAGGCGCTGCACCACCTGTTCGGCCAGCGGACCCTGAACCGCAAGCTGGGCGAACTCGGGACTGCGGTCCAGGACTTCGACCCGTCCCTGCCGGTGGTCCAGCAGCCAGGCGAAGTCCTTGGCGCAGGTGGCGGCATTGACACAGATGAAAATGCGCTGCGGCCCAAACCGGTAAACGACGATGTCGTCCAGGAAGGTGCCGTTCGGGGTCAGGAATGCGGAATATTGCGCCTGACCGTCGGCCAGCCGGAAAACGTCGTTGCAGGTCATGCGCTGGGCGAAGGCCAAAGCGTCTTCGCCGCGCAGTTCGAGCTGTCCCATGTGGCTGACGTCGAACACGCCGAGCCGGTTCCGTACCGCGTGGTGTTCCTCCAGCGCTCCGGAATACTGGACGGGCAGCTCCCAGCCGGCGAACTCGACCATGCGGGCGCCGGCCTCCAGGTGGACTCGGTGCAGCGGGGTGCGTTTGGGGTTCAAGGCAGACGGACCTCCAGAGACCGGAAAACCCGGTTCCCGGGCGAGCATATGGCAAGCTCCCGGGGTTGACAAGTCGGCTCTGGACCCCGGCACAGGAGGGCCCGTTGCCGAGCCGGGCGGCTTGATACGAAGCCGGGCAGTCCGGCACAGGCAGCAGTCAGGCTGAACCTTCCGTCCCTGCTCGGACATCTGGCTGGGAGGCGGGGAAGGGTAGAATCGCATCGATGAGACGTCTGGCGGGGACGGTACTGGTTTGGGGCCTGCTGGCGGGTTGGGCCTCCGCCCAGGCCCGTCAGTTTGTCTATGTGTCCGACCAGCGCATCGTGACGGTGGAGCCCGCGGACGAGCGTACGGTCTATCTGAACTACATCAATCTGGGGGACAGTTGGGAAGTCCTGCTGGCGCACCAGCTTGTGCTGGTGGGGCCGGGCGGCAAAGTTTTCCGCGGCCACCTGTTCCGGCTGGAAAACCCCACCGACGTGGCCAGACCGTACGCCGTCAAGGAGCTGATCCGCCCCGGCAAATTCACGGGTTATCAGGTGGTGGGGAAGTTCGACCTGGGAGGTCCCCCGGCGAAGGCCTTTTTCAAGGTGAGTGGCCGGATTCTGGAGTTGGAGCCGATGGGGGCCCGGGAGTTTGAGTTGATGGCGGCCCGCATCGGTGAGTTGGACCTGGCCAATCCGGACCGGAAGTCGGCACTGGAACGGGCCGGCTTTTTCAGGGGCTATGGCCGGCTGACCCTGGCGGGCAGTGAGGAGGCGGCGATGGACCCATGGTTCGAAGAGCTGCCGATCTTTCCTCCGGTGGCTTTGGACACGCCTCAGCCCCGGTTGCCGTCGTCGGAGTCGCACTTGCCGGATCCGGTGGTGGTAAGAGTCAGCGCGGTGGTGAGCCGGTCCGGCGGGCTGAAGAACGTGCAGGTCGCTGAGGGACTGGGGGGAAAGCTCGACCAGATTGCGCTGCAGACCGTGCAGAACTCCTGGGTTTTCCTGCCGGCCATCTCGGGTACCGAGGTGGCGGAAGCCAGTGTAAAGCTCAACGTGGTGTTTCGGAGGTAGGCCTGGGGGTCAGGGGTTGCGGGTCTTGAGGTCGGCGGTCCGGGGGATCGAACGGTAGAGTATGACCAGGGCGAGCCATTGCAGGCAGTGGTAGACGTCGTTGTGGCTGAACTGGGGGTGGATGCCGATCCGGAGAGCCAGCAGGACCAGCGCGAGGGCCGTGATCCCGCCGGCGGCCCGGAGTCCCCGCACCGAGACCCCGGACCGCTGGACAAGCAGGGCGGAGGCGATAAATCCGGCGCCGGATCCGATTCCCACCAGGGTGGCGTTCCAGAGCAGGGAAAGCGAGCCGGGAGGCAACATGGGTCGAAGTCCGTGGAAGGTTCCGCCGGTGGCGGCGGCGGCGGCGAGACAGGCAAAGCCGAGCCCCCACAGCAGCCTGGTTCCCGGTGAACGGGCGAGCAGGCGCCAGGCGAACCAGCCGCAGGTTGCGGCCAGCAGATAGTCGGTCAACGCGGTGGCAGGCTCAGCGAGCATCATCCTGAAAGCCTCGAGCTTGAACCCTCAGACCTTTCAACCGTCGAATTTTGGGACCTCTCCCCCATCACCTTACTTTCAGCTCCAGGCGGTGCAGGTGGAAGCGGTGCAGCTGCACCGCCTGGTACATGAGTTCTTTCCCCAGCCGGAAATCCGGGGTGTAGTGGAAGCTCCACGATTCGTTTTCGAGAAGCAGGCTGATCTCTTCTCCGGCGGGCGCCTGCGGTTTCAGACGGATGACGGAGCTGCGGTTCATCGCCCCCGTCCATTCCCGCTGTTTGGTCTCCTCCAGCTCGTTGGCGATCTCGATCCAGGGGGACTCGGTGCGAACCTTGGCGCGATACCAGTTGCCCCGATCGAAGGGATCCAAGCCTTGTTCCAGCTTGACCCAGATGGTGGCTTCTTCGCCCGGCTCCAGGATTCCGTTGCCGTTACCCGCTCCTTCGCTCACCTCCCGCTCCACGGGTGCCCCCCCACCGCGGTTGCCCGACTGGCGGAAGACGGAGAAGCGGAGGGTCCGTCCGTCCAGGATCTCGAAGGCGGAGGGCGGTGGGATCCGGTCGGGGATCACCGTGACGTCCAAGTCCTCCGTTTTCTCCAGCCAACCGTCGTAGACCATTCTCAGTCGGAGGCGGGCATGGGACAGGCTGTTCGGGTGTGCGGTGAAACGGGCCTGGAGCCGGTCCCGCAGGTCCACTACCGCACCGGGGCCCATACCTTCCAGGCGGGCCGAGCTGCCGGTGACCTCGACGGTGGGATAGTCGGAAGTCAACTCCACCTCAACCGGCCCCATCTCGGATCCCCGCGGGTTGAACAGCCTCACCGGGAGGGGAAAAATCTCACCGGCAGGACAGAGGAGGCGGTCACCGGAGCTCAGGGGAAGCACGACGGGCGGGCTGCCGCCCGTCCCGGGGCCCACGATCCCAATTTGCCTGCCACCGGGGGCCAGGTCCAAAACGATGCGGCCTTCCGGAGAGGCCTTCATCCAGCTTTCGTCAAGACGGCTGGAGGACAGGTCCAGGTTGAGAACTCGGTAGTCGGCTCCTGCCTGGTAGTAAGGTGGAGTGGTCAAACGGATGCGGTTTGAGGTCCATGGAGGACCGTCTGGGGCCCAACGCCGGGTCAGGACCCGGAACCCCCCCGGTTCCACCTGCTGCAGGTACACCAGACCGGTTTCCCCCCCTTCCACCTCCCCGGCAAGGCCCCGCACCTGGAAGCGTCGAAATGGAGTCGAATAGCTCCAGCCCACCTCCACGTTGTCGAGGGACGGGTCCTGAAACGCCCGGAGATGAAACTCCAGGGTCTCCTCGATTGAGGTGGCGGCATGCTTGTGGTAGTCGTCCAGCCGGTATTCAAAGCGGACGGCATGTGCGCGGGCGTAGGCTTCACGGGTCTCTTCGTGGTATTGGCTGATGAAATCGCCGCTGGCGCGTACCAGCCGCACCCACCGTCCTGCGTGGCTGGCGACGTGGTCCTTTGGCCGCCAGAGAACACGCCGGCCGGGATCCCCAACGTAGAATTCCGGGCCCGGGTTGAAGGCCGAGGCGCTGCCGATCAGGTCGGGATAGCGGGCGCTGAGGTAGAGGCTCATGAAGCCGCCCATGCTCAGTCCTGAGGTGCCCCGATGGCGCCGATCGGTGCGGGTGCGAAGGGTACGGTCGATGTGGTCAACCAGTTCCAGGAAGTACTCGCCGAAATCGTATCGGCCGCCTTCCTTCCGGACGTCCCAAGGGTCTCCGCCGTAAAAGCCGGTGTAGTGTTCGGGCACCCAACCGTCCACAGCCACGACGATCAGGTCGTGAGCGGCGACAAAAGCGGCGATGCGGGGTACGGTGTCGGTACCGCCGTCGTAATGCTCAAGCGTGTAGCGGTCGCTGTGTCCGTGAAAGTAGTAGACCACCGGATACCGTTCGCCGCTGGTGGAGTAGTCGGCAGGCAGAAAGAGCCGGTAATGACGGGGTTGACCGAAGACCTTTGACTCATGGGTCCGGTCTTCGAAGGGCTGAGCACCCAAGCCGGCCAGGACCGGCAGCAGGAGCAGGCAGGCCGTAGACATGGCGTGGATCCTACCCTAAACGATCCCGGCCGGGGAGCCCACGGGGGCCGGTCCTTCCGTCTCCCTCCGGTCCGTGCCCGTCCGTGTCCGTCCCTGTCCGTCCCTGTCCGCGCCGACTTGTACCGATCGGCTCCCTCGGCTATAATCCGCATCT
>FWPU01005573.1_pt1 | contig 26978 bp, 25 predicted proteins | sample 2228361 | NCBI WGS metagenome assembly FWPU01 (sample SAMEA103939777, study PRJEB20133) | metagenome
CCCCCCTCGATTGAATCTCTGGGTTGGATGAGGAGTATAGCATATCTATCCATGAACAACGACTATCTTAAAAAACTTATCGAACAGTCCACTAGCCCGTGACAGAATTTTTAGACACGCTCTAAAATCCAAAATCGGGTCAACCTTGTCGCCTCGCGCTTTCGAGTGATTCATCGGGCGTGGCGCGAGGAACCCAGTATGTGTCGCTCGCCTTGCGTCGAATGTGCAGGGGGGCGCTCATGCGCACGAAAAATCCAACAGGCGCGATGAGCAGCGCGTAAATCGTCGTTAGAACAACCCGCGACAGGACGTTGAACACGAACTTGCCCAACGTCAGCATGTAAAGGACAATGAACAGTTTCGACCACCAGTAGGCATGGAACTGGTAGAGCAACGCCACCAACAGCACCGTCAAGACCGTGCGCCCAATGGGATTGTCTACCCGCGCCGTTATCTTCTCCCACTTGTGCCACAGGTTTTTCAAAGCCTGCACAACTTCCCCCCCCATCATTGAACCATTAACTATTAACCGTTAACCATGACTTTTCATATAGTTCTCATGCCACATCTGAAACATGAACAGCGTCCACAACTGCTTGCGATTGTCTTTGACCCCGCGCAAGTGTTCGTCCAGCAGGCGCGCGATGGTCGGATAGTGGAAGATGCCCTGCTGCTTGATGCGACTCTCGGCGAACGTGTCCAGCACCAGTTCTTTGAGTTCGCTCTTAAACCACTGAGCAACTGGAATGCCGAATCCCTTCTTGCCGCGCGCGGCGATGTCGGGCGGGAGTTTGTCGCGCATGGCTTTCTTCAGGATATATTTCATCTTCAGCCCGTTGAGTTTGAGCTGAACGGGAATCGTGTTGACGAACTCCACGAACGTATAGTCCAGCATCGGAGCGCGCGCTTCGAGCGAACACGCCATGCTGGCGCGATCCACTTTGACGAGGATGTCGCCCTCCAGGTAGAACTTGCAGTAGAGGTAGATGAGCCGCTCGATCACGTCGCTGCTGTGACAGTGTTGTGCCGCGTCCAGAATGTCTTCGTAGTTGTCGGTGTGCGCGATGGAACCGTTCAGCAACTCGCGCTGCTCGGACGGGTTGAACGCCCCCAGCCAGACCTGATTGCGAATTTCGGGGCGATGGGTCATGCCCCGCAAAAACTGCTTGACCTTGAAATCGAAACTGATGTTGTCCGTCGACACCGGCAGCCGCGCCGCGAGCGGCACGATGACGCGCTCGTGGACGAAACGTGGCACTTTATAGAACTGCGCCACGCGGTGCGCCTGAAAGGTCGGATAGCCCGCGAACAGTTCGTCGCCGCCGTCGCCGCCCAACGCAACCGTTACGTATTGGCGCGTGAACTTCGACAGCAGATACGTCGGGATGATGGACGCATCCGCAAAAGGCTCGTCTAAGAAGGCTGTCACCTCGGGCAGGATGTCCACCATCGTCTGAGGCTTCAGGACCTCCTCGTGGTGGTCGGTGCCGTAGAAGTTCGCCACTGTGCGGGCGTAAGTGGACTCGTCGAATGACTTTTCCTCAAAGCCGATGGAGAACGTTTTAATTTGCTGGGGCGGCATCAATTCCGCCATCATCGCCACGACCGAACTGGAATCAATCCCGCCGCTGAGGAACATGCCCAACGGCACGTCGCTGATGAGACGCAAACGGACGGCTTCCTTCAACCGCGCGCGGAGTTCTTCGGCGTATTCTTCTTCTCGTGTGGCGTGTGGCGTGTGGCGTATTCCGTTGCTGGCGAAGCGCAAGTCCCAGTAAGGGCGCACGGTGACCTGCCCCTCCTTCCACGTCAGCGCATGGGCGGGGGGCAGTTTGCGCACGCCCTTGAAGATGCAGTGGGGCGAGGGGACGTACTCGTACGCCAGATACTTGCTCAACGCCTCCATGTCCAACTCGTGGGGGCAATCAGGGTGCTGCAACAGGGCTTTGACTTCGGAGGCAAACAGGAACTGCTTGCCGGTGTCCACGTAATAAATCGGCTTCTTCCCCATGCGGTCGCGAGCGATAAAGAGCGTCTGGGTTTTCGTGTCCCAAATCGCAAACGCAAACATGCCGTTGAGTTTCTGCACACAGTCGGGACCGTCGTCTTCGTAAAGGTGAACGATGGCTTCGGTGTCGGAGTTTGTGCGGAAGACGTGCCCCTTCGCCTCCAACTGCGGGCGCAGGTCAAGGAAATTGTAAATCTCACCGTTGAAGACGATCCAGACGGATTCATCTTCATTGCACATCGGCTGCCGCCCGCCGCTCAGGTCAATGATGGCAAGCCGCCGAAAGCCAAATCCCACCGACACGCCGCGCCCGTTGCCGTCCGCCACGTAGTAGTTCTCGTCGTCCGGTCCGCGATGGCGCATGGCGTTGTTCACCCGCGCCAGCACGTCACGGTCAATCGGACGGTGATATTCGATGATGCCAGAGATGCCGCACATGAAGCCACAGCGGAATCATGGAGTGTTGGAGTGTTGGACAATCTGCTGTTCCATGACTCCACCACTCCATCACTCCATTACTCTTCAAGGTTTCTCGTCTCCCGAATCCAATAGATGGGTTTGCCTTGCGACTCGTGGTAAGTGCGGACGATGATTTCTGCGAGCAAGCCCATGAGGATGAAATTGACGCCCAAAGAGAAGAGGAAAATCGCTATCAAAATGAACGGATTCCTGTGAACCCAAACGCCACGAAAGTATTTCGCCCAGAGCGTCTCCAAGCCCGCCAGCACGCCCCCCGCACAGAGCGTCACGCCGACACCACCGAAGAAGTAAATCGGCTTGGTAGAAAAATCGGACAAAAACTTGACGGTCAGCAAATCAAGCAACACTTTGAACGTGCGCTTGAGACCATATTTGCTTTTGCCGAACTTGCGGGCGTGGTGGGTGACGGGCACTTCGGTAATCTTCGCGCCCATCAGGTTCGCCAAGGCGGGAATGAAGCGATGCATTTCGCCGTAGAGCCGCGTGCCCTTGAGGACTTCAGCGCGGTAGGCTTTAAGCGAGCAGCCGTAGTCGTGCAACTTCACGCCCGTCACCTTGCCGATGAGCCAGTTGGCGATGCGCGAGGGGACCTTGCGCAGCAGGGTCTTGTCCTGACGGTTTTTGCGCCAGCCGCTGACCACATCGTAACCTTCTTCAATCTTTTGCATCAGCAGGGGGATGTCATTCGGGTCGTTCTGCAGGTCGCCATCCATCGGAATGATGACGCGCCCTTGCGCGTGGTCGAACCCCGCCGCCATCGCCGCCGTCTGCCCGAAGTTGCGCCGAAACTGGATGACCTTCACGCGCCTGTCCGCGTCCGCGAGGCGACACAACACCGCGTAAGAACCATCTTGGCTCCCGTCATCCACCAGAACGATCTCGTAGGTTCTGCCGATTTTCTCCAGCGCGGCGGTCAGGGCTTGATACAGGGGCGGGATGCTCTCCTCTTCGTTGTAGATGGGAATGACGACGGAGATGTCCACCGGTGGAGTCGGCGCCGATGGGGCGCTGTTGGACGGAGAGGATGACTTTACCATCTGGGAGTTCGGAAAAACAGTCATGCGCACCTCACCTCTTGAATCGATAGAGCAGCGGCTCCGCGCCGGGGTTTTCGCCGAACACGCGGACGAATGGTCCGTCGGGGTCTTCCAGCCATACTAACTCTTTGAAGGCTCTTCGGAGGGAAGAGTTATGTGCCAGTGCCGTTTTCATATCGGTGATGGACTTCCATTCTTCTGGCTGCGGCCCTGGTCCAACAGCAATCACGCTGATGCTTCGCTGTCTCAGGGTGTCCAGCCATTGAGTGACATCATCCGTGTTCGCCGGCACATACTCAACTTTCCGATTTAACTCCTTACCGTAAAAAAGATAACTACGATGGCTTGCCAGATAGCCGATGGTTTCCTTCTGCCCAACGTGGTTTGCCAGATAAGTGACGACCTCTCCGTACGCTTCGGGACGTTTGTTATCCCGTCTTTTCCGCATCACGAAGGTGACACCATAGACCAGCAGGACGCAGAGAGAAGAAACCATTGCCAGTCGAAGTATTCTCGGCGCGTTTATCACTGCGCTTACCTGACTTACCACTCGCAACTGTCCCCACATCAGCAGAGTAATGACACCTGCGTAGAGCAGGTTGGACTCCGCGATGTCTGATATGCTCAACAGGCTGCTGAGCAGAACCGTGGCAACCAGACCTTCATCCCAAATCCGCCACGCGCTGGCACCCGCTGCCGCTGTGACGCCCAACAGGGCAAGAAAAGGAAAACCGTATCGAAACCCCTGTCCCATCCAGCCGGTCATTTCCTTGATATCAGGGGCTGTGACGCCGCTGCCCGGCGATGTCCAATACAGGAAGCCTGTGCCCACAAGCAGTCCCATCAGACCGACGAGCGACTCGATTTTGATGCGACTGGAACGGGTCAAGACAGCCCTGAGTAAACCCCAAGCCAACACGACCATCGCCAGAAAGGGCACGTGCAGTTGGCTTTTGACTTGTTCGACCAGAATCCTCCAATGCGAGAGGCGGGTTGGTTGGAACACCTTCATCAGTGTAGTTTTGCGGATTTCCGTCACATCCAACTCGCCGGGAAAGACCGTTATACCGGCAAGTTTCACTCTCACGAATCCCAGCGGATTGCCCATCTCTACATAGTTCCTTGCATACCAGAAACCGCCAACCAGCAGACAGATGAGCACACTGACGATGCATAACGGAAGAGCGGCGCGAGTTTGGGGCGTGGGGCTGACCGACCCGGCGCGAAGGACAACGGACTTGACCTTCATCAGCATCCACAGCAGAACAAGGAGACCGACGTAGACGGGTCCCGACATCTTGATGCCCAGTATCATTCCCAGCGATGCAATGAAAAGCGCAAGGTAGGAGACGGAGCGCGTGCGATGGTAGGCAACGGCAAAGTAAAGACTGACCATGAAGAACGCTGCGAACGGAAGGTCAATATGCAGTGTGTTGACGTTCTTGACCAGGTTGGGCAGAGTCAACACGAGAGCGGACGCTGCCATGCTCTGTATTCTTGACGCGCCGACGTGGAGACTTAAAAGATAGATGGAAAGCCCCAGTATCATCCAGGCAATGAGGTTGGGGAACGCCGCAAGAAAATCTTCCCGGAAAGGCATCAGGAAGAGGGTACATAGCACCTCCCAACTGTAGGGATACATACTCTGGGGACTGTAACTTTTCAGATTATAGAACTGCTCCAGCATGGTGAACGAGCTGGTCTGATACCACTTCGCCATCACTGGGAGGTGAAAGGACAAAGAATCGTACTCCGTAATAGGGCGGGTCGCAATCCGCCAGAGGAGAGCACAGCCAACAAAAGCAATTGCTCCAACAACTAGCGTCTCAAGGTTGTTGAGGGGCCGTCTCCACGTTAGCAGACTTGCGATGGAACACAACGAAACGCGACGTCGGAGAGATAGCCAAACGACGACGCCACAGACGAAGACCAGCAGTTCCGATGTCAACACCGCTCCCAACGTCAGGTGGTGAAAGATACCTAGCAAGACCCCGAGACTGGTTTCGATGATGCACCATGCCGTGAGGAGCGTCAGCCAGCCGTGTATGAACCCTATCCGTTCTTTCCCATTCTCGGTGAGGAGCGTCAGGGACAGGCACAAAGGAAGCGGCGCCAGAACGATAACCAAACAAAGAACGCAATCGCACAGATGACGCACCATCAGGGAGTTGCTCATTACGCGCACAGACCAGAGGAAAATTGACGTATCTGCTGACAGACGTGCCGCACCTGCTCCTGCGTGATCTCTGGGAACATCGGCAGTGACAGGATGCGCGGCGCGAGGGATTCGGTGACGGGCAGCGCACCGCGGGGGACCCCCAACGATTCGTAGCAGGGTTGCCGATGCACCGGCGTCGGATAGTGCAGCCCCGCAGAGATTCCCTGCTCGCGCAGCGCGGACAGCAAGCCGTCGCGGTGGGGATGCTGGATGACGTAGAGGTGATAGACGTGCGTTCTGTCGTCAGCGGGATAGGGCGTGACGATGCCGTCCACGTCTTTCAGCAACTCACCATAAAACCGCGCTGCCCGCTGCCGCGCCGCGTTCCAGTCGTATAAATGCCGTAACTTCACGCGCAGCACGGCGGCTTGCAGCGTGTCCAGGCGACGGTTGTAGGCTAAGAAAACGTGATGATACTTCTCGCGCTGACCGTAGTTGCGCAGCATCCGCACCTTTTCGGCGATTTGGGCGTTGTTCGTCACCAGCATCCCGCCGTCGCCGTAGGCGCCTAAGTTTTTGCCAGGGTAGAAACTGAAACAACCCGCATCGCCTAACGCGCCGACCCGCCTGCCTTTGTAGCGCGCCCCGTGCGCTTGGCAGGCATCCTCGATGACGACGAGATGATGTTTGCGCGCAATCGCCAAAATTCCGTCCATGTCGGCGGGTTGACCGTAGAGATGCACGGGCAGGATGGCTTTTGTGCGCGGCGTGAGGACGGCTTCAATCTGCGAGACGTCCATCGTGTAGGTTTTGGGGTCAACATCCACGAACACTGGACGCGCGCCGGTGAAGGAGATGGCGGACACGCTGGCGATGAAGGTGTGCGACACGGTGATGACCTCATCCCCTTCGCTGATGCCGAACGCCCGCAGCGCGAGTTCTAAGGCGGAGATGCCTGAATCCAATCCGACAGCATACTTGGCTTCGCAGTAGGCAGCGAATTCCTCTTCAAAGAGTTCCACATCTTTGCCCAAGATGAAATCCGCATTGGCAACGACGCGGCGCATGGCTTCGTCCACTTCCGCCGCAATGGTTTGATATTGCATTTTTAAGTCAACGAATGGAACGTTCATCATACCTCCCCGATGGAAGTCGAAGAGCGGACGACACCTGCGGCTTGGAGTTGCCTTTCTGCGTTGGAGAAGTATTCGGGAATGGGACCTTGTGCCGACAGCCACGCGACGTATCGTGGCAAACCCTCGTGCAAAGAAGTCTCCGCGCGGAAGCCCAATGCCGCCAGCCGACTGACGTCCGCCACTATATGCCGCACTTCGCCGGGACGGAAGCGGTTGGGGAATTCAACCCGCGCCTCTTGACGCCAGCACTCCTGCAGGAGTTGAGCGAGTCGGCGGATGGTCGTCGCTTGTCCCGTGCCCACGTTAAATACTCCCCCGTTCGCGCGCGGTTCTTCCAGCACAAAGACGTTGGCGCGGGCGACGTCCTCCACGAACACAAAGTCCCGCGTCTGGTTGCCGTCTTCGTAAATGATAATCGGCAGATTGTTCAGAAGGCGCGTCGAGAAAATCGAGCAAACGCCTGTGTAGGGATTATGCACCGACTGGCGCGGACCGTAAGTGACAAAGTAGCGCAGCGCAACCGTCGGGATGCCCGTCTGCCTGCTGAACGTTAGAACGAGTCTCTCTTGGTCGTACTTACTGATAGCGTAGGCGGTCGCTGGTTCAACAGGTGTTGCCTCGTCCGTCGGCACGGGAGATAGTTCCGCGCCGCAGTGGACGCACTTGACTTCCCACTCGCGTCGCTCCATCTGCTCAACGGGGCGAAGCGTGGGGAAAATGACACCATGTTCGGGACAGCGATACTTGCCTTCACCATAAACAGCGATGGAAGACGCTACCACGATCTTTTGAATGGGTAACCTCTCATCGCGAATGATTTCCAGCATCTGTGCCGTGCCTAAGGAATTGCAAGCGATGTAGTTTGCGAGATGCGGCGTGAACCCCCCCGTCGCTGCGTTGTGCAGGACGACATCCACGCCGCGCAGCGCTTTAGCAACGGCGTTGGGGTCACGCATGTCACCCTGCATGAATTCGACTTCTTGGGGCAGGTGCCTCGGTACACCCGCCGTATGGGTGGGAAGTTCGAGGTTGTCGAAGACGCGCACCGCGTAGCCGCGCTCTAACAACAAGTCCACAATATGCGAGCCGATGAACCCCGCGCCGCCGGTGACTAAGGCTTTCATGCTAACGTCTCACTCCTATCGCCAGATAGATCAGAGGCTTAATCATACTCCACCAGCCGGTGAACGCTTTAACCTTCGTGTAATCCTTGGCTTTCGATGGGTAGATTTTGCTCACCGGAACCTCGGCACGCCGATAGCCCAGTCGGACGACTTTGAAGTGAACGTATTGCTCTAACTCATATTGGTTGAGCCAATCTTGCTCCCAATTGACGCGCTCATCGCGCAGGATAGAGGTTTTGAACGCACGAAAGCCGCTAGTGCTTTCGGTGACGCGCTGACCGGATAGAACAGAAAATATCAGGGGATGAATCACCTTCGTCGCTATCAGGCGGTGCAGCGGCATGTTGCCGTAAGCGCCTCCCTTGAGAAATCGCGAGCCTTGCACAAAGTCGTAGCCATCTTCCATAATCGGCTTCAACAGGCGGTCAACTTCGTTGGGGTCGTCTTTGCCGTTACCCGCCATAATAACAATGATATCATAGTTATTTTCCAGCGCGTAACGGAACGCTTTTTTGATGGACGCTCCCAACCCCAGATTGCGTTCATTGCGGATGAGGATAAAGTCGCGAGCCTCCACCCCTTCTAACGAACCGTCCGTGCTCCCGTCGTCGACGATGAGTACATCGTAGGGACGTTGCGCCGGAAAGCGGTCCAAGGTGAGCCGCAGTTTGTCTCCTTCGTTGTAAGCGAACAGAGACACCAATACTCTGGGACTCCGCACCACACTCGTCTGAGAATCAGAACAATGAGGGGCTGTTTTTGGATGCACTTTTCCTATCCTTTCTTCCACGTTCATTGTTAAGAGGCTTCGCGCTCTCTCGTCCTGACGTCCTTCCCCCCGACGTAGGGCGTGATGATGTCAAACGGACAGGTCAACTCGTCCACGTGCTTGCGGGGTTTGGCGGGGTTGCCGTAGGCGAGCGTGAAGGGGGGGATGTCTTTTGTGACCACACTGCCCGCGCCGATGAGTGCGCCCTCGCCGATGGTGACGTGCGAGAGGATGGTGACGTTGACGCCGATGCGACAGCCTTTTTTTAGCGTCGGTCCCTGCATACATTTAGTGCAAATCGGGTGCGGGTCGTTGGCGGTCATAACGCCGGGAGCTAAGAACACGTCGTCCTCAATCGTCGTGAATTGCGCGACGTAAACGTTGTTGTGAATCCGTACGTTGTTGCCGATTTTGCAGCCGTAGTCCACGCAGGAGTTGTTCCATATCGAGAAGTGGTCGCCGATGACGTTCTGCTCGCGGATGACGACGTTGTGCCCCGTCTCCAGATAGTCGCCAATCTGGGTGCTGACGTAAATGACCGTTCCCGTGCGGAGGTGCGCGTGGTTGCCGATGCGGGTGGGAGATATTTCGATGGGGCGCCCCGGGCGATAACCCAGAGAGACGTTAGGGTCAACGTGGCAGCCCTCTCCTAAAATCACCCATTGTTTTTCTTGCATTATGTGACCCTGAAGTCACCGAGTAGAATTCGGTGTCTGCCACGCCTGAATGACAGTCTGCTTCAGCAGACTCATTCCACTCTCCAGCCTGCTTCCAGCAGGCTTTTCAGGTGTTTTAGACGCCGAATTCGACTCGTTAGGATAAGATTCATCACGCCCTCACCGGCACCGGCGCGCCGTTTTGCGCGAGGGACTTGTCAATGCTGGTCATCACCTTCACAACATCCAGACCGTTGCGCCCGTCGGAGAGCGGCTGTTTGCCGTGAACGATGCAGTCGAGGAAATGCGCGCCTAAGTTCTTGAGCGGTTCGCTGGTGTCCACGCGCGGGCTGATGATGTCACCGTCCCGCACCAGCAGGCGGTACTCGCCAAAACTCCCTGCCTCTAATGCGGAGTGGGCAATGCCTTTCTCATAGATGCGCACGCGCTCCACGTTGTTGAGGTCGTCGAAGACCACGCGGCGTTGACTGCCGACGACCACGACCTCTCGCACTTTGTTGGGGTCCACCCAACTGACGTGGACGTTGGCGATGATGCCATCGGAGTAGTGGAGGGTAGCGAATCCCACATCCTCGCGCCCGTTGCCCAGCACGCAGGAGCCCACAACGCTGACCCACTGCGGGCGCTCGTCCAGCAGGTAATTAAAGATGGCGACGTCGTGTGACGCCAAATCCCAGAGCGAGTTGACATCTGCGCGCACCGGTCCCATGTTGGTGCGCGTTGCGTGCAGGTAGTAAATCCTGCCGAAATCGTCCTGCGAGACAATGTCCTTCACCTTGCGAATGCCAGAGTTGTAGAGAAAGGTGTGCCCCACCATCAACACGTGCTCCTGCTGCTCCGCCGTTTTGACCAGCGCCTCACCGTCTTCCACAGTCGTTGTCAGTGGTTTCTCAACCAGCACGTGCTTCCCGACCAGCAAACACTGCTGGGCGATGGTAAAATGCGTGGTCGCCGGCGTGGCAACCACCACAGCGTCCACCCACTTGTTACTGAGCGCCTCCTCCCAGTGCGACGTGGTGCTGATGAGGGGGAAGCGTTCGCGCACGGCGCGCAGTCGCCCCTCGTCGGTGTCGCAAACCAGCACGACTTTAGAATCAGGCAGCTCGCTGAACACGCGCACGTAGTTGATGCCCCAGTAGCCACAACCAATAATGGCGATGTTAATCATGTTACCCCTCTTCTCACGTGATTTGTCGGCTTTTTGATGGCAATCATTTTGGGGTTCAAGCTAACTTTCCAACCCTGACGGGGGGCTTTCCGAATAGACCAGGACGCGGCTCAGATGCAGGTTCTCGCGCCAGAAGCAGACCAAGCCTACAATCGTCAGGGGAATATACCACAGCGCGTGCAGCACGATGGAGCAGGTCAGGGCGCGGCTATGGGGGATGCCAAACACACCTAATGCGCTCATCACCAGCCATTGATAGGTGCCGATGTAGCCGGGGGAGGAGGGAATGACAAGCCCCAGGTTGACAATCGCCGTGGCGAAGAAAAGTCCATAAACTGGCACCGACAGCCGCAAGCTGGCGAGGGTGAGCGACAGTGCCAGCGCGCCCAGGCTCCAAATCAGCAGCGACAACCCCAGCAGCACCGCCAGTTGCTTGAGTCCGACGAGCAGGTGCAAGCCTTCGCGGAACGAGGTGAGCGGGCGGCGCACCCGCTCCGCAATTTTCTGCATCAGGGGCAAGCGAAGAAGATACTTGGACGAACGACGACCGTCAGCGACCTCCATGAGGACGAGGACGATGCCCAGCAGCAGGACGAACACGATGAGTCCGATGCGCCGCGCCCACCCCGGCAGGGGGAAGCCGACCATGATGACAACCAGCACCAACAGCAAACTGATGACGTCGCTGAGACGCTCAATGATAATGGTCGCCAGGGTAAACGCTCGCGACAGACTGACCCGTCGCCCCAAAACGTGCGCCCGCAGCAGTTCGCCGGTGCGAGCGGGCAGCACGTTGTTGGTGAAGTAGCCAACCATCATCGCGGAAAACACCGCGCCCCATCCGACAGGCTGCGACTGCGACACCAGATACCGCCAGCGAATGCTCATCAGCAGACAGCCGGCGGCGACGGCGCAGAACGCCAGCGCCAAGGGGGCGACGTCAACCGTCCGCAGCGCGTCGGCGACTTCCGCCATTTTGACCTTGCGCAGTGCCAGCCACAGGAACAGCGGACTCATCAGGAATCCCAGAATGGTCACGAGTTTGCGCACGCGAAATCCTTCCCTATGCGTTCAGTTCCCGAAACGCTGGCACCGTCTGGCTGGCGCGAGCCTTCTCTTCTTCGGCATAGTCTTCTTGGGGGTCGTAGAAAATAATCTGGCTTCCCGAATACTCGAACTGGAACGGCACGTAAATGAGGTTGCTGAGTTTTTCTCTCACTTGCGGCTGGCGGTCAGGAGGAACGAAAAGCAACAAGAACCCGCCCCCCCCCGCGCCCGTCAGTTTGCCGCCGACCGCGCCCGCGCTGAGGGCGCGGTTGTAGAGGTCGTCCACCTGCGAGTTCGACACTTTCGCGCTCAGGCTGCGCTTGGCTTGCCACGCCTCGTGCAGCAACTCGCCAAAGGCGGTGAGGTCCTGCCCGCTGTTCAAAATGGCGACGCTTTCGTCTACCAATTGCCGCATCAGTCGCAGTTGCCGTTTCTTGCCGTCAATCTCGTTGACGTAACTTTCGGCGATGCTGGACGCCGTGCGTTTGATACCCGTGTAAAACAGCATGAGGTGGGCGTTGAGTTCCTGCACCCGTTCCCGCGCAATCGTCATGGGGCGCACGGAAATCTCGCCGTTCGGGAAGAAGGTAACGTGATTGAACCCGCCATACGCCGCTGAGACCTGATCCTGCGAGCCGACGGTCTCCTTCAAAATCTCCTGCTCCACTTCAATGCTCTCCATCGCCAATTGGTGTTTGCTGCGCATGTGCCCCGTCAGGGCATGGAGGGCGTGCAGCAATCCGACGGTAAACGCCGAACTCGACCCCATGCCGCTGCGGGCGGGCAAGTCCGCGTCGTGGTGAATCTCCAAGCCGCGGTCAATCTTCAAGTAACGCAGCACCGCCCGCACCGCGGAGTGTTCGATTTCATCCACCGTTTTGCAGTTCTCCATCTTGGAGTAAACCAGACGAAATCTGTGCTCGAAGAACGGCGGCAGGTAGCGACAGGTCAGATAGCAATACTTGTCAATCGTCGTCGCCAGCACCGCGCCGCCATGCTGGCGATACCAGGCGGGGTAGTCCGTTCCACCGCCAAAGAATGAAATGCGAAATGGAGTTCTGCTGATAATCATTCGCCGATAAGACGACAGGATCACTGACCACTGACTACAGGACTCGTCGGCTTGTAGTCGGTGGTCTGTGGTCTGTCGTCAGTATGTCCTGAATCCCCTGCGCGGCTTCGCTGATTCCGTCCACGACATAATCGGCGATGACCGCGCCCTCCGCTTCCACCTGCGCGCCATAACCCGTGCGCACGAGGAACGTCGTCGCTCCGACGCTTTGCCCCATCTCCACGTCACACGGCTGGTCGCCGATGACGAACGCCGCCGCCGGGGCGAAGCCCAACTCTCCGGCGGCGCGTTCCATCAAACCCGGGCGGGGTTTGCGACATTCACAGTGAGCATCGGGCAGGTGCGGACAGAAATAAATACCGTCCAACTGGACGCCTTCCGCCGCGAGCAGTTCCCGCAATCGCTGATGAATGAACTCAAGCCGCGCCTCGTCAAAATATCCCCGACCAATGGCGGACTGATTGGTGATGACGACCAGCCCCAGCCCCATCGCGCGCAGTTGCCGCAAGCCCTCAGCGGCTCCGGGAATGAGTTCCACCTGGTCGGGGTCTGAGAGGTAATGCCGTTCGACGATGATCGTCCCGTCCCGATCCAGAACCACAAAACGCCGTCGCCTCACACCTTCTATTGGACATCGGTCATTGGACATGGGTCATTGACCGCTTACACCAGCCCTCTTTGGGCTAACTCCTGAGCGGCTTCGTTGAACCGGTCCACCGCTTCAACCTCCTGCGACCACGCCACCAGTTCCGCCATGCCATCCTCGAACAACACCTTCGGCTCGTAGCCGAGACGCTGACGAATCTTCTCGATGCTGGGGAAGCAGTGCCGCACGTCGCCTTTGCGAAAACGGCGGGTGATCTCGGGCTGAATGTCCTTGCCCAATCGCTGCGCCAGCACCTCCGCCACGCGGCGGATGCTCACGGCGCGCCCCGTGCCGACGTTGAACACCCCGAAGTTCGCCTCCTCCTTTTCCAGCGCGAGAAGGTTGGCTTGCACCACATCATGCACGGACACAAAGTCTCGGGTCTGCAGTCCGTCCTCGTAAATCACGGGCGGACGGTCGTTCTTCAAGCGGCTGAGGAAGATCGCAGCGACGCCCGTGTAGGGATTCGACAAACTCTGGCGCGGTCCGTAGACGTTGAAGTAACGCAGCGCAACGGTCGGAACGTTGTAAGTCCTGCCGACGTTCAACGCTATCTCTTCCTGATGTCGCTTGGTGAAGGCGTAAATGGAGGTACAGAACTGATAGGCGTCCTCGTCAATCGGCGCGGGCGTCAGCGTCGCGGCACAGTTTGGGCAATGGAGTTCCCAATCACCGCCCATCATCTGGGCTTCACTCCGCAGGGGCGGGCGCACCGGACCGCACGCCTCACAGCGATAACAGCCCTCGCCATAACTGCTCATCGAAGCGGCGACGATGATCTTACGCACGTTGTTTTTGTGGTTTGCCACGATGTCCAGCAGGTTCGCCGTCCCCAGCGTATTGACCTCCACGTAGTGTCGTATCTGATACTGCGACTGCCCCACGCCCACCGCGGCGGCTTGATGAAACACGACATCCGCCTTCAGCACGACTTCCTTGAGCGCCAGATAGTCGCGCACGTCTCCTAAAACGAATTCGACGTCCTTGCTCAGATATTTCGGCAGTTGGCTATCAGGATGCCCCTGCGGGTCGAGCGAATCAAACACCGTCACCTGATAACCCCGCTCTAACAATCCTTCGACGATATAAGAGCCGATGAACCCGGCTCCGCCGGTCACTAACACTCGCTCAGAACTCACTGTATCACCGCTTGTCACTGTCAATGAGTAGAGAACGAACAAATGAATAGGGACGCCCACAAGGGGCTATGCGCCTGGCACCCCCCATTCGTTCATTCGCTCCCTATTCGTTGACAGTAAGCCCCTGTATCGGCAACCTCTTCCGCTCGGCGCACCGCACCAGTTCCTCTTCAAACCGCGCGGCAATCACGTCATTCGCGTAGCGCGTTCGGATGAGTTCCAGCGCGTTTTGAGAGAGGCGCTGGCGCAACGCGGAGTCACGCAGCAGTCGGACGACTTGGCGGGCAAACTCGGCGGGCGTGCGCCCCACCAGCACATCCTTTTCCGGCTCGGCTTCTAACCCCTTCCTCCCAATCGGCGTTGTCACCACCGGCAGTCCCATGGCCATCGCCACCAAGCATTTGACGTTCACGCCGCTGTCCACCTGCATCGGTGCGATGGACACAACACTGCGCGAGAGATAAGGCTTCACATCCTCCACGTCCCAGAACCCGGACACGCTATCATCCGCGCAGAGGTTTTGAACGGACGGCGGCGGGCGTCGCCCCACGATCATCAGCCGCGCTGTCGGCACGGCGCGCCGCACGTGCGGATAGACCTTCTGATAGAACCACAGCAACGCATGAACGTTTGCCATGAAATTGAACGTGCCACAGAAAGAAATCAGGTTCTCCTCTTTGGGCGCGTGGACGAACGGCTCAAATTCTGACGGGTCGAGGGAAACGGGCAACAAAGGGGCGGGCACGCCCGGAGCCCACTTCTGAAAGATGCGCTGGTCGCGGGGGCTTACCACGGGGCATAAGTCGAAACGGCGCACCAGTTCGACTTCATACCCGCGCAGTTTGAGCAGTTCGCGCCAATACCACAGTTTCGTCCGCAGCCCTTTTTTCCGTTTCATCAAGCCGCGCCATTGCATCGTGCCCACGTCTGTGGAGTCAAACACTTTAGCGCCGGCAAAGTCGGGCGGCACGTAGGGCGCCGTATGAATTTTGCTGGCAATGATGACATCAAAAGAATCCTGAGTAAGCGTCTCCTGCACTGTGGCCTCCATCTCCAGCGAGAAATCGGAAGCGATGTAATAGGGCAGATGCCGCCAGCGCAGGGCAATTTCTTCGTCCATTCGTTCCACTGACGGCACAACGCGCACCTCGTGACAAATGGAACGCATGAACTCCACATCGTTCGTTGTGTTCGACTCCTGAATGAACGACACCAGCGTGATGTCGTGCCGCGCCGACAGCGAACGAATCAGGTTGAAGTCGCGCAACTTCAGTCCGCTGTTGGGCGGATAAGGAAAAGTTGTCGTGAGCCACAGGATCTTCATCAGGAGCCTCAATGGTTTGCAGTAGCGCGATTCATTGCACGTTTTACGGCGATAAATCGCCGGACTACGAACGATTTCGTCCCACCGACATTACGCCCATGACTGGGCAGCGCACGACGCGCAGCAGACGTACCAGAAAGAACACCGCTTTGTGCAGCACGCGATAAAACTTGCCGTCCCACTTCAAATTGTCCTTGCGCCCGTAACGCCCCCGCACCGCGTCGCTGATGCCGATGAGCCACGCCGTCGCTGAGTTGTAATAGCCCCGCTCCAACAGTTCGACGTATTCGCGCAACTGCGGAATCAGATATTTTCTCAGCGGCAATTCTTTCCCCTGATGCTTCAGGCGGTTTTCTAAAAACAGCCGCCGGTTGCGCGCCATGTAATACAGCGCGCGCGGTGATTTCGACCCACCCATTGACACGCCCTCTTTGTGATAGACCTTGCTCGCGGCGACCATCTTAACGCGGTAGCCCGCCTCCCGAAAGCGCAGGCACCAGTCGGTCTCTTCGAGGTAAAAGCAAAAGTTCGCCTGCATCAATCCCACCTCATCCAGCAGCGCGCAGCGCACCATCATCCCGCAGCCATGCGCCGCGTTGTAAGCGTCTTCGGGAAACTCCTGCCCCACGTCGCGCTGTCCGTTGCCGACCTCTTCAAGCACCGCGCCGGTGTGCGTGTCCACCCGCGTCCCTGCGCACTGGATGATGTCACGTCGGTCGTAATAACAGATGCGGCTCCCGGCGACCGCGACATCCGGCTCGCGCTCCATCGTCTCCACCAGCGGCGTCAGCACGTTTGCGTCCACCACCGTGTCGTTGTTGAGCACAAACACATAGTCGCTGCCGTTCTTCAAGGCGTAGCGGATGCCGACGTTGTTCCCCTCCGCGTAACCGAGGTTATCGCTGTTCTGCAACACAACGACATCGGGATACGCCTGCCGAATCGCCGCCACCGAGTCGTCCGTCGAGGCGTTGTCCACCACGACGATTTCAAAGTTCGGATAGTCCACGTTCCGCAACGACTCCAGACACTCTAAGGTGTCGGCTTTGCGGTTCCAGTTCAGCACGAGGACGGAGACTTTCGGCGACTGCACAAATGGAGTAATGGAGTAATGGAGTATTGGAGCGATGACCTGCTTTTCCAACACTCCCTTACTCCATTACTCCAGAACATGCCAACCTGCCCATGGTTCAGCGTGCAAATGTGCGAGCGAGCTTCTCAAACGCCTTGCGGCGCAGCAGCGGAAACTTCTCCGCCAACGTCAGCCGCTTTGGGCGCAAACTCGTCAGCTTTTCGACGAGAGATTCTATCTGCTGCTCGACGACTTCGAGGCTGCAATACGCTTCAACGAAACGCCGACTTGCCACGCTCATCTGGTGCCAGAGTTCATCGTCCTGGCACAACCGAACAACGGCTTGCGCAAACTCGTCGGGCGTATCGGCGATGAAGGCGTGTCTGCCGTGAATGAGACCGATACCTTCCGCGCCGACTGACGTCGTCACCGTGGGAACGCCCGATGCCAGTGACTCAATGACTTTGGTCTTCATTCCCGCGCCGTAGCGCAGCGGCGCGATGGAAACGCGATGTGAGTCTAAATAGGGGTGGACGGATTCCACTCGACCTGTGAGCTTCACTGTCTCTGATGACAACGCCTGGATTTCAGCCGGCGCATCGCCGCCGACAACGGTAAGGTGAACCTCAGGCAAGTTCTTTTTGACCCGAGGTAAAATCTCATCGCAGAAGTAAAGCAACCCGTCCACGTTCGGCAGATGCTTGAACCACCCCACAAACAGCAGGCTGTTCGGCTGCCGTTTTTCGGGGATAGACTCTCCCCTCACCGCGTACATCACGGGAACCGTAAATATGTCGAACGACGTATCCAATTGGAGCAGCGCTTGCGTTTCGTAGGGCGTGCGTACGATCAGCAAATCGGATTTCCTGTACGCCGTCAACTCGCGTCTTCGGGTGGTTTCTGACTCCGCCAGCCTTTGAGCGTCGTTCAGCATCTGCGCCATCCGCGCCTCACGCATGAAGTGGACGTCGTGCGTATCCACAGCGATGGGCAACAGGGGCTGATAGAAGCGGATTTCATCAGCGACCATTTCACTCACGTAATAGAACTCGAGGATCGCGGCGTCGTAACCCCGCGCCAGAATCTCTTTCAGCGAGCGTTGACGCAAGCCGACGATGACTTCGACGCCCAACTGCTCGACGGCTTTCTGATACTCTTCCTGCTCCTCCGGTGGATGGGGGTACAGCGCCAACAGCGTGACCTGATGCCGGCGCGCCAGCATGCTCAACAGAGTATAAATCCAGTAGTCGCCTCCGCTGCGATTGTAGCCGGGGACGCTGAGAGCGACGACGAGAAGGCGTTTCAATGGAAAATCGCATCAGGAAAACGGAGCATGGAGAATGGAGATCTGTGGCTAACTCAGCCATTTCCATTTTCCATTTTCCTGACATCAAAAAGGCTTTTTGCGCGCCACGACGCGCAGATCACTGAGCAGACACATTGCTCCCAGCGTCTCTGCCACCGTCTCGGCTTCCTCCCAGGAGTGCAGGGAAAGGCAGTTTTGAATGAGTTTGTAAAGTTGCTCAGGGTTGCTGTGACCGACGCACGTCCACACATGTTCCACCGCGAAGCCGCACTTCGTCAGCAGACGCGTCAGCGTGGAAGGGCTGAAGTAGTACAGGTGCTCTGGAAAACTCTTCCACTCCCAGTGATCGAAGTCGTGTCGGGCTTGGACACCGTCGCCGTTGGGGACGTAAATCGCAATCACCCCGCCCGGCTTGACGAGCGAAGCGGCGGCTTGAATGACGGCGGTCGGGTGTAGCACGTGCTCTAAGACGTGGCTCATCAACAGTAGGTCGAAACTTTCTTGAGGCAAAACGCGTGCAGCTTGCTCAATGGTGCCATTAAAAACGTCCAGCCCTAATTCTTGTTGGACCCAGTGCGCCGCCGGCGCGCTCAGTTCAACCCCGGCGACTTCCCATCCCTTCTTCTGTGCGCAATACAGTTGATGCCCGAAGGCGCAACCCACTTCTAAGAACCGCACCGTTTGATTCGAGTGATTGCGGCTGTGCCCACCGGCCAGTCGCAGCCACTGTTCCAGAAAATTCAACTCCTCCGCCAACCTCTGCGCTTTCTGGGAACTCAGTTCGCCCTGCCACTCGCGCAATCGGGGCGTGTAGTCCTCCTGCGACTCGGAAGAGTAAAACTCCCGCAGCGCTTCCGTCGTCGGCTGCGGGTTAAAGTAAATCAGCCCACAGACGCCACAACGGACAATGTTCGACGGTTTTTGCGGCAGCAACGTCGAAGCATGGTCTGCACCACATAGGTCGCAGGGAACGGGATGCAACGAGGCTTTGAGTTTCTCCCAAGAGGCATCGCTTGCCGTCTGCCGATACGTCAGGGGCTGGTCGCTCCTCTTAAGCGAACCCTTTCTTGTGTCCCCACGAAGGCACGCCTTCGCCAGCCGCAGAGCGGAAGCGACGATAGGGTTGTGCACCAGAGGACTTCGACGCAGGCGGTAAGCCTTTTCCAACATCCTCCATCCCACAGAATTGTAGATAGCATCTAACTTCGCCTGCAAACGCTGATTCTGTGCGGTGACATCGGCTAAGAGTCGCTGCAAATCCTCTATCTCCGCGCGCGGTGTTGCTTCCGTTGCGACGTTTGACGTATTGTTCATCTGTTCATCCTACGACTTTCCCCGCAGACGTTTGGACAGCCTATCCACATAGCGCACAATGCGGCGCGACTCCACGGCGTCGGCGCGTGCCTCCGCGCGCTCGCGCAGGGCGTCTAACGTCTTCGCGTATTCCCAGAGCGACCGCAATTCGTTGGAACGTTCCGAGCGGCCAGCCTGCCAGCCCGCCAACGCTTTTTCATAGCCTTTAAGCGTGGCTTTCGCCGCTGCTTCCCACGTGAATCGTTCGCGAATTCGCTGACGGAGCGCGCAGGAACGGGGGGCGTTTAGGGCTTCTAACACCGCCGATTGAATGGAACTCAAATCGGCGGGGTTGCAATACCACGCGAGGTCGGCGAAATACTCTTTCGTGCAACCGCGGTCCGTTGTGACGATGTTGCTGCCTGCTAAAGCGGCTTCAAGGCTCGCCAAGCCGGGCGTCTCCAACCAACTCGGCAGAGCGTGGACTTTGGCTTCTGCATACGCCGCCGCGAGCGCGTCCTGCCCGATGTTGCCGATGAACGTCACTTCGGGATACGCCTCCAGGCGACAGCGCCGCACATACTCGGCATCGTATTCCGCGCCGACGAGCACGAGAGGAACGCGATATGCTTTGAGGGCGCGGATGAGCGCGAGTTGATTCTTGCGCGGCTCGATGCGTCCCGCGCACAGCACGAAATCGCCGCGAATCCCGTGCTGCGCGGCAAACCCGTTCGGCTTCGCGTCCAGAAACTTCTCTGCGGCGGCGTTCGGCACCACCCGAATCTTCTCGCGCCCCACGCCGAAATCCTCCATCAGTTTTTGGGCTTCAACCTCAGAGTTTGGCAGATAGACATCGCTCCACGCCACCACCAACCGATGCCGCGCCGCACGCAAAACGAAATAAGGCTCATCCGACGCGGGCGGCGCAGCAGACGGTTCCCCATCAGGGCGGACCGTCCCGTTGGGGCTGTTCCACTGCGGAATCTCGCCCCGACGGACGCGCCCCACATTGTCGGCGAACTCTTTCGTGTCCCAATAAATCGTCGAGAGCGCCACTGGCTTTTGCCGCCACCGCATCCAAAAACACGGCTCCACCAAAAACTCCGGCGCGCACATATTGAACAGATGCACCACATCATAGCCCGTCACATCCGCGTCCATCGCCGACGCCACATCCACCGTCACGCCGATGCGCTCCAGCGCCGCCGCCGTCTCCCGCAGTTGCACAAGGTCGCCGCCGGGAACGGACTGATGATTGGGGCGGAGATGCATGAGGACTTTCATGAGGGGCTTTCCAAACTCTGCGGTGTCGCGGCGGTCGCGCGGCGTCTGCTTGACCACGCCTCCAACGCCTGTCCCCAGTTGAATCCCATGCGCGTGAGGTGATAAACCTGCTCAGTCTCATGCCGCCGTAATGTCGCCACTGCCGCTGCTAAGGCATGGGCAGTGATGCGGGCTAAACGGATCGGCAGCCAGACGAGTCTTCTATTGGAAGGAGTTCCATTGATGCGCACCTGCGCGCGTCCATAATTGACGTGATAGTCCCAGATGTAATGCTTCGTGCATCGCTCAGGGGGAACTGGGTGATAAATGATCGAACGGGGAACGTAAAAACCTTCTATGCCAGCGCGCACCAATCGCCGACAGAGTTCGGTCTCCTCCCCCCTAACGCCGCCCTGTCCGCGTGGACCCAAGTCATGTCGGAACATACCAACCTTCTCAAAAACCCAGCGACGGAACCCGATGTTCGCTCCAACAGGCACCATGTTTTCGTTATAAGGATACGTCTCTTTGCCTCCCTCTTGCCATACGATGACATCTCGCAGCGTCGGAATCCTGTTGGGATCAAACCATTGGGGACGATTGCACTCCCACGAAGGCAATACCTGTCCCCCAAAGAATCCTGCGTCCGGATGCGCTTGCGCCCCCTCCCACATCGCCTCCATCCACCCGACATCCACGCGCACGTCATCATCCGTAAAGAGCAATAGCGCTCCCTGTGAGCAGGCAATGGATTGGTTTAGAGCGTGCACCTTGCCCTGCTGAGGCTCAAAAAGGTATTGGAGCGGGAGCCGGTCAGTAAAGGATTCCACAACCGATGCCGTGTCATCTGTGGAGCAGTTGTCCACTACGAAGACCTCCCATGTCACTCCTGATGGGACACGAACGCGAGTCACGTCCTCCAACACTGCGCGCAGTCGTTCGTGGCGGTTGTAGGTGCATATAACAATCGTGATATCTCGTGAAATACCTCTAACCTCCCATTCCTAACGGTTCGAACCCCTTCTGAAGCGTTCCAAGTTCGCCATGCGCAGTCCTATCAAATGACGGACAGGGCGCGTCCATGCGGCGACTCGCCATCCCCATCGGATCAGTCGGGTCCCCATCCACCATTTCGCGTGTCGTATATGCCATTTCATATTCTCCCAACGGGCGCGAAGCCGAAAGTAGCCCCTCCAGTTCACTCTTAAGCCGGTCGGACTTAGCCAATGCGTCGCCTCATAAGTGGAATAGATGTTTTTTATTCCTCCAGCCAATGAGTAATTGCGCTTTGCTTCCTCTCCTTGGTAAGACCAACTTTTTCCACCGAGGACGTGAGAATAATCGTGATGTTGATGAATCGGGGTCACGACGTGAGTTACGTCTACCACCATTGCCTTGAGAAAGCGCGCTTCCCAAATGAGCCAGTTATCAAATCCCGCGCGCCCTAACGCGAAAGGGGGAATGTTCTGATAGAGGCCATGGGGAAAGACAAAGTAATCTATAAAAAACTCTCCTCTCCGCTTGCCCTTCTGTTGCACTAAGCCAGAAAGATACTCCTCCCAGCCAGGCTGGTCAAAAGTCAAAGTTTCTGTGAGATCCAAATCCCAACACTGTCCCACCATAAGGAAGTGATGGCTCCACTGCCTTACCTTATCCACGGCTTGCATAAAATCGCTCTTCAATATGATATCGCTATTCACATAACAGAGCAGGTCATGACTTGCCAATCGCTTGGCTTTCTCAAACACATCATTGAGCAGCGGTGTGCCGTATTCATTACGCGCCACTTCGGGCACATGACAGACGCCAAATTCCTTCGCGACCTCTGCCGTGCCTTCCTCATCGCCAAAGAGAATCACCTGACACTGTGGACGCAGGTGTATCCAACTGCCAATCGCGTTGCGCTGGATGAGACCGAAGTGCCCACGAAATGGCTTGGGTACAGCAAAAATGGTGACCATATCAATATCCTCTGATTTTCAGAAACTTACTTCCCGCAGTTGGTGACGGTGCGCCATGAACCACGCTACCGTCTTTGAGATTCCCTCGCGCAAGCGATGCCGCGCTTCAAAGCCGAACAGTTCCTTCGCCCGCGTCACGTCCAGGCAGCGGCGCGGTTGACCGTTCGGTTTGCTGGTGTCCCAAACAATGTCGCCAGTGAAGCCGACTTCGGACGCAATCATCTGAGCCAAATCACGAATCGTAATTTCCTCCCCTGTGCCTAAATTGACAGGTTGGTCGCCATCGTAACGCTCCGTTGCCAGCAGGATGCCTTCGGCGCAGTCCTCAACGTAGAGAAACTCGCGCGTCGGCGAGCCGTCGCCCCACAGCACTATCTCGTTCTGTCCGCTCTCTTTCGCTTCGACGCACTTGCGAATCAACGCCGGAATGACGTGACTGGTCTCTAGGTCAAAATTGTCGCGGGGTCCGTAGAGGTTCACAGGCAGCAGGTAAATCGCGTTGAACCCATACTGCTGCCGATACGCCTGCGCCTGCACCAGCATCATCTTTTTTGCCAGACCGTAAGGCGCGTTGGTTTCCTCTGGATAACCGTTCCACAAGTCGTCCTCCTTGAAGGGAATGGGCGTAAACTTGGGGTAGGCGCATATCGTGCCGACGGCGACGAACTTCTCGACCTTGAATTGTCGGGCATATTCCATCAGTTGAATTCCCATAATGGCGTTGTCATAGAAGAACCGCCCCGGATTCGTCCGATTCGCGCCGATACCGCCGACCACAGCGGCAAGGTGGATGACGATGACGTTGGAACGTTGGAACGTTGGAACGTTGTCAGGTTGCGGGTTGGACAAACCTGTAACACCGCGGAGCAGGCGAATGATGGCGTCGCGGTCGCGCAGGTCATATTCTCTGGAGCGTGGGACGATAACGTTTTGACAGCCACGCTGATATAACTTCTCCACAACGAAGGAGCCTAAGAAACCTGCGCCGCCGGTGACGATGACTCGCTTATCTGCCCAGTTCATAACAAGAAATGACCACTGACCACAGGACGACTGACCACTGACCTAAAGCCCTGTTATCCCGCTGTCCCGTGGTCTGTGGTCTCTATCGTGTCCACAACGGCTTGCGCGAGCAGGGGAACCATGATTTCGTGACGTCCAATGAGAGTATAACCTTTCCCCCCAACCGTCGGCGGGCGACGCACGACGTTTTCACTGGGGCGATAGTGGGTCATCATATCCATGTTCACCGTCACAAAATCGTGGAGATGGGCGCCCAAGTTCTGCGCCACCGTGAAAGCCTTCAGGAAGACTTCAGGCATGATGACGCTCGAACCAATATTGAAGTAAACGCCCCCGCTCAGTTCCGACACCGCGGCGGCAAAAATCCGAAAGTCTTTGAAGGTTGCCTGCCCGATGGCGGCGCCGTTGGCGGAGGGATGCATGTGGATGATGTCCGTCCCCACCGCCACGTGCACGGTCACGGGAACGTTCAGTTGGTGCCCCGTCACCAAAAGGCTATAATCCTGATGCGGCGCGTCCACTTCTATCAACCGCTCCGCCAGCAATGCGCCCATGCCCTTCTCCGGTTGTTCAAGTACGCGATTGATGGCTTGGTTCATCAGTTCGCCCGTCTCCCGCACCATGCCGAACGTGCCGTCCAGTAACCCCGCCGCGACGTCTTCCGAAGTTTGACCGATGAGGGCAATTTCAAAATCGTGGATGGCTCCTGAGCCGTTGAGGGCGACGGCAGTGATGATGCCGCGCTGCATGAGGTCAATGATGACGGGACTCAGCCCGCACTTGATGACGTGTGCGCCCATACCCACAATCACGGGACGCCCGCTGCGATGGGCAGTGACGACCGCCTCCACCACCCATCGAAAGTCCTCGCCGGTCAGAACGTGAGGAAGCGACGCGAGGAAGTCAGCGAACGACCGCCCCACCTGCGGCGGTTGAGCGAACTCCTCCAAAGCCACTTTGTTTCCACGACCTCGCAGCGGGATTGTGCGGATTCGACTGAGATCAATAGGGCGCATCGCTGACTTCAGTTTACTCCTTCGAGTCTTTTGCCACCGAGGAGAATTTGGTGGCTCAGAGCCTATCCGAAAAGTGACATAGGGGTCTCGCCGATGGCCTCAGGGGCATGAGGCCCCTACCACAAGAAGCGTCTTTCGGATAGGCTCTAAGACGCCGGATTGTACTTGGCGGTAAATTCTGCCTGTTCTGATACCACTCACTTCAGCCCTGCCATATCCGCATCCACCATCAAGCGCACCAATTCTTTGAACGTCGTCTTCGGCTTCCAGCCCAGCATCCTCCTCGCTTTGCTGGCATCGCCTACCAGCAAGTCCACTTCCGCCGGGCGGTAGTACTTCGGGTCAATCTCGACGTAATCGCGCCAGTCCAGACCGGCATACGAAAACGCCTCTTCCAAGAACTCTCTCACGGAATGTGTCTCTCCGGTTGCAATCACGTAGTCATCGGGTTGGTCATGCTGTAGCATGAGGTACATCGCCTCCACGTAGTCCGGCGCGTATCCCCAGTCGCGCTTGGCGTTGAGGTTGCCCAGATACAACTTGTCCTGCAACCCCGCCTTGATGTGCGCCACCGCGCGGGTGATTTTGCGCGTGACGAACGTCTCCCCGCGACGGGGGGACTCATGGTTGAACAGAATCCCGTTGCACGCGAACATACCATAACTCTCGCGGTAGTTGACCGTGACCCAGTAGGCGTAGACCTTCGCCGCGCCGTAGGGACTGCGCGGATAGAACGGCGTCGTCTCGCGCTGCGGCACTTCCTGCACCTTGCCGAACATCTCGCTGCTCGACGCCTGATAAAACTTCGCCTTCAACCCCGTCTCCCGAATCGCTTCCAGAATCCGCACTGTGCCTAACCCCGTCACGTCGCCCGTGTATTCGGGGATGTCGAAACTCACCCGCACATGGCTCTGCGCCGCCAGATGGTAAATCTCATCCGGCTGGATGCGGTAGAGCAGTTTAATCAGGTTCGTTGAATCCGCGATGTCGCCGTAGTGCAGAAACAGATGCACGCCGTTGATGTGCGGATCGCGGTAGAGGTGATCAATCCGCCCCGTGTTAAACGTCGAAGCGCGGCGGATGATGCCGTGCACTTCATAGCCTTTAGCAAGCAAAAGTTCCGCTAAGTAAGAACCGTCTTGCCCGGTGATGCCAGTGATGAGCGCTTTTTTCATATTTCTCTCGGAAATACCGCTGACTGCATAGACGGATGCGGACGAGGGGGGAAGTGTCCGCGCGCGTCTATCAAGTTCGCGGTGTCACACCATTATCACTTTTACTGCTCAGTCCAGAGCAGCGTATGTATTTGTCTATCATGGACTTGATAGTATCGCACCTGAGCATGGCTCACGAGGGCGACCTTGCCCCGCCGCGCCTGCTTCGTCTTAAACTCCACGAAACGAAAGAGCCGTCGCAGCAGGTCGGAGATTTCGTCCACCCGATCATCAGAGAGCGGAAAGCACGCCATGCAGTAGTGTCTATCAGCCGCTATCCGCTGCCAGAAATCCGTTGTGTTAATGGTCACGAAGGTTGGGTCGCGCACCTGGCGCAGCAGGAGAGGGATGGTCTCATCTTTGATGACCGTGCCGGGGCGCAAGGAGGTGATGTTGATGATGGAACCACGATACCAGCGAGCCATCTGCTCCGCCACACCGGAGTTTTTCAGTTGCTCATCGAGCACAATCACGCGGCGACCTTCCAACCGCTCAACCGCTCACCAGCGAGCCGAATGGCTTCTTCAACAGCCTCAGACGGCACCTCGAAACGCTTTGCAATTTGCTCAATCGTGTTGCCCGCAGCCAGAAGATTCAACGCCCCAGCCGCCTCAATACGAGTATATTTGAACGTAGGTCGTCCACCACAAACGGCGGGAGCGACGACGACATATTTCCTCAAAGGATAGTATTCGTACACCTCGCCCCCGTAGAGTTCCCGGACCAGTTCCTTCCGTTCGCTCGGCTCAAGAACAGATTTCATCGGATGCTTACCTCACAACCCTTGTACCGCAGATCGGCGGTGCCGTCAAATCAACCTCTGAGGGCAGACACAGATGCACGCCGCTGATGTGTGAATCACGGTAGAGGTGATCAATCCGCCCCGTGTTAAACGTCGAAGCGCGGTGGAGGATGCCGTACTCTTCGTAGCCTTTAGCAAGCAGAAGTTCTGCTAAGAGCCTATCCGAAAAGTAGCGCCGACATCCCCCCGTCCCCCGCTGGCGGGGGACAGCCCCCCACCCCTGCCCTCCCCCTCCCACCCCAC
>FWPU01005574.1_pt1 | contig 26960 bp, 24 predicted proteins | sample 2228361 | NCBI WGS metagenome assembly FWPU01 (sample SAMEA103939777, study PRJEB20133) | metagenome
AGGGGGTCAAAAGCCCCATCAATTCAGGAGTGACAGACTACTAGTACTGTGTCAACTTTGTTTTGATGACAGGCTTGGCCCCCTCTCTAGCTCTCCCCCACAGGGGGAGAGAACATAGTCCCTTCCCCCGTTGGGGGAAGGCTAGAGCCTGCCCCGAGCCTGCCGAGGGGAAGGGGGCTAGACCATGCATCAATTCACGAGTGACACACCACTAGTCAGCCTGGGGTATATAATGAGAGCGGCAGGAGGGGCCCGTGACTGATGCCCTCATAGGACTGAACACAGAGGAGTTGCGCTCCCTGGCCGAGGGGCTGGGCGAGCCGCCCTATCGTGGCAATCAGCTTGCCCACTGGGTCTACCGTCGCGGCGCCCACGCCTTCGAGGAGATGACGGACCTGCCCAAGGCCCTGCGTGGGCGGCTGGCAGAAGGCTGCACCATCGGGCGCTCGCGGCTGGTGGTGGAGAAGCGGAGCGGTGACGGCACGCTGAAGCTGCTGCTGGCCCTGTCCGACGACGAGCGCGTGGAGACGGTGGGGCTGCCCTACAGCGACCGCGTGTCCTGCTGTGTGTCCACCCAGGTCGGCTGCCCTGTGCGCTGCGCCTTCTGCGCCACAGGCATGAGCGGTTACGCCCGCAATCTCTCGGCTGGGGAGATAGTGGACCAGGTGCTGTCGGCCCAGGAGGCCCTGGGGGGGCAACAGGCCGCCGACTCCAGGCCGCGCGTCAGCCACGTGGTCTTCATGGGCATGGGCGAGCCACTGCTGAACTACGACGCTACTCTCAAGGCCGTGCGGCTCCTCAACGAGGAGCTAGGCATCGGCATGCGTCGCATCACCATAAGCACCGTGGGGTACGTCCCTGGCATCCGCAAGCTGGCGCGGGAGAGGCTCCAGGCAACGCTGGCCATATCGCTCCATGCTCCCACCGACGCCCTGCGCCGCCAGCTAATCCCCACCATGACCCGCTGGGCCATCGCTGACATCCTGGCAGCCTGCCGTGAGTACGTAGCCCAGACCAGGCGACGGCTGACCTTCGAGTACTGCCTGCTGAAAGATGTCAACGATGGCGTGGCCGAGGGGCGCCTGCTAGCGCAGTTGCTCCGCGGCCTGAACTGCCACGTGAACCTCATACCCTTCAACCCGGTGTACGGCACTGGCTTCGAAGCGCCGGACGACAAGCGCATCAGGGCGTTCAGGGAAACCCTGGAGCGCGGCGGGATTGCCGTGACGCAGCGAGTGCAGCGCGGCTCCGATGTTGACGCTGCATGCGGCCAGTTGCGCCGGCGCGTCGGCGAGGCAGCGCCTGTCGTCTCGCCGGGCTTGCGGTAAGCTTGGGGGCGAAAAGCACACTCCTTTCGCTTTGGCCCCATTGGTCCGTCCGCCATTCTAGCTGCGCGGGCCAGGCCGGTAGCCCACTCACAAATGGACAGGGCGGTGTCTGTGATATTGACACCGCCCTGTCCTCTTCCGGTCCCTGCGCGGCTATACTGCTGGCGCTATGGCCTTGGCGTGCCCGTGGGGGTCGGAGACACAGTGGGCCGAGGCGTCGCCGTGCCCGTGGGTGAAGGCGTGGCACGAGGCGTGCCGGTCGGGCTGGGCGTGGCGGTCACCCCTGGGGTGCCCGTGGGCGTCACAGGCTGCGCCGGGCCAAAGGTCTCAGGGACTACCGTGATGGTGCCGACCATGCCCAGCTCCCGATGGACGGCGCAGTAGTAGTCGAAGGTGCCAGGCTCGTCGAAGGTCAGCGAGAAGGCAGCCCCGCCTGGCAGACCCGCAGCGACCGCTGCTGGGCCTATCCACCCGGAGTTAAAGAACTCCCCAGCCTCGAATGTCGGCGAGGGCTTTGACGGGGTCATCACATCCGGGTTGTATATGAATAGTGGACGCTGCCCCCCGCCCTGCTCCTCCACGGTGATGAAGTCTTCAGGCCCGTCATCGGTGTCAAAGCAAACGACGTGAATGAGTCGCCACCCCCAAATTTGTGCGTCTGCCTCTAACCTGGAGGACTAGTCCGAACCGGGGAAGCTCTGGAGGCTTGTTCCCTTTCAGCGGCGCCGTGAGTAGAATAGACATGCGTCCCGGCACACGAGGCGACAGGAGGCACGGCATGACGTATGTAACGTATGTAGAGGATATGTGGGTCACCCCCGGCCCGCAGCCCAACGGCCTTCAGGCGGCCCCCGACGGCCTGTGGGTCATTGACCAGAAGGACAATCATCTGTACAAGCTGGACTACGAGACGGGCGCCGTGCTGGCCGACCTGCCCACCGAGACCGACAGGTCCAGCGGCGTGACCCTGGGCGGGGGCTACATCTGGGTTGCTTCCACCTATAACGCCCGCATTTACAAGCTGGACATGGACGGCACCACCGTCGCCTACTACGACACTCCAGGCAAGGGGTACGTGGCCTTCGGCGACCCGGCGCGCCGCCGCGTGACCGGCGCCCACGGCCTGGAGTGGGTGGATGGCAAGCTGTGGGTCGCCGTGCCGCCGGCCCAGAAGATCTATCTCATGGACCCCGACACGATGAAGGTGCTGGACTCCATTCCGACGCCGGGCGTCCGCCCTCACGGGCTGGCCTGGCAGGACGGCGCGCTGTGGTGCGCCGATACTCAGATGGGCGTCATCCACAAGCTGGAGCCGGAGACGGGCCGCGTCCTGGACGAGATCGTGGTGCCCCAGCCAGAGGTCCACGGCATGTCGCTGCACGACGGCGCCCTGTGGTTCTGCTGCGCGGTCACCTGCCGCGTCTGCCGCGTACCCCTGAAGTAGCCGTGCCCAGGCAAAGGAGAAGACTGGATGGCAAATGTACACGTAGAGGACATGTGGCTGACGCCGGGGCCGCAGCCCAATGGGCTTCAGGCGGCGCCCGACGGCCTCTGGGTCATTGACCAGCAGGACAACCACCTTTACAAGCTCAGCTATGAAGATGGCTCGGTGCTGGCTGACTTGCCCACCGAGACTTACAAGTCCAGCGGCGTGACCCTGGGCGGCGGCCATGTCTGGGTCGCCTCTACCCACAACTCCAGGCTGTACAAGCTCAACCTTGACGGCTCCACCGCTGCCTGCTACGACTCCCCCGGAAAGGGCGTCGTCGCGCCGGGGAGCTCGGGGCCGACATACCCCAGGCCCCACGGCATGGAGTGGGTGGACGGCACGCTGTGGGTGGCTGTCAAGCCCGCCCAGCGCATCTACCAGCTAGACCCTGCCACCATGAAGGTGCTGCACTCCATTCCCGCGCCCAGTGCCGCGCCCCACGGGCTGGCCTGGGACAATGGCACCCTGTGGTGCGCCGACTCGCAGCTAAACCTTATCCAGAGGCTGGACCCGCGGACTGGCAAGGTGCTGCAGGAGGTCAAGGTGCCCAGCCCGGAGGTCCACGGCCTGACCATTCACGATGGCGCCCTGGTGTTCTGCTGCGCCAAGACGCGCCGCGTCTGCCGTGTCCAGGCCCCATGAACCCCTGCGCTGACATTCTGCTAGCCGGGAGCCTCCAGGAGTGACCCATGACCTTTGCTAATGTCAGTCTCTTCCCTGTTACTGCCCAAATCAATCACAAAGGCCACCTGGTGCTGGGCGGGTGTGACGCCCTTGACCTGGTGGCCGAGTACGGCACGCCGCTGTACGTCTTCGACGAGGAGACACTCAGGCTAATGTGCCGCGAGTTCGTCGGCGAGTTCGGCAAGCTCTATCCCAACACCAGGGTGCTCTACGCCTCCAAGGCCTTTGCCAACGCCGCCCTGGCCAGGCTCGTCCAGGAGGAGGGGCTGGGCATGGACGTGGTCTCCGGCGGGGAGCTGGCCCTGGCCCAGGCAGTGGGCTTCCCGCCCGAGGGCGTTTACTTCCACGGCAACAACAAGACGCCCGCTGAGCTGGAGATGGCCCTGGACTACGGCATAGGCCGCGTGGTGGTGGACAGCTTCCACGAGCTTGAGCTTCTGGACACGCTGGCGCGCCGCCGCGGCAGGGTCCAGGACATCATGCTGCGCCTGTCCCCCGGCGTGGACCCGCACACCCACAGCCACACCACGACGGGCATTCTGGACAGCAAGTTCGGCTTCGCCATCCAGACCGGGCACGGGGCGCAGGCCATACGCCAGGCGCTGGCCGCCCGCAACCTGCGCCTGGTCGGCCTGCACTTCCACCTGGGGTCGCCCATATTCGAGCTGGAGCCTTACTCCATCGCCGTGGACGCGGTGCTGACTTTTGCCGCCCAGTTCAAGGGCGAGGGGCTGGAGCTGCGGGAGTTCAGCCCTGGCGGAGGCTTTGCCATTGGCTACCTGCGCACCCAGCCGCCGCCGCCCGTGAGCGCCTACGCCCAGGTCATAACGTCGGCGCTGAAGGCACGCTGCGCCGACCTGGGCTTCGGCGAGCCAAGGCTTGTCATAGAGCCAGGCCGCTCCATTGTGGGGCGCGCCGGCGTGGCCCTCTACACCGTGGGCGCCATCAAGGACATACCCACGGTCAGAAAGTACGTCTCCCTGGATGGCGGCATGGGCGACAACATCCGCCCGGCCCTCTATGGCTCTCGCTACGAGGCCGTGGTAGCCAACCGCGTGCACGACGCTCCCTCGGAGATGGTCACGCTGGTGGGCAAGTACTGCGAGTCAGGCGACGTGCTCATCAAGGACATCGCCCTGCCGCCGCTTCAGGCGGGGGACGTGGTCGCCATACCCTCCTCGGGGGCATACGCGCCGGCCATGGCCAGCAACTACAATCTGAACCCCCGGCCTGCTATAGTCATGGTGAAGGGTGGCAAGGCCCGGCTGGTACGTCGCCGCGAGACTTACCAGGACCTGATGCGCTGCGACGTGTTCTAGCACCGGGGGCCTCTCCCATGTGGCGGACTATCGGACACCAGAGGGCTATCAGCACCCTGGAGCGGGGCTTCAGGGAGGGACGCCTTTCCCACGCCTACCTGTTGACAGGGCCGCCGGGCGTGGGCAAGATGCTGCTGGCCCTGGAGCTGGCGCAGATGGTGAACTGCCTGGGCGAGGAAAGGCCCTGCGGCCAGTGTGCCCAGTGCCAACGCATCGCCAGCGGGCTGCACGCCGACGTGCGCGTCGTGGCCGTGGAGGTACAGCCGGAGCCGGAGGGCCGCAGCCGCACGGTTATCACCATCGGCCAGGTGCGCGAGGTCCAGCGCGAGGCAAGCCTCAAGCCCTTCGAGGGCCGCTGCCGTGTCTTCATCTTCGATGGCGCCGAGTACATGAGGGAGGACGCGGCCAACTGCCTGCTCAAGACCCTGGAGGAGCCGCCCGAACAGGTCATGCTGGTGCTGCTGGCCTCGGATGCCAGCGCCCTGCTCCCCACCATCCTGTCCCGGTGCCAGCGCCTCGACCTGAAGCCGCTGCCCCTGGAGCTTGTGGCCTCTGAGCTGATGGCCCGGTACCAGGCAGAGTTGGAGAAGGCCAGGGAAGTAGCGCGGCTCTCCGGTGGGCGCCCTGGCTGGGCCTTCAGGGCGATGAGCGAGCCGGAGTTGCTGGAGCGCCGGGCCGAGCGCCTGTCCGCCATCGAGGCCGTGGTGCATGGCAGCCTGGAGGAGCGGTTCGAGTACGCCAGCAGACAGGCCGCCATCTTCTTGCGCGACCGCGAGGCTGTGAGGCAGGAGCTGGACCTGTGGCTGGGCTGGTGGCGCGACGTCCTGGTGGTCAAGGAGGGCGCGCCTGACTTTGCCGTCAACCTCTCGCGGCTGGAGGCGCTGAAGGCGGTGGCTGGCAAGCTATCGGCGGCGCAGGTGGTGAAGGCCATCAGGGCCGTCCAGGAGGCGCTGGAACATCTGGAGCGCAACGTCAACTCCAGGCTTGCCCTGGACAACCTGGTGCTGGCGCTGCCAAGGCCATGATTTCTTGCAGGGTGTCTTCCAGGTGCGGATTGTAGGAGTCAAATTCAGCCCTGCTGACAGGGTGCATTACTTTGCTGCCAACAACCTTGACCTGTCAGCAGGGGATAGGGTCCTCGTGGATGCCGATGGCGGCCCCAGAGAGGGCCGAGTGGTTATCGCGCCGGGGCAGGTGCTGTACGCCGACATCCGCGGCCCTCTGAGACCAGTGGTCCGCAAGCTGCTGTAGCCCCTTAGCTCGGTCGGGCATATTGGAAGGCCGTATTGGTAGGAACAGGCCCTGTACCTGCCTCAGCCTTGACCAGCCACGCGGGTTGCCCCCACGGTCTCTGCACAGAGAGTTTTCATACCAGGTCCGTGTGGAGGTGGCGGTTATCTCCTCGACCAGGCAGACCGGCCACGCTTCTCATAAGCGTGGCCGGTTGAAGCAAGCCCCTTGATGTTGGCCGAAAGCTACTGGAGCCAGGGTATGAAGGGCCTCCACTCCTCCTGTATCGGCCTGTGGTGGAAGAGGTAGTAGGGATTGGGGTGGGGTGCCCTGGGTTCCTTGAGCAGCCACATGCCAGCCTCAGCCGGCGTCAGCCCCGCCTTCTTGTGATTGCAGGGGATACAGGCGCTGACTACGTTCTCCCAGATGTGAGGGCCACCCCTGGAGCGCGGAATGATGTGGTCCAGGGTCAGCTCCTTGGTCTGCTTGCCGCAGTACTGGCAGGTGAACCCGTCCCTGTAGAAGACGGCCCGGCGCGATAGCCGGCGCTTCATCAGCGGGCGCTTGACCATGTACACCAGCCGTATCACCGAAGGAATGGGGACGATGGCCGAGGCGCTGCGGGCGTAGCCTCGCCCGTTCTCCAGCAGTTCGGCCTTGCCCCTCCCAAGAAGGATAATAGCGCGCTTGGCATTGCAGATGTTGAGTGGCTGATAGTTCTGGTTCAGCACCAGGACAGGCGCGTCCATAAACTGGCTGCTACTCATACCCGTCAGGAAGCACTCTCTTTCTCGATGTCCTGCTTCAGTAGGTCCAGCGCCACCCTGAAGTCAGAGGGAACAAAGCCCAGGGCGTCGCCGGGCAGAGCATCCACGACCTTTATGAACACAGGGACCAACCTGGAACCTGCCAGCGTATCCCTGATGCCCTCCCGGGTTTCTTCCACCCGCACCAGCGGCATGCGCTCCACCACGGTCCCCGCGATGCCCTCCTCCGGCAGGGTGAAGTTATAGGTGAACCTTGCCATGGCAATGATCAGCGCTCCTGCAATGGCCCCACCCAGCACGAGGCCCAGAACAAGCCCCCCTAGCTTGTCCACTAACGCTGCCAGGCCCAGAGTCAGGGCCGTTAGAACGGGGCGGACCAGTTTCCACGCCAGCCGGGCGATCACGAGGGACAAAACAATGATTAGGGCGTAGGAGATGACGGTTACCAGTGTGTCGTTGGAGATAGAGCCGGAGAACAGTCCGCCGATATCGTCGCTCAACTGGCCAGCCACAAACCAGCCGATGAGCGCTCCGGCCGCCGCGAAGGCAGCGCCGAATAGCCCCGTCCTCAAGCCGCCTATGGCGCCCAGGGCCAGCAAGACCAGCACAACGATGTCAAGCCAGTTCACCTATTCTGTCTCTCTACCTCCTTCTCTGAAGACTGCGCCGCCGCGTGCTGTTTAGTCCGTGTTAGTCCAGGTCGCGCCAGTATTCGACGGAGGAGTCCTGGCTTCAGTTTACCACAGCGTCGAAAAGGGGAAAAGGTACATGATGTCCCGCATCCCCGCGCCCTGGCGCAGCTTCAGCATGGCCTTTGTAGAGGGACGTGGCGTCGCAGGTGATCATGCGCCAGATGGGACATGACTCGGGCGCCAGGTGTCAGTGGCGGCCTGACAGCCGCTTGCCCCGCTGCCAGGCCCAGAAGGTGCCGGCAAGGGTGAGGGCGCCGAAGTAGTAGCCAGCTATCACGTCCCCAAGCCAGTGCACGCCAAGGTATACCCGGGACAACCCTACCAGCAGGATGAGCACCGCCAGCGCACCCTGGGCCAGCCACGAGGCCGCCCCGGGCCTTATCCCCGTTCTCAGTATTATCAGCAGTGCCCCGAAGAACATTACATAGTGGAACACGTGGCCGCTGGGGAAGGAGTAGCCTTCTAGCTCCTCCAGCACCTCCACCAGCCCAGCAGGGGGCCGCGGACGCGCGACAAGGTCCTGGATAGCCTCCCGCACGGCATAGCCCACCAGTGAGCTACCCACCAGCAGCAGGCACTCGGCCCGCAGCCCCTTCAGGTACAGCAGGCCCAGGATGGCCAGGGACATGGGCAGCGCCACCACCATAAGGCCGGGGAGGGAGACGGCCTTCATGACCACGTCCAGCCAGGGAGCACGCCACGACTGCACCCAGGCCGAGGCGGACACCTCCCAGGAGTAGTAGTCCACGGTCGCTCCCACATAGGCCATCGCCCCGGCCATTGCCAGGAACACAACCCAGAGACCGGCAAGCAGCGCCTTCCTGGCCCCTGGAGACGCCTGGGTCACAGGCATTTGGCCTTCCCCGGCCTGTGGACCTGCTTTGCTGCTTTCTTCCACTGGCATGCTGCTGTCAACGCGGCCAGGACCATCGGGCGACCAGCGACCCAGGCCCTGGCCGTTCCACCAGGCCCTTGTCTGGCTGCCTGTATCGGAGGGCCGGCAGGCCGTCCAGGCGCACGCGGAGCTATGCCCGGGCCTGAGGCTGGGGCTGCGCCTGGGGCGCCGGCTGCGGCGGCACCGGGTTGACGAGGCCCGATGCCAGCGAGATGGGCAGCAGCTTGTCCAGCTCGTCCAGCGTCCAGCGCCCGTTCTTGTGGATGCTCCGCGTCACGTGCCGCGGCGAGTAGAGGGACATGACCCAGCCGCTGGTGCCGATGACCTGGCCGGTGATGGCGCCTCCGGCCTCGGTGCACAGGTAGACTACCTTGGGGGCGTTGTTCTCCGGCGCCCTGGCCTCTTCTGGCCCCTGGATGCCGCCGGTCTGCACCATGGTCGGCCCGGCGGCCTGGGCAGCCTGTGCGGCCGCGGCGGCGCGCTGCTGCTGCCTTAGCTGCTGGGTAGTCTCGGGGATCGTGGCCGTCATCCTGGTCGCGCCGCCGGGGTACACGGCGTTGATGCTGATGCCGTAGGGCGCCAGCTCCCGGGACAGCGCCCGGGCGAAGCCCACCATGCCCTCTTTGGCGGCCGCGTAGTTGGCCTGGCCCGATGCCCCCAGGCCCGAGCCAGAGGAGAAGAGCACAATCCGGCCATACCGCTGCTGTATCATGTGGGGCAGGATGTTATGGACCATGTTGAAGGCCCCGTACAGGTGGACCTGCAGCACAGCATCCCACTCCTCTTCGCTCATGTTGAACACCATGCGGTCCCGCAGGATGCCGGCCACGTGGCAAAGGATGTCAATGCGGCCAAAGTTGTCTATGGCCGTCCGGACTATCCTGCCTGCCGACTCGTACTCGGCCACGGAGTCGAAGCTGGGGGCGGCCCTGCCGCCCGCGGCCTTGATCTCGTTGACCACGTCCTGGGCAGGGCCGGTGGACGCGCCGGTGCCGTCCACTGCAACGCCCAGGTCGTTGACTACTACCGCGGCGCCCTCCTGGGCCAGCAGCAGGGCCACGCCTCTGCCGATGCCCCGGCCTCCGCCGGTAACGATGGCCACTCTACCCTGAAGTCTGTTTCCCATGGTTGACACCTCTCGCTTTCACTTTCAGGACTTGCGCTCCAGGCCGGCCCCTGAGCGAGTAGGCACTGAAAAGGGCCCGGGTACAGGGCCGGCGTCCGGCTGCCTAGAAGCCGGTGCCGATCATCTTGGGCACCAGGACATCCATCTCGTCCATGGTGAAGTTGCCCCACTTGTAGATGGCCCGCTCGATGGCTGGATTGGAGTACAGGTAGATGCTGCCTCCGCGGACGCCAAACACGTAGCCATTGACGTTGGGCGTCGCATAGGTGCACAGGAACACCGCCAGCGGCGCCACGTTCTCCGGGTCGTCGGGGTGGCCTGGCCCTTCCCACTGGTTGACGGCCGGCGACAGGCCAATGCCGGCGCGCTCGTCGGGCGTCGGGTGAGGCCCGTTGTCCACTCGGTACTCCTCCACCATGCCGGGGAAGAGCCTGGTCTGGGCCATGGCCGAGATGGCGTTGCAGGTCACGCCGTAGCGCCCCAGGTCCCGCGCCACGGTGCGGGTCAGGCCTATGATGCCTTCCGACGCCGCCGCGTAGTTGGAGCGGCCTATCTGGCCCAGGCCAGCGTCAGAGGTCATGTTGACGATGCGGCCGCTGCGCTGCTGCCGGAAGAGGATCGCGGCGAACTTGGTGGGCGCGAAGGTGCCCTTGACGTTGTTCCGGATGACCATGTCGAAGTCGCGGGGGGTCATCTGGAATATCATGCGGTCCCTCAGGATGCCGACGCTGTTGACCAGGATGTCCAGGTGGCCGAAGGTGTCCACGGCGGTCTTGATGACGTTCTCGCCGCCCTCCATGGTGGCAACGTTGTCGTAGCTAGCGACGGCGTTGCCTCCCCTGGACTTGATCTCCTGCACCACCTGGTCCGCCGGCACGTGGGACGAGCCTGTGCCGTCCACGTCACACCCCAGGTCGTTGACGACGACGGAAGCCCCTTCCTCGGCCAGCAGCAGGGCGATGCCCCTGCCGATGCCCCGCCCCGCGCCGGTGACCACCGCCACCTTGCCTTCCAAGCGGTTGCCCATGTTCTCACCTCCCAGGTTCTTAGCGCAACATTATAACCGTGGGCGAGAGGAATGGGAACCAAGGACGGGCCGGGGTTCACCACTGCTCGTACTTGACAGCCAGCTCGATGCTGTCCCGGCGCAGCGGCGAGGAGGTAATGGAGAAGCCGGCTACCTCCAGGCGGCCCTCAATGGCCGCGTAGCAGTCCAGCCACTGGCCGGGCTTGAAGTGGAACTCCTGTCCGCCCAGGTCCAGCCGGAAAGACCGGACGGTGGGGGTCTCCTGGCGGATGGCGGCGATGCTTACCGGGACCTTCACGCGCCTGTAGCCTTCAGTGCCAGCTCGGGCCGCACGACGCGCTCGTAGGGATGGCGGCCCCGGACCAGCCCGCCGTCAATAAGGATGTCGCGCATGGCGTTGTAGCCGTCCTCCCGGATGAGTGGGCCGGTGGCCCAGGTATCCTGTCCTTTGTAGCGCCTTATGCTGGCTTCCAGCACCGGCCGCGTCACGCCCGGGAAGAAGGGGGCCACCAGGCCCGCGACGGCCTCCGGGCCCGCGGCGGCCAGCCACCGCTGGCAGGCGTAAAAACCGTTGACGAACCGCTGGAGCACCTCACCCCTGCGCTGAAGATAGTCGGGCGTGACGGCGAAGGAGCTATAGCACAGATGGCCCAGCTCGGGGCCTATGGCGGCGACGATGTGGCCCTCGCCGTCGGATACAAGCTGCTGGGCCTGGGGGCTGGGCAGGTGTATGTAGTCGGCGCTCCCGTTGCGGTACCTCTCCAGCGCCTCCTGCATGGGCAGCCCCTGCACCAGCCGGACCCGCTCCAGGCTGACGCCATGCCTGACCAGAGCGGCCCTCAGCGTCGTCCACGGCACCGGCGTGAAGCCCACGGGCGCCAGGGTGGCGCCTTCCAGCGCCTTCCACTGCCAGCCCTCCGCCGGCCTTCGGGACACCAGGAAGAAGCCGTCCCGCTGGTTTATCTCGGCGATGTGCACGGGCGCGTCCTGGTGGCCCTGGTCGAGGGCCATCAGGCTGCGGCTCACGCCTGTCTGCAAGATGTCTGCCCCGCCGCGCCTGAGGATGTCTATGCCGGACTGGCCGGCGGGCGCGGTGCTGAAGAAGACATCCAGGCCCTCGCGCAGCAGGAAGCCCCCCGCCACCGCCACGTAGATGGGCGTGTAGAAGAGGCTGCGGAACGTCTCCATCAGCCGGACGACGTCCCGTCTGGCCTGCCCCGTCACGGCAGCTCGCGTCCTTCGTAGTCCACCGGCACGATGGGCAGGCCCAGGTCGCGCAGGCCGGGCTCGATGGCCTGCCTGTCCCCCACCACCAGGACCTTGAGCTGGTCATCGTGCACCACCTCTCGGGCTGCTCGCCGCACGTCCTCCAGGCCCACCTCCTGGAGCCTGTCCGGGAACTCGGCGAAGTAGGTCTCTGGCAAGCCGAACACAGCAAGCTGGCATAGCTGGTGCAGCACCTGCACCTGCGTCTCGAAGTGGGAAGGAAGGCCCCTGAGGATGCCATCCCTGGCCGCGCGGAACTCCTCTTCGGTCACCGGGCGCTGGCCCCGGATGTCGGCGAACTCCTTGAGCGTCTCGGCCACCGACTCCCTGGTGACGTTGGTCTGGACGGCCCCGCCCACCAGCAGGGCGGACGGCCCGCGGAACCAGTCAATGGAGGAGAAGTAGCCGTAGCTGTAGCCCCTGGCCTGCCTGAGGTTCATGTTCAGCCGCGAAGAGAACTGGCCGCCGAAGACGTAGTTCAGGAGGCTCGTGGCATAGTAGTCCGGGTGGAGCCTCGGGATAATCAGGTGCCCAGCGCGTATTACCGACTGGGCCGAGCCTGGCTTGTCGGCCAGGTATATCGTCGTGGGCGTCAGAGGCACGCCTTCGGGGCGGGCTTCCGAGGCCGCTGGCTGGCCATCGTAGGAGCGCCAGTCGCCCAGCAGCTCCTCTGCCCTGGATATGGCCTCGTCCATGGTCACATCGCCCACCACCAGCAGGGTGGCGTTCTCCGGACAGTAGTGGCCCCTGAAGTGGGCGACAAGCTCTTCCTGCGTCATCGCCTCTATGGACTCAACGATGCCTGTGACGGGATGGCCGTACCTGGACTGCGGGCCATAAAGCAGCGCCCGGGAGGCACGCATGGCGATATTGGTCGGATTGTCGTGAATGCGCCGCAGGTCGGTGAGCCGCTCCTTGCGCAGGCGTTCGATTTCTTCGGGCGGGAACGTCGGGTCCCTTACCACATCGGCCATAATAGCCAGCGCCGCAGACCACTGGGAGGTCAGCGTCTCGGTAGAGACCAGCACGTACTCCCGGCTGGCCTCGCTGATGAGATGGGCGCCCATGAACTCCATCTCTTCGGCGATCTGCTGGCTGGTGCGGGTGGTGGTGCCCTCCAGCAGCATGGAGGCGGTCATATGGGCCAGCCCAGGCCGCTCCAGGGGGTCTGCGACAGCGCCAGAGTCCAGCAGGATGCCGAAGGCCACCAGCGGCAGGTCTGGCTTCTCCACCACCATGACACTCAGGCCGTTGGCGAGCCTGGCGCGCCTGGGCACCGGCAGCCTGAAGGCCCTGGCGGGCTGCCCTGTGGGCATGACCGTGCGGTCAATGCCGGTAGCCTGCGCCCTCAGGGGACGCTCAGGCATCACGGACAGCCTCACGAAGTTGCTGCCCAGGGCGAGGGCCGCCGCGCGCTGCACGTCCTCGCCGGACACCGCCAGATACCTGTCAATGTCGGTGTTGATGGCGCCCGGGTCCCTGGTGAAGACATTGTAGTAGTTGAGTATGTCGGCCCTGCCGCCGAAGCCGCCCAGGCGCTCAAGCTGGTGGATGTGATTGCTCTCGATGCGGTTCTTGGCGCGGAGCATCTCCCGCTCCGTGGGCGGCTCGCGCTTTATCCGCTCCAGCTCTGCCTCCAGGAGGGACTGGACCTCCTGCAGGCTGTACCCCGGGTTGGCGGTGACCTGAATGTGGAACTCGCCGGAGACCTCCTGGGCGTAGTGCATCACCCTGAGGTCACGGGCCATCTGCTTCTCGTAGACCAGCAGGCGGTACAGCCTGGAGCTTTTGCCGTCGCCCAGGAGCATGGCCAGGATGTCCAGAGGCGCCTGCTCCTTGCTGAAGGCCGGGACGGTCGGCCAGGCCAGGTAGAGCCTGGGGAGCTGCACGCGGTCGTGCATCACCAGTCGGACCTGGCCCCTGAGCGGCGAGTCCATGCGGCCCATGCGGTTGATGTGCGGCCCTGGGGGGATGTCGCCGAAATACTGCTCCACCAGGCGCTTGACCTGGTCGCTGTCGAAGTCGCCCACGATGGCAAGGCTGGCGTTGGAAGGCCCGTAGAAGCGCCGGAAGAAAGCCTTGGCGTCCTCCAGGGTCGCCGCGTCCAGGTCCTCAGGTGTGCCGATGGTCAGCCAGTGGTAGGGGTGCGGCGAAGGGAACACCTGGGGCTGGAGCAGCATGGAGGCCATGCCGTAGGGCCTGTTCTCGTAGTTCTGCCGGCGCTCGTTCTTGACCACCTCCCGCTGGATGTCGAAGCGCTTCTGGTCCAGGGCGTCCAGCAGGAACCCCATGCGGTCCGCTTCCAGCCACAGGGCCAGCTCCAGGTAGTTGGAAGGGACGTTCTCCCAGTAGTTGGTCCTGTCGGCGGTGGTGGAGCCGTTGAGGGTCGCGCCCACCTTCTGCAGCGGCTCGAAGTGGCTCCTGTTGTGGTGCTTGGAGCCTTCGAACATCAGGTGCTCGAACAGGTGGGCGAAGCCTGTCTTGCCCGGCTCCTCGTTCTTGGAGCCAACGTGGTACCACACGTTGACGGCGACGACGGGCAGGGTGTGGTCCTCGTGCAGGACCACCTCCAGGCCGTTGGACAGGGTGAACTTCTCATAGGAAACAGAGACCATTAGTTACTCCGGACAGATGCATGTCACTGCCCACGCCTGTAACACCGCGGCAGGTCTTCGAGGATTATAGCACCGGTGAGCAACAGGCCCTCGAATGCCTGTGACTACATTTTATGGCATCGAGCAGCCCTGGTGGGACCTCCGGACTAGGAAATAATGCACAGCCAGACTAGTCCTTGGCCACAGTCCCCCGCGTGGCGCAAGGTAGACGGCTTGCCAGCCCGTCGCGGAGCCTCCCCTTCGGCGGAACAGTAATATGCAGAGCAGTAAAAGGAGGCCATGTCTGTGGAGTTTCCAGTAGTCTCGAAGCACGGCACTCGGCGCTGTCAGCAGCGGGGCATACCCCGGGCCCACCTGGCCCTGGCGCTGCGGTTCGGCCTGAAGAGGCGCTGGCATGATGGCGCGGTCCTGTACTACCTGGGGGCGCGCCAGGTAGCCAGGGCGCTGCAACGGGAGCCTGCCTTGAAGCCGGAACTGGGCCGCGCCTGCGGCACCGCCGTGGTAGTGCACGGTGACTCGGGGCAGGTCGCCACCGTCTTCAAGGAGCGCAGGGGAATACGCCAGATACACCGCAACTACAGGGGCAGGCTACACGCCTGCACGGCCCGGCGGGAGTCTGCCCGGGCTGCGGCCTGGTGGGACTGGGCGGACGCCGAGGCGGCGTAGCCGCTGCCAGCGGGTGACGTTTTGCCCCTGACCCCGGGGACACGGCCACCGCCGGAGCAGCCATGGCCATCAGGTGCCCACCCTCACGTGGGAAGTGATCCGTCGCAGCGTGGCCAGGGCCGAGAGCGCCGACAGCACTCCCGTCCTGGGGTTGGTGGGCGAGGGCACGTTCTCTATTTTGACATGGAGCCTGCCAAACTCGCCCTGGACTGTGATCTCGTGGGTGTTGCGCGTCACCGTGGGGTCGGCGTAGATGCGGATAATAGTCCGCTGGTGGCCGACGCCGGCCAGGCTCAGCGCCGCCGAGACGTTGACATTGGCCGGAAAGAGGCGGCATGCCTCCCTGGCTGGCCCCTCGTAGACCAGCACTGGCCCGGTCACCGAGTCCAGGTCAATGCCGGCGGCGACGACGCCAGGGGCGCCGCGCAGGCCCTCAGGCGGCTTGCGGGTGACCATGATGACGGAGTCTATGCGGCCCATGGCGGCGGAGGCCACGCCGTCCAGTCCCGCGATGGCCCCCGAAGGGACGTAGATGGTGGCGCCGCGCTCCTGGGCCAGGGCGAAGAGGTCGTCCCTGTCCAGCAGCGCGCCGCAGCTAAGGGCCAGCAGGTCCTTGCCGGCGCCCAGCGTCGCCCTGGCGATGCCGTCCAGGGCCGCGCCGGTGGCTGCCTCCACCACCAGGTCCACCAGCGCCACCAGGTCGGGCAGGGGAAGGACTGATGGCACTGGGTGCAGCGTGCTGGCGAACTGCCGCGCCCTGTCCAGGTCACGGCTGCTGAGGCCGGCCAGCGCGGCGCCCGGGACGGCGCCGCGCGCAAGCTCCGAGGCCACCTTGCGCCCGATGGTCCCGCACCCGACGATTCCAATCTTCTTCGGTGCAGCCATGGGCTAAATGTTAGAGGCAAGGGGCAGTGGTGTCAAATGGGACTTGGCAGGAGGACCAGAAACAGCGCCGGGCCGCGTTACGCGGCCCGGCGTATTCACGGGCAGGTCCATGGGCTGATGGTCTGTCCTTGCGGTATTTGGCCTTGTGTTCCCCGGCCAGCGACGCCGGGGCAATGGGTGCCCGCCCATCCAGGCCCTGAAGAGCGGGGCCGCCTTGCAGGCGCTGTGGCTAGGCGGCCAGCTTGCGGGTAGCCTTCTTGCTAGCCGTCGCCGCCTCGCGGCGCTCCAGGGCTTCCTTGAAGGCGCGCAGCCGCTTGTACGCCTCGTCGGCCCGGTCCCAGCCCGTGCCGTACTGCATGGCGTAGGTCAGCGCCTTCTCATGCTCCTGCTCCAGCGCCCTCTCGATAGTCCTCACCAGCTCTCTCATGTTAAACCTCCTGCACCCACATGTGCATGTACCAATGTGTACTTATAGCTGCCACAATATATACTGGCCCTGCTTCACCGGCTCCAGTGGAGGTTCTTCACGACAATAAACGTCCTCGTGGACTCCACGGCGGGGATGTCGTGGAACCTCTTCATCACCAGGTTGTCCAGCTCGTCCTGGTCTCTGGTCTCGACCTTGACGATGATGTCCGACTCGCCGTAAATCGTGCTGGCCTCCTTGACCGCGGCGAAGGCCTTGAGCTGCTCCATGACGTCATTGACGTCCTTGCCCGGGACCTTCATCAGTACGTAGGCCATCATGCCCCGCTGGACTCTCCTGTTTGCCTCCTCCTGGCGGACGAAGCGCTGGCTGGCGACGCGCACATCGGGCAGCCCGCTTATCCCCATCTCCGCCAGCAGGGGGACCAGAGTGTGATAGACCTCGCTCTGGTCCGGCGTGTTGGTCTTCATCACGATATCCGGCTCGGCGCCGTGGACGACGCTGGCCTCCACCACCTGGGGGTACTCCTTCAGCCTCTCCAGCACCTTCTCCTCGCTCCGGAAGGGCACCCGGACGCCCAGGTACATGATAGTCCTGGTCTGGGCGGAGGCCAGGTCGAAGGCGGTCTGAAGGGAATAGCCCCGGGTGTAGTACCGCCAGACGTCCCTTATGGTCTGCAGGTCCTTCTGGGAGTACTCCCGGCGCGCAATGCGCTGTTTGCGTATTTTTGTGGGCTGGATGTAGCCCCTTGCCTCAAGGTAGTACACGAACCGGCGCGTGAGGCCGGGGACTTCTTCCAGGACCTGCTTCAGCTCCATAGGCTGGGCCGGTTATCAATGTCCAACTTTGTACTTGCACTTTAATCATAGCCGGCTTTGGCCCCGTTGTCAAGTCCGCCCTGATGTGCTGCACTTTTGCTTCAGGAATTTGTCCAATATAATACTGATGGCGTCCTTCCTTAATGACACTGTGCCCGGACGTGCTCACCGGAGGTGAGATGAACCCCCGTTGGATGCGCAACAGCTTCATTTACCTGCTCATCATAGTCGCCGTCATAGCCATCTTCTTCACCCTGTTCTCCGAGCCCTTCGGCGGCTCCAGGGAGATACCCATCTCCCAGGTCATCGCCATGGCCGCCCGAGGGGAGCTTGCCTCCATAGAGGTCAGCGGCGACAAGCTCACCATCACCACCACCAGCCAGGAGAGCTTCTCCTCCCGCAAGGAGGAAGGCTCCAGCATCGTGGAGGTGCTGGAGCGGGCTGGCATTGACCCCAAGACCTCCAACCTGGAAATCCGGGTCAAAGGCTCAGGCGGGCTGGGCAACATCTTCTCCATCCTCCTCAACTTCCTGCCCCTGATCTTCTTTGGTGCCATCCTGCTCTTCATGATGCGCCAGGCCCAGGGCAACACCAACCAGACCTTCAGCTTTGGCCGCAGCCGCGCCCGCATGTTCATCGGCAACAGCCCCACGGTGAGCTTTGCCGACGTGGCCGGGGTGGACGAGGCCAAGGAGGAGCTGCAGGAGGTGGTGGAGTTTTTGAAGTTCCCCGAGCGCTTCATGAGCCTTGGGGCCCGGATCCCCAAGGGGGTGCTCCTGGTGGGGCCTCCCGGGACGGGCAAGACCCTGCTGGCCCGTGCGGTGGCCGGGGAGGCAGGGGTGCCCTTCTTCTCCATCAGCGGCTCTGAGTTCGTGGAGATGTTCGTAGGGGTGGGCGCCTCGCGGGTGCGGGACCTCTTCGACCAGGCCAAGCGCAACGCCCCCTGCATCGTGTTCGTGGACGAGATAGACGCCGTGGGGCGCCACCGTGGGGCAGGGCTTGGGGGAGGGCACGATGAGCGGGAGCAGACGCTGAACCAGATACTGGTGGAGATGGACGGCTTTGACACCAGCACCAACGTCATCGTCATCGCGGCCACCAACCGGCCGGACATCCTGGACCCGGCGCTATTGAGGCCGGGGCGGTTCGACCGGCGGGTGGTGCTGGACAACCCGGACATCAAGGGGCGCAAGGAGATATTGAAGGTGCACGTGCGGGGCAAGCCCCTGGGGAGCGAGGTGGACCTGGAGCGCGTGGCCCGCCAGACGGTGGGGTTCAGCGGGGCAGACCTGGCCAACCTGGTCAACGAGGCGGCCATCCTGGCGGCCCGGCGCAAGAAGACGGCCATAGGGGCCGAGGAGTTTGCCGAGTCCATAGACCGGGTGATCGCCGGGCCAGCCCGCAAGAGCCGGGTGATAAGCCCCAGGGAGAAGGAGCTTACGGCCTTTCATGAGGCGGGGCACGCCCTGGTGGGGCACCTTTTGCCCCATGCGGACCCGCCCTTCAAGATAAGCATCGTGTCCCGTGGGGCCATGGGGGGCTACACCCTGTCGTTGCCCGAGGAGGACCGCCACCTGTGGACCAAGCACCAGCTTGAGGCGCGGCTGGCGGTGGCGCTGGGTGGGAGGGCTGCGGAGGAGGTGGTGTTCAGCGAGGTGACCACGGGTGCCAGCAACGACATGGAGCAGGCGACCCAGGTGGCGCGGACGATGGTGACGCGGTACGGGATGAGCGAGCGGCTGGGGCCGAGGACCTTTGGGAAGCGTGAGGAGCTGGTGTTCCTGGGGAAGGAGATCTCGGAGCAGCGGGACTACTCGGACCGGGTGGCGGAGGCGATAGACGAGGAGGTGAAGCGGCTGATAGACGAGGCCTACCGCAAGGCGCGGCGGCTGCTGGAGGAGCACAAGGCGAAGCTGACGCAGGTGGCCCAGTACCTGATGGCCAACGAGTCGGTGGAGGGGGACGCCCTCAAGGCACTCTTCAACTCCCCGGCGCCACCGCTCCCCGAAGCTGCGCCGGCCGGCTAGCGCCCGCGCTCTGCGCCCTAAAGGGACCAGGAAGGCGTGTCGCGCCCAAGGCCGTGGCGCAATAAATCAGAAATGGTAGGCTTGCCGAAGGTCGGAAAAAGCTTGCCCCGCAGCCCGGTCTGCACAGGCTGCGGGGCAAGTGCTTTGTAAGGGAAGGACAAGGGCAGCCAGGCGCGGGCTGCGGCGTCAGGGGTTCCTGTCCCCGGCCTCGAAGGACCTGCCGGTAATGGCCTGCCCCGCGCGGATGCTGGCCTCCTCGATGAAACGTTTGAGCTCCTCTATCTCCTTGCTCAGCTCGTCGGTCTTCTGGCGGGCCTTCAGGGCCGCCAGCTCGCTCTTGGCGTGCTCGATCTTCTCGGTCAGCTCCAGGGCCTGGAGCTCGTCCTGGGCGCGCATTTTGATGGAGGCCAGGTGCCTGCGCATCTTCTCGACACTGTCCAGGCGCTCCTGGACCTCGTTCATGATGCTGAGGGTCGCCTCCAGGGAGTTGCCGCCGTGGATGGCATAGTTGGGCGCCCTGCTAAGCTGGCGCTGGAACTGCTGGCTGAGGCTCTCCAACTCTTGCTCTTTGCCTTTGATGGCGGCCAGGAGGAACCGAAGCCTGGCCATGGCCTTCTGCATCTCTGGCACTGGCACTTCCATAGCATCCCCCGAGAGACCAACAAAAGGTATTCCATTGGAAGAGGGCCTAGCGGCGTCTGGCACCTGCACCAGAGGGTGTGAACCCGACCCTGGGGAGGGCGGCCCTGAGGGCGTCCAGCACTTCCTGTATGTCCTGGGGCGTGCAGTAGCCCATGTGGCCGATGCGGAATATCTTGCCGCTCAGCTTGGCCTGCCCGCCAGACAGCTCGACGCCGTACTCCTGGCGCAGGATGCCCAGCAGCTTGCGGGCGTCCACGCCTTCAGGGACTTTGACTGCGGTGACAGTGTTGGATGCCACCTTCTCGTCGGGCAGGATGGACAGGCCCAGCGCCCTCACGCCGTCGCGGGTCAGCTTGCCGATGCTGGCATGGCGCTCGAAGATGCTGCCCATGCCCTCCTTCAGTATCTTGGCAAGGGCCAGGTCCAGGGCAAAGAACACCGAGACCGCCGGCGTGAAGGGGGGCTGGCCTATCTCGAAGTAGTGCTTGTATTCGGCCATGTCGAAGTAGAACCGGGGCATCCTGGCCTGGCCATGGGCCTCCCAGGCCCTCTGGCTGAAGCTGATGAAGGCCAGCCCGGGCGGCAGCATCCAGCCCTTCTGCGAGGCCGTCGCCACCACGTCGCAGCCCCAGGCGTCGGTGGAAAGGGGTATGGAGCACACGCTGCTGATGCCATCCACCAGCAGCAGCTTGTCGAACTCGCCCTTGACCACCTGGGCGATGGCCTTGAGGTCGTTGGTAACGCCCGTGGAGGTCTCGTTGTGGGTGACCAGGACGGCCTTGAAATCTGGCTCGGCCTTGAGGGCATCCCGCAGCCTGTCCACGTCCACGGCGGTGCCCGGCGTGAAGCTGAGGATGCGGACGTCGGCGCCGTACCTGCTGGCTATCTCGGCGAAGCGGTCGCCGAAGGCGCCCACAGTAGCACATAGCACCTTGTCGCCAGGGGACAGGGTATTGACGATGGCAGCCTCCATGGCGCCCGTCCCTGACGCAGTCAGGATGTATACGTCGCCTCTGGTCTCGAACACCTGCTTCAACCGGTCCGTCACCCGGTACAGCAAGTCCTTGAACTCAGGGCCACGGTGATTGATCATGGGCCTGGACATCTCGCCGAGGATGTCCTCTGGCACCGGTATAGGACCGGGGATACGCAGGTTCACAGTTGGTCTTCCTCCAGTGTTCTCTACAAGAGTGGACAACCATGATTTTAACACAGCAGGCGCAGGCCCTGGGATATAAATGAGGGTGTAGCATACTTGTATGCCGACTGCCAGGGAGGCAGGTCGTGGGGCATCATACGCCAGGAGCATCCTGAGCGCAGGACAACGGGGCCAGCCCTGAGCTTGCCCAAGGGATGCCGATTACAATCTCCCGAAGGTCAAAGGTACGGGCCTTCCGCCAGGTCTGGCCTCAGGAAGCAACGGTGCAAGCTCATTCTACTGGTTGACAGTCAGGCCGGTGGGGTACCTCTTGGGTCTCATACCCCAGAGCTTGTTAAATGTTCAAGTCTTTGGAGACACCCTCCAGGGGTGGCTTCTGGATATGGACAGGGAGCAGGCCTTTTGGGTAATTTTTATACTGGATAACAATATCGGTCAGGAAAGGAGGTACGGTGGCGATGTCGTGGAAGTGCGAGAAGTGCGGGCACGAGAACGGCCCGATGCGCGACGTTTTCTGCGGCAAATGCGGCGCGCGCCGCCCGGGATGGTAGCGCTCCGCCCACTGTGCTAGCCCTCTAGGGAAGGGGACATCCGCACGCGGATGTCCCCTTTCACCAGGGCCTGGACTGACCATCCTTTGCTGGCCCACCGAAGCGCAAGGCCTGGCCCAAAGGGCATAGTCCCTCCTGAAAGCCAGGCTGGGCCGTTGCGCTTGAGGTTAACGTTTCTCTAAAATGAACCAAGGCACCAACCAGAGAGGAGATTAGGACATGCCCAACATCACGACGGACCGCCTGCGCAATGTTGTACTGTTGTCCCACAATGGTGCCGGCAAGACTACTCTCGCTGAAGCCATGCTCTACGCCGCGGGCGTCATATCTCGCATGGGTAGGACGGAGGACGGCAACACGGTCTCTGACTACGAGCCTGAAGAGGTACGGCGGCGGACCAGTGTGCAGCTTGCCTTGCTGCCCATTCCCTGGAAGGGCCACAAGATCAACTTTATAGATACGCCGGGGTACGCTGACTTCCGCGGCGAGGTTATGTCCGCTGTCCGGGTCGCCGACGGGGCCATCCTTGTTGTGGCTGCCCCCTCCGGAGTCGAAGTCGGCACCGAACAGATGTGGCGGCTGGTCAACGAGCGCCGATTACCCCGGTTGATTGTGGTCAACAAGATGGACCGCGAGAACGCCGACTTCCAGCGCGTAATGGGGGCGCTGACGGAGCGCTTCGGCAGGAAGTGCGTGGCGGTCCACGTGCCCATCGGGGCCGAGTCTTCCTTCTCGGGTGTGGTGGACCTGCTGGACCCCGGCGCCCAGGTGCCTGACGAGGTCAAAGACCAGGTGGAGGCCACCCGAGAGCGGCTGGTGGAGGCCGTCGCCGAGACAGATGACGACCTGGCGACCAAGTACCTGGAGGGCGAGGCCCTGACCAGGGAGGAACTGGCCAACGGCCTCAAGAAGGGCGTAGCTGCTGGAGAGATCGTCCCCGTGCTGGTGAGCGCCGCTCCAGGAGGCATTGGTGCCACCGAGCTTATGGATGCCGTAGTGGACCTGATGCCCTCGCCGGCCGACGTCAGCCCGGCCGTGGCCACCATTCCCAACGCCAATGACAGGGTCGAGCTCCGCTGCGACAGCAACGGGCCGCTGGCGGCGCTGGTATTCAAGACCACGGCGGACCCCTTCGTGGGCAAGCTGTCCTACTTCCGGGTGTACAGCGGGACATTCAAGAGCGATTCCCAGGTCTGGAATGCTGCCAAGGGGGAGCAGGAGCGCGTCGGCCAGGTGTTCGTCGTCCGGGGCAAGTCCCAGGAGCCGGCTTCCGAGCTGGTGGCCGGCGACATCGGCGGCGTGTCCAAGCTGACCTCGGTGCTCACGGGCGACACCCTCTGCCAGAGGGAGAAGCCGCTGGTCCTGCCAGGTATTGAGTTCCCGCAAGTGACCTTCCAGATGGCCGTCTTCCCCAAGTCCAAGGCCGACCTGGACAAAATGACCATGGCCCTGTCGCGCATCGTCGAGGAAGACCCCAGCCTGAAGGTGCGGCGCGAGCCTGACACCCTGGAGCTGCTGCTGGGAGGCCTGGGCGATACCCACCTGGAGGTGGCGGTGGAGAAGATGAAGCGCAAGTTTGGCGTGGACATCTTGCTCCAGTTGCCCAAGGTGCCCTACAAGGAGACCATAGGGGTCCCCACACGGGTGGAGTACAAGCACAAGAAGCAGACCGGCGGCCACGGCCAGTACGGCCACGTGTGGCTGGAGCTGGAGCCGCTGCCCCGGGGCAGTGGGTTCGAGTTTGCCGAGCGCGTTGTGGGCGGCGCGGTGCCCAAGGAGTACATCCCCTCTGTGGAGAAGGGGGTCAACAAGGCGCTGGCTGAGGGCGTCATCGCGGGCTTCCCCGTGGTGGATGTCAGGGCCACGCTGGTGGACGGCAGCTACCACCCGGTGGACTCCTCGGGCATATGCTTCGAGATCGCTGGCGCCTACGCCTTCTCCAACGGCATGAAGCAGGCCAGCCCGGTACTGCTGGAGCCTATCATGCGCCTTCGTGTCACAGTGCCGGACAACTTCGCCGGCGACGTCATCGGCGACCTTAACAGCAAACGTGGCCGCATCCAGGGCATGACGCCTCTGGGCGATGGCACCACCCTCGTCGAGGCCGAGGTGCCCCAGGCCGAGGTGCTCAAGTACTCCCTGGACCTGCGCTCCCAGACGCAGGGGCGCGGCTCCTTCACCATGGAGTTCGACCACTACGAGCCGGTGCCGCAGCACCTGGTCCAGCGCATCGTGGAGCAGATGAAGCAGCGCGAGGCGACCCGCGTGTAGAAGCATCGCCCTCGGCTGGACGGGCTAACGATATGCCCTCAAAACCAGTGGCCGACAGGCCTGTCGGCCACTGGCTTTGAGGGTGCCCTATGCGCTTGACTCTGAGTGAAGAAAAGTCCTCTACTTACGTGCCGACCAGATGGTGTAGTAGTTCTCTCCCAGGACCGCTGCCGCCAGTTCCGCCTTCTCCAGGCGCCGCAACTCCTGCAGGACTTCCTGGCAGGTGTTCACGACCTCGAAATGCCCCGATTTTACGAAGCGGTTGACTATGCGCTCCCACACACCCAGCCTGACGAGGCTTTCAATGTTCCCGGCCCACGGTATCAAGGTGAGGTTCTGGAGCCTGGGGAACTTGGGCCGCAGGCGACGAATCGTCTTGAGCCGCTCCTGGGGCGATGCCACCATGGGCATTATGCGGACCAGGGGGTCCTCCGTTGCGCTGTGGCGAGTATCTATCACTACGGCTTTTCGGAGCGTGGGGAAGAACAGCGACATAACTTCGGCGTTATCAATGTTCTTCAAGACCTCTTCGAGGTCCAGTGCGAAACCTTCGTCCATCACCTGTATCACCCCGTGCTAGGACTTGACCAGTTCACGGACTGTCTCGATGAAAGAAGGCAGAACGTTCCTCCAGTCACCCACCACCCCGAAGCTGGCCTCTTTAAAGATATTGGCGTCCGGGTCCTTGTTGATAGCCACGATATGCTTGGCCCCGGAGCATCCGGCCATGTGCTGGCTCGCGCCCGAAATACCCACCGTAATGTACAGGTTGGGCGTTATGGTCTTGCCTGTCAGGCCCACCTGGTAGCTGTGGTCCATCCAGCCTGCATCGCACACGGCCCGGGAGGCGCCTACCGCGCCGCCCAGCAGCTTCGCCAGCTCTTCCAGGAGCTTGAAAGGCTCCGGTCCACCCAGGCCTCTGCCTCCGCCGACCACCACCGGGGCATCCTCCAGGCGCAAGCCCAGGGCCTGCTGCTTCACGGCCTCCACCAGCCTGGTCTTGATGGCCGACGGGTCCAGGTTGGGCTGTGCCCTAACCACCTGTCCCGTCCTGGCCGGGTCCGCTGGAAGAGGCTCGAAGACCTTCCCCCGGAGCACCACGATCTGTGGGTCGGCCTGGGGGAAGGACAGCCGCGCCATGGCGTTGCCACCGTATACAGGCCGCGTGGCGACCACGCGCCTGGTCGCCGGGTCTATCCTCACATCAGTACAGTCCTGGGCCATTCCGACGCCCAGGCGAAAGGCCAGTCTTGGCCCTATGTCGCGCCCCAGCGGCGTCCTGCCCACCAGCACGACACTGGGCTTTATCTGCCTGCACACCTCCTCTAACGCTGCCACATGGGCATCTGCCAGGGGGCCGGACAGCAACTGGTGTTCCACCAGGTACACCTGGTCGGCCCCCTGGGCAATGGCCTGGCTGGAGATACCATCGGGTATCCCGTGGCCCAGGAAAGCGACCACCACCTCCTCCCCCAGCGCTCCGCTCAGGCCGCGCCCCGCCGCCACAAGCTCGGCTGTAATGGAGTGCGTCCTCCCCTCGGTCAACTCTCCGAGCACTAGTATTCCAGCCATAAGACAGCTCCGTCAATGAAATCGTACTTTAGATTTTCGCGATTTCGTGTCTCGCCAGCGCCGACGGCCGGGCTTGCTAGATCAGCCTTTCCTCGCGGAGACGTAGCGCCAGCTTTCGTCCGGCGTCTGCCTCGTTTTCGCCCTTGATAAACTCGCAGCGCTTCTCGCTTACCGGCACGAACAGCTCCAGGAGCTGGAGCCTGGGGGCCAGCATGGCGGGATTGATACCCAGTTCCGCGGCCGACCAGACGGTCGGAGTCTTGCGGCTGGCTGCCATGATGCCTCTGAGGGTCGGGTACCGTGGCTCGCCCAGCTCGTTGCTCACCGTGACCAGCGCCGGCAGCCGCGCTTCCACGACCTCATAGCCGTCGGTGAGCGCACGCTGCACGACAACCCCGCCATCGGCGGCTTCGATCTTCTGGGCGATGGTAATGCAGGGCAGCCCCAGCAGCTCGGCTATGCCCAGCGGCACCTGGGCGTTGTCCCAGTCCGAGGCCTGCCGGCCACATAGAATAAGGTCAAACTTACCCAGCTTCTTTATGGCCTGCGCGAGGACGTAGGCTGTGGCTGAGGGGTCAAGGTCTTCGAACTGCTGGTCTTGTAGCAGCACCAGGTGGTCGGCGCCCATGGACAGGGGCTTCTTCATAACGTCCATGACGAACTGGCTGCCCGCTGAAAGGACCGTGACCGTCGCGCCTGCCTTGTCCTTGATGCGCAGGGCCGCTTCCACGGCGTTCTCGTCGAAGCCGTTGACCACCGGCGGGATGCCAGGCGCGGGGACAACCCGCTTGCGGCCCTCGTCAATCCGGAAGGCTGACACTGGCATCTGAGGGTCTATCACTTGCTTTACGCAGACGATGATGTTCAAGGGCATGGTGCACTCCTGGTTGAGGTCTGCGTTGCCAGCCGCTCCAACCGGGCACTGGCATATGTCCCGTGCGTTACTCCCCCTGCCCCTGTGCGAGGTTGGGCCTTTGTCACTGATGGAATGGACTTGAGGGCCGCCCGGCCCGGCACTGGTGAGCGCCAGGACTGCTCGGGGAAAGTGCAGGTGGAGGTGAACACGCCAGGACCCGGGAGAGATACGTCAAAGCTGCTGCGAATATAGCACCGCGACTGCGGGGTGTCAACCTGCGGCCTCCGCCGCGAGCGTTTCACCAGTCACCTTACGCGCCTGCGGCTGGCACCAGCCTTTCACCCAGTATCGTCCAAACGGGTATTGTCCGCCGAATGCCCTTGCTCAATAGTGAAGTATATGTGGTGCCCTCGGCTGCAGCACGCTGCCAGTGCCGCTTTGCTCCCGCCGGCTGCGCTCTCATGGCAGCTACTTCACGGGGCCTGTCTCCTCTGACCAGCGCATGGTACACAATGGCAGGCTGGCGGTGAATGGGCTGTCGTGCCCCTTACTAAACTTCCCCTTTGGGGGAGAGTTAGAGAGGGGGCTGGCCTTGCCTTACCACCGGCGCGGCGCCAATGTGCATCACGTCCCCTGGTAAGGGGTAAA
>FWPU01005578.1_pt1 | contig 26947 bp, 26 predicted proteins | sample 2228361 | NCBI WGS metagenome assembly FWPU01 (sample SAMEA103939777, study PRJEB20133) | metagenome
AAAAAATTATAAAATGGCGAATATAATACTAAAAAAAAATGAAGAGAGAAGAAACTTAAAAGGTCATCTCTGGGTATTCAGTAATGAAATTTTAAAGATTAACGGTAAGGCAAATGATGGAGATATAGTAAATGTTTTAAACTCTCAATATAATTTTTTAGCGAAAGGCTTCTATAATAAACATTCTTTGATTTCTGTTCGAATAATTTCCCGAGAGAAAGAGATTGATTTGAAAAGTTTATTCGAAAAAAGGATTATCGATGCATATAATTTTAGGAAATGTATTTATCCCGATAGAAATTCATACCGTCTAATCTTTAGTGAAAGTGATTATATGCCAGGCTTGATTATAGATAAATATAATGATACATATGTTCTTCAAATTTATTCAATAGGAATGCAGAAAAATATAGAAATCATTCTTGAAATCCTGGAGAATAAATTAAAAGCAAAAAATATATTTACAAAAAATGAAGAATATTTTAGACAATTAGAAGGATTACCAAGAGAAGATTATATTTACAGAGGTGAGATCTCTGAGGAAATAATTTCTGATGGAGAAGTAAATTTTAGAATTGATTTTAAAACCTCACACAAAACCGGTTTTTATTTTGATCAATGTGATAACAGAATTTTTGTAAGTAGATTTTGCAAGGACAAAAAAGTTTTAGATTGTTTCTGTAATGCTGGGGGATTTGGATTAAATGCAGCAAAGAAGGGTGCTTATTCTGTTACATTTGTAGATTCATCAAAAAAGGAAATTGATAATGCAGAGTATAATTTCAAGTTAAATAATTTTTCGTGTAAATCGAATTTTGTTAATGCAGATGTGTTCGAATATTTAGAGATGTGCATTTCAAAAAAAGAAAAATATGATGTTGTAATAATAGATCCACCCGCATTTGCTAAAAATAAAAAAAGTTTGCCGACTGCAATTAAAGGGTATGAAAAATTGAATAGATTGGCTATGGAAGTATTGAATAATGGTGGATTATTATTTACTTCATCTTGTTCACACCATCTTAAAAAGGATATGTTTTTATCAGCAATTAATCAATCTGCAAAGAAATTAAATAAAAAAATTCAACTATTTTATTTTAATAATGCATCACTTGATCATCCATCAATTCCATCTATGGAAGAGACTGTATACTTGAAATTTGCAGGGATAAGAGTTATCGATTAAAAATCTTGAACAATTTATTATATTTATTAATTGAGCTTATAAAATTTTATGATCACGAAACAATTATAAAAACCATTTTGTAAAAACAAACGATTTTATAAAATAATGAGGTGTTAAATTGGATATTACAGTACTCAACGAAAAAATTCGCCGTGAAAGCGAATTCATTGATATTCTCTTCAATGAAATAAGTAAAGTTATTGTTGGTCAAAAACAAATGCTGGAGAGACTTGTAATTGGTTTGTTAAGTAATGGTCACATTTTGCTCGAAGGTGTTCCAGGTTTAGCAAAAACATTAGCTATAAAAACACTTGCTTCTTCTATGAAAGCAAAATTTCAGAGAATACAATTCACCCCTGATCTACTTCCTGCAGATTTGATCGGAACATTAATTTATAATCAAAAAGAAGGAAATTTTACTATCAAGAAAGGTCCTATATTTGCAAATTTTATTCTTGCTGATGAAATAAACCGTGCACCTGCAAAAGTTCAAAGTGCATTGCTTGAAGCAATGCAGGAAAGACAGGTTACCATTGGAGATACGACTTTTAAATTAGATGAACCATTTCTCGTCTTAGCAACACAAAACCCTATTGAACAGGAAGGAACCTATCCATTACCTGAAGCTCAGGTTGATCGTTTTATGCTCAAAGTTAAAATTACATATCCATCGCGCGAAGAAGAACAAAAAATAATGAAACTTAATTCCGTTGATGGTTTACCAGAAGTTAAACAGGTTATACAACCCGAGGATATTATTCGCGCAAGAAAATTAGTAAGTGAAATTTATATGGATGAAAAAATTGAAAAGTATATTCTTGATATTGTTTTTGCCACACGAAATCCTAAAGAATATGGTTTGAATGAATTGACTGAATTGATAAGCTACGGAGCTTCTCCCCGTGCAACAATAAATCTGGCACTTGGAGCTCGTGCAATGGCTTTTATCAGAAGACGTGGTTATGTAATACCGGAAGATGTTCGTACTATATGTGCCGATGTTTTACGTCATAGGATAGCAGTTACTTACGAAGCTGAAGCTGAAGATATTACCTCTGAAACTATAATTTCAAAAATATTGAACACAATTGAAGTGCCTTGATATATGCTTACAAAAGATTTATTAAAACAGGTCAAGCAGATTGAAATAAGAACCAGAGGACTTGTTAACGAGATATTCTCCGGAGAATATCATTCTGTTTTCAAAGGTCGGGGAATTGAATTTTCTGAAGTACGCGAATATCAAGTAGGTGATGATATTAGAAATATTGATTGGAATGTAACAGCACGGTTCGGTCATCCGTATGTTAAAATTTTTGAAGAAGAACGTGAATTAACTTTGATGCTAATTGTTGATATGAGTGGTTCTTTGATCTTCGGGACATCGCATAAAACTAAACAACAGGTTGCTGCAGAACTTAGTGCAATTTTAGCTTTTTCGGCACTTAAAAATAATGATAAGGCGGGATTAATTTTGTTTACAGATAAAATCGAAAAATTTATTCCACCTAAAAAAGGAAAATCTCATGCTCTAAGAATTATTAGAGAGGTTCTCTCTTTCAACTATTATGATGCTGAACCATTTTTGTACAGAAAAACAAATTTAAAAGCAGCTTTAGAATATTTTAATCACACAATAAAAAAAAGAGCAATCGCTTTTGTAATTTCTGATTTTCTCGATACAGATTATGAAAAAATATTAAGAATCGTAGGTAAAAAGCATGATCTGATTGGTGTCATAATAAAAGATTTACGTGAAGAACAAATATCAAATTTTGGTTTAATTAAATTTATTGATGCAGAAACCGGTGAATATCGATACATCGATACAAACGATAAAAATTTTGAAATCCATTTTAAAGAAAACTTACGCAGAACAAACAATTATCGAAAATCGATTTTTACTAGTTCACGACTTGATTCCGTAGAAATTCAAACTGGCAAATCTTATGTGAAACCTCTAATAGATTTTTTTAGAATGAGAGAACGTAGATACTGATTATAACATTTGATAATAATAAAATTATTTGTTGATAATACATAAATATAGCGACTTAAACTTTTTATCGATTGGTAAAAGTAATTTACGGAGTTTTATGAAGCAGAATCAACTCAAAACAATTATAAATAAATTACTTCTTTTGTTGATATTTTATTTTAATTCTTATTATGCTCAAAATATCTCCGTGAGTGCGTATACTGATTCGACGAATTATCAAGTGGGAGATTATATAAAATATACCCTCGAGTTGAAATACAATAAAAATTTAAAAATCATTTTCCCTTCTGTTAAAGATAGCATTAAAGTACTTGAATTTATTAGTGAGTTAAAACCAGAAAAGAAAGAAAATAATTATGAGTTAATTGAGAAACATACATTTATTTTTTCTAAATATGACTCTTCAACTGTAACAATTCCTTCTTATAAGATTTATTATAGAGAAGGGAACGATACTACAAAAAAATTTATTGAGGTTAATCCAGTAAATATAGTTGTAAGTACTTTATATGTAGATCCACAAAAAGATATCCGTGATATTAAAGATCCATTAAAAATACCACTAAACTTGTTTTACATTATTCTGATTATAATCGTAATTTTAGCATTGGTTACAGTTGGTTATTTGGGTTATAAGTATTATAGAAAAAGAAAATACTCTAATATAATAACCGAACCAGAAATTAAACTACCACCACATGAAATTGCTCTTAATAATTTAAAAAAACTAGAAGAAAAAAAGCTCTGGCAGCAGGGTCTAGTAAAAGAGTATCATTCGGAAATAACGGAAATTATTCGAAGATATTTTGAGGAAAGATTCAATTTCAGAGCACTCGAAATGACTTCCTCAGAAATATTAGCATGTCTGAGTTATATCGATGATGGAAAAGCAATTGTTGATATATCAAATGATTTTTTTACAAATGCGGATATGGTTAAGTTCGCAAAATTTCAACCATTACCAAATATTAACGAAGATATGATGAAACAAGCTTATAAAATAGTAAGTGATACTATCCCTAAAATTGAAATTATAGACCAGGAAGAGGTTAAAAATGTTCGGTAATGTTGAGTTTGCTAATTGGTGGGCTTTGTTTTTATTACTCATTATTCCATTTATGTTTTATAGGTACTGGAAAAAAAATCATCAGTTATCCCCATCGGCAGTTTTTTCATCTTTAAAGTTATTTAATGATATACCAAAAAGTTTCAAAGAAAAGCTTGTTCATTTGCCTGTTATTTTAAGATTAATTTCGCTCGCTTTATTAATCGTTGCATTTGCTCGCCCTCAAACTTTTTCATTCGGTGAAAATATTTATACAGAAGGAATTGATATAGCAATTGTTTTGGATATTTCAGGTAGTATGCTTGCAGAAGATTTAAAACCAAACCGACTTGAAGCAGCAAAAAAGGTGATTGACGACTTTATAAAGGGCAGAACTTCAGATAAAATTGGATTGGTAATTTTCTCGGGAGAAAGTTTTACTCAATGCCCTCTTACTATAGATTATTCTGTATTAAGAAATTTGCTTTCAGAAATACGCAGTGGAATGATTGTAGATGGAACTGCTATTGGGAATGCAATAGCTAACGGTGTAAACAGATTGAAAGACAGTCAGGCAAAAAGTAAAATAATGATACTTTTAACCGATGGAGTTAATAACGCAGGTGAAATAGATCCAATTACTGCTGCTCAGATAGCTCAGAAATTTGGAATAAGAATTTATACCGTTGGTGTTGGGACTGTTGGCGAAGCTCCATATCCATTTCAAACTCCATTTGGGGTGAGATATCAAATGGTACCAGTAGAAATTGATGAAAATTTATTAAAACAAATATCAAATATTACTGGAGGAAAATATTTTAGAGCAACGAATAATAGAAAACTTGTTGAAATATATGATGAAATTGATAAACTCGAAAAGACTCGAGTAGAAGTTACATCTTATAGGCATGCAAAAGAATTATTTTTTAGCTGGGCATTGATAGGATTTATTTTATTATTTGTTGAACTTGGTCTTTCTAAATTTTATTTAAAGAAAATACCATAATTAGCAGGAATTGATTTTATGATAAGATTTGCTAATGAAGAATTTTTATATGCGCTAATAATAATTCCATTCATAATATTTTTATATGTTTATCTACAAAAAAATGTTTATGAAACACTGGAAAAATTTGCTGAAAAAAAACTTCATAATATTATATTCCCTTTACGCAGCACTACAAAATCCCATATTAAATTTGGTTTGTACATATTTGCTATTTTGTTAATAATTATAGCACTTGCTAATCCTCAAGTGGGTACCAAGATTGAAGACGTAAAACAGATTGGTATTGATATCTATATTTTACTTGATGTATCTAAAAGTATGCTTGCAGAAGATATTAAAACAAGCAGGCTCGAAAAAGCAAAATATGAAATTTCAAAACTCATTCAGAGATTAAAAGGAGATAGAATAGGTTTAATAATCTTTGCAGGAGATGCATATGTGCAAATTCCACTTACTTCGGATTATTCAGCGGCCAATTTATTTCTGAATGCTGTGGATGTTAATTCTGTCCCTCAACCTGGTACTGCTATTGCCCCCGCAATTCATTTAGCATTAAAGTCTTTCAGATACAATGATAATACAAAAAAAGCTATCGTTATTATAACAGATGGGGAGGATCATCAGGGTAATATAAAATCTGCAATTGAAGAGGCAAATTCTCATGATGTTGCAATATATGCTATCGGATTTGGTTCACCAGCTGGTGTCCCTATCCCGGTCTATGATGAAAACGGCAATCATATCGGGTTCAAGAAAGATAATCAGGGTAATATTGTATTAACAAAATTAAATGAGGAACTATTGAAAGAAATTACTTCAGAATGTAATGGGAAATATTACAGAGTATCTAATACTGAAGATGAACTAGATGCAATTTATAATGATTTAGCAAAAATTGAAAAAAGTGAATACGGTACAAAGAAAATTACAGAATATGAAGATAGATTTCATTATTTCCTTTTCCCTGCAATTCTTTTGTTGATGTTAGAGTATTTTATTTCATCAAATAAATCAAAATGGTTTGAGAAAGTTGTAAAAAAGAAAGGTACAAGCTATGAAGTTTAATATGATATTTGTTTTGATCTTATTTAGTGTAATAAATATTTATGGACAGGTTCACAGGAGTTATATAAATGATGGAGTTGACTTATATAAAAGCGGAAAATTTGTAGATGCAGAGGTTAATTTCAAAAAAGGCTTGGGGAAAAAATCAAATTTATTTGAAGGTCATTTTAATCTTGGAGATGCATATTATAAACAGGGTAGATACGAAGAAGCAATACAGTCATATAGAAATTCACTCTCTTATACAGAGGATAAATTAAATAAATCCAAAGTTTATCACAATATTGGGAATTCGTATTTAAAGTTAAAAAATTATAAAGAAAGTATTGAATCATATAAAAATGCATTAAAGTTAAATCCTGATGATATTGATACAAAATATAATCTATCATACGCATTAAACATGTTAAAGCAAAATCAAAACAATAAAGATCAAAATAAAGAACAAAATAAACAGGATAAGAATAAGAAAGAGCAACAGAATCGAAATAATCAGGAACAAAATGATCAGAATAAACAAAAAGAAAAACAAAATAACCAGCAAAAAAGCAAACAACAAGAGGAAAAAAATCAAATAACAAAAGAAGATGCAGAGCGTATTTTGGAAGCCTTAAAAAATAATGAAAAGGATTTACAAAAAAAGTTGAGGAAGATTAAAGGTCGTGCATCTGTAACAGATAAAGATTGGTAAAAAAACTTTGTACAGAAGTAAATAGTGGAGATGTATATTATGAATCGGAATATGAAAAAATTTTTTGAAATAATGATATTATTTTTAATTGGGCTTTTTATTAATTCATCTGCACAGGATTTTACTGCTTCTGTCGATAAAACAACTATAAATCAATATGAAAGGTTTCAGGTATACTTTACATTCAATGGATCGGATATAAATGGTTTAAACAATTTTGTTCCTCCTACCTTTAAGGATTTTCTTGTATTAAGTGGGCCTAATCAATCTACAAGCATGCAAATAATTAATGGTAAAGTTTCTGCATCATTAACTTTTTCATACATCCTTCAACCCAAAAATATTGGTGAGTTTACAATTGGTTCAGCTTCGGTTGAACATAATGACAAAACTTATAAAACAGCACCTATTAAAATTACAGTAGTAAAAGGTACTCCAAAGCAGCAAAGAGAAAGCGATGGTATAGCATCAGAGGATTTAGCAAAAAATGTTTTTATTGTTGCAGAAGCAAACAAAACACGAGCATACATTGGAGAACAAGTAACAGTCACATATAAACTATATACTAAATTAAATATTGCTTCACCACAAATAACTAAACTTCCACAATATCAAGGGTTTTGGGCAGAAGAAATTGAACCCTCACAAACAATTTCTTTTGATATTGATATGTATAAAGGGGAACGATTTAGAGTTGCAACAATTAAACGAGTTGCTTTGTTTCCAACAAAGACCGGAATTCTCAATGTTACTCCATTCGAATTAAACATTCCTGTAATAATTAAAAAGAAAAAAACTAGTAGCGATATTTTTGATGAATTTTTTGGAGACTCTTTTTTTGGAAGAACAGAAACCATTGAATACTTAACAAGATCAAATACACTAAAAATTGAAGTACTACCTTTACCTTCTGGGGATGTGCCATCCTCATTTAATGGAGCAGTTGGTAACTATAGTTTTAAAGTTGAATTAGATAAAAATAAAGTTAAAACAAATGAAAGTATCACACTGAGATTAATTGCGTCAGGCAGTGGTAACATAAAATTATTAAAGCTCCCAGAATTACAAATACCACCTGGTTTTGAAAAATATGAACCCAAAATTTATGATAATATTAATAAGGGTTCGATTATATCGGGTCAGAAAATTGCAGAGTATCTAATAATTCCAAGAACTCCAGGTGATAAAGTGATTCCATCATTAGAATTCTCTTACTTCATTCCTTCAAGTAGGAAGTACATTACAATAGCTTCGGCACCACTCAAAATTAATGTAATTAAAGGTGTTGACGACTATGAGCCACTAATCAGTGAATTTTCGAAAGAGGATATAAAATTGCTTAGTGAAGATATAAGATATATTAAAGTATCTGATTTTAATTTTCAAAAGAAACAGGATCGAACTTTTATTCAATCATGGTTCTGGTTCTCATTAGTATTTCCTCTTTTTATTCTTTTTGTTGTTATAGGAATCAAGAAAAAACAAAGTAAAATGTACAGTAATGTTCAACTATTAAAATATCAGAGAGCAGAGAAAGCAGCTAAAAAGCGCTTGAAGATTGCAAAGAAAGCACTCGATAAAAATAATCTTCAGGAATTATATGCAGAATTGTCAATTGCCCTATATGGGTATCTTCAGGATAAATTTGGAATTCAAAATTCGGAGTTTACTATTGAACGTGCAATTCAAAAATTATATGAAAACAATATACCAGAAAATTTTATTGAACAGATAAAAAATATTTCAGAAAAATGTGAGTTTGTTCGTTTTGCCCCTTCTGGATTAAATTCAGTATCTGCAAAAGAGATTTATGAAAATACAATTAAGGTAATAGTTGATATCGATTCAATCCTGGAGAAAAAGAAATGAGAAAGAAATTGAAGTTTGTTGTTATTTTATTCTCTTTATTTATAATTAGTGGGCTAAAAATACTTGCTCAATCTCCAGAGCATTTTATGCAAATTGCAAATCGATATTATCAAGAAAAAAATTATCAGGAAGCTATTAATACCTACCAAAAAATTTTATCTCAAGGATATGAAAGTTCTGCACTCTATTATAATCTTGGTAATTCCTATTTCCGTTTAGGTAAACTGGGTTATGCAATATTGAATTACGAAAGAGCACTGAAATTATCTCCAGGAGATGATGATATTTTATATAATTTAAGAATTGCTAATGCTAGGACAGTCGATAGGATTATTGAATTACCAAAGTTATTTATTGTTAAATGGTGGGAAATTTTATTAACATCTCTTACATTAAATAACTGGTCTTTATTAACTATTTTGTTTTATATGTTATTATTAATAAGTATTAGTATATATTTATATACAAAAAATATAACTTTACAAAGGTATGCTTTTAACTCAGGAATTATTTCTTTGATTATTTTTGTTATTCTAATTATTATTTTGATTTCCCGATTTAATTATGAAAAGTCAACAAACTATGGAATATTGCTTGAATCTGTTTATTCAGCAAAAGTAGCACCAGATGAAAACAGTAATGATGTTTTTATAATTCATGAAGGAGTAAAGTTTATTATTGAGGATAAAGTTAACGATTGGTCAAAGATTCGTTTAGCAGATGGTAAAATTGGATGGATACAGAATAAAGTTTTTGAGAAAATCTAAGCTATTATGAACAATCAAGCAAAAAGATACAATAATATAAAATTATCAATTAACATTGCAAAAGCAATTGTATCTTTTATTTTGTTATTTCTATTTGTTTATTTGGGTTATAGCAGACAGCTAGAAATTTATTTGAGAAATTATTTGTCGAATAATTATTTAATCTTGATTGCCTATACATTTATATTGGTAATCATCTCATCAATTATATTTTTCCCGGTTAATTTTTATTCAGAATTTATTTGGGAACATAAATTCAATTTGTCAAATCAAAATTTTTTTAGATGGATACTTGAAAATATTAAAGAAGGTTTGGTAGGATTAATTATTGGATTACCATTATTACTCATATTTTATTATCTGATTATTAAGTTTAATTCACTCTGGTGGCTCCCATTTGGATTTATTATGTTTTTATTTTCAGTACTGCTTGCTCAAATTGTCCCGGTTTTAATATTACCACTATTTTATAAAATCACACCAATAGAAAATGATGAATTAAAACGAAGAATTATTCAACTTGGGAAGATTGCTAATCTGAATATTGAAAATGTTTTTAAGTTTGATATGAGTAAGAATACAAAAAAGGGGAATGCTGCATTTACTGGATTGGGCAAAACGAAAAGAATTTTGTTAGGAGATACACTGCTAAATAATTTTACAAATGATGAAATTGAACCGATTATCGCTCATGAAATGGGGCATTACAAAAAGAAGCATATAATAAAAAACATTATTTTGGGTACAGTCCTTAGCTTTTTAACATTTTATTTAATAGCAATGCTTTATAATGAAACACTAAATTATTTTGGTTATCATTCAATCCATCAGATTTCTGCTCTCCCTATTTTAGTTTTATGGGGAAGTATTATCGGTCTCATATTAACACCCTTTTCAAATTTTGTATCACGAAAATTTGAATATGAGGCTGATGAGTATGCAGTCTTAATAACGAATAAAAAAGATATTTTTATAAATACATTAGAAAAATTAACGGAACAAAATCTTGGCGATAAAGAACCACATCCATTAATTGAATGGTTTTTCTATAGTCATCCATCAATAAAAAAAAGAGTTGCTGCATTAAAAAGATTAAAATGAGATTTATCATAATTAAAATTTTTTCTTCAATTTGATAGGAGTACATAAGTGATTTATTATATTTGCAAAAATGATTGAAAATAAACAACAATGTTTCTTATTATAAAAAAGTATTCATTCATTGTATTTATAATTTTTATTTTCCAATGTACATTTGATAGTTCTCAACCCACATCTTCAGAAACACGAGAAGAGAAATTTATACCAGAAAATCCAAACCCTTCCGACAAAGCAACCAACCAACCACTAACATTGACTTTACAATGGGAATCTCGAGGAGCATTAAAATTCGATGTCTATCTCGATACTATTAATCCTCCACAAATGTTGATTGAAAGAGATATAAATACAAATAAAATGTCAGTCACTAATTTAAATTATAATACAACTTATTATTGGAAAGTTATTGCAAAATATGATGATGGTACACAATTAGCAGGACCTGTGTGGAGTTTTACTACAGCACAACAATCCTACCCCAGCTTGTATTCTTATGTAATGAATCTTTATAAAATCGAAACTCAAATGCCAAGTTATGTCCATGTAATATTTCAGGTAATTGATTTAAATGGGAAAGGAATAAGCACACTAACTCAAAATGATTTTGAAGTATACGAAGACGGATTACCTATATCACTCACAGAATCTCAACTCGAAATAAGAAATAAAGAAACCATACCTTATAAAATAAAGACTGTATTAATGCTCGATAATAGTACCAGTTTAAAGAACAACATTAATGAAATCAGAGATGCAGCAAGATCGTTTGTTGAAAGAATTTCAAAAAATCAGGAAATTTCTATATATAGCTTTTCAGAACAACCTCATATGTTAATTGATTTTACATCTAATCGCGATTCATTGATATCAGCACTTAACAAATATATTTCTGGTTATGCTACTACAAATCTCTACGGGGCTATAATCAAAGGTGCATCTCTATTAGAAAGCAAATTCGCTTTTGATGAAATTATTCAAAGTGTGATGATTGTTTTTACTGATGGCAGTGATACACAAGGTTCAAGTACATTAATTGATGCATTAAATGCAATTAATAATAAAATTGTATTTACTATTGGACTTGGAACAGAAATTCAACCAGAGGTGCTTAAAGCAATTGGTAATGCAGGTTATTATTCAATCGATAAAATCGACGAATTAAAAATTCAATTAGATAAAATCCAGGAAGAAATTGTAAGTTATGCTAATAGTTTTTACATTTTAACATATAAAAGTCCTAAACGTGGGAATAATAATCATACGTTAAGAATAAGAATTAAAAATAATTCTTATTTTGGAGAACGAGCAGAAATTATTGGTAGTTTTAATAGCAATAATTTTTATTCAAATTAGGAGAGAAAAATGTCTGTAACAAAAAAAGACGTAGAATATATTGCTAAATTAGCTCGATTAAAATTTAATGATGAAGAATTAGAAAACTTTACTTACGAATTGAACGAAATATTAAATTATGTTGAAAAACTAAATGAGCTTAATACAGAAAATGTTGAGCCACTTTCTCATCCAATTGAAAATTTTAATGTTTTTCGAGAAGATAAACTCCAGCCCTCAATTGATAGAGAAGATGCATTAAAGAATGCACCATCGAGAACAGATGAGTTTTTCAAAGTACCAAAAGTAATCAACAAATAATTCATTCTATGATAGTCGGAATAATTCCTGCTAGATTTGCATCTACACGACTTATGGGAAAACCACTAGCAGATATTGGTGGAAAACCAATGATCCAGCACACATGGGAAAACGTATGCAAATCTAAACTACTTGAAAAAGTTATAATTGCTGTTGATGATGAAAAGGTGTATCAAATTGTAAAAAGCTTTGGCGCAGAAGCATTTATGACACCCAAGAATGTAGCTTCGGGATCCGATAGAATTGCTCTGGTAGCTAAGGAATTACCTGATGCTGAAATAATCGTTAATATTCAGGGAGATGAACCTTTTATTAATGGTAAAATGATTGATGAAGCAATTGAACCTCTTTTATTCGATAAAAAAGTTTCTGTCTCAACTTTAATAAAAAGAATAACTAGTGTAGAAGAAATGAAATCCCCATCCGTAGTTAAAGTAGTTTTCGATTATAATAATTATGCTCTTTATTTTTCTCGTTCTCCAATCCCTTATGTAAGAGATGCTAAAACAAATCTTGAAAGAATTGAAACAGGTGAGATATACAAACACATCGGTTTGTATGTTTTTCGAAAAGAAGCTTTGATGAAATTCACTTCTCTTAAACCAACTGATCTGGAAAAAATTGAAAAACTAGAACAACTTCGTATGCTTGAGCATGGAATTAAAATTAAAGTAGTAATCACAGAATTTGATACACTCTCAGTAGACACACCAAAAGACCTTGAAATTGCAAGAAAATTTTACGATAAGTACTTAAAAACGATTAGTAAAAAATAATCCTTTTTTTCGGGTAACTTATTAGCCTAAAGTCAATTTTAATAAGTTATAATCTTTCTTTATTTTTATTACTAAAAAATTTGTAATTCTAATAAATGAAAAACTTTACACCTAAAAGGGTGATTTTTATAGATTTGATGAGAGCTTTTGCTGTTTTGATGATGGTGCAGGGTCATACAATTGATACATTTATATCAGATGAATATCGAACATTCGATTCTATACTTTATAGTATCTGGTTTACTATGCGAGGATTTACAGCCCCAATATTTATGTTTTCTTCTGGTGCAGTTTTTACATATTTATTAAAATCTTATAAAGTCCCTTTTTTGGAAAATCCTCGTGTACCAAAAGGCTTTAAAAGATTTTTAATGTTGATTGTAATAGGTTATTTACTCAGATATCCAACCTATTCTCTTTTTGATTTTAGATTTGTTACTAAAGAACAATGGTTATCATTTTTTGTAGTGGATGCACTTCATCTGATTGGATTTGGATTACTATTTATACTCGTTTTAACTTATATAGCTGAAAAAAGAAAGATGAATAATTATTTGATTTATTCGACAGGGGCGTTATTTTTCTTTTTATTATTTAATATAACAGAAAAAATTAATTGGACAAATATTTTCCCTTACCCGATTGCTGCATATTTTTTTCATCAAACTGGATCGTTATTCCCACTTTTCCCATGGGCAGGTTATGTACTAAGTGGAGCAGTATTGGGAAATTATCTCGCTAATAATCATGGTGCATTTACTAAAATGAAATTTAGCAGAAATTTATTTTTTATAGGTTTGTTTTTTTGGATATGTGCTTATTTAATACAAATAATGGAAAATTATTATTTTCACCAAAAAACATTGCTTTCAGGTAATCTATTTATTATTATTTTAAGATTGGGATGGGTAATTTTATTAAATAGTCTAATGTCTTTTATTGCACTTAAGTTAAAAACAATTCCTGATTTAATAAAATGGGTAGGAAGACATACTCTTATTATTTATGCAGTTCATGTTATAATTTTGTATGGCAGTGCATGGGTACCTGGATTGAATTTAATATTTGCAAAATCAATGAGCTTATCATATGCAATCTTTGCTGCTATTCTGATGATAACTTTAATGATATTGATGGTTGTTGGAATCGAGAAATTTAAGAGCTTTAGAAAAAACAAAATATTACTAGAAACGTAGAGGACTAAATTGAAAAAGCGCTCAGAAAGTCTATCTCCAATAATTACAGAAGAAGATAAAAAAATTGAACAATCGCTACGACCAAAAAGATTTGATGAATTTACAGGACAAACAAAAATTACTGATAACCTGAAAGTTTTTATTGGGGCTGCAAAAAAAAGAAAAGATAGTTTAGACCATGTTTTATTAACTGGGCCTCCTGGTCTGGGTAAAACTACTCTTGCTCATATTATTGCAAATGAACTTGGTGTGAAAATCAAAGTAACATCTGGCCCTGTTCTTGAAAAACCAGGAGACCTCGCTGGTATTCTTACGAACCTTGAAGAAAAATCTGTATTATTTATTGATGAAATACATCGCTTAAGTCCTGTAGTGGAAGAATATTTGTATTCTGCTATGGAAGATTTTAAGCTTGACATTATGATTGATAGTGGACCTAATGCTCGGACAGTTCAAATTAAATTACCTAAGTACACTTTAATCGGAGCTACTACAAGAGCAGGTCTGCTTACCGCACCTCTCAGAGATCGATTTGGCATAAAAGCAAGATTAGATTATTATGAAAGTGATTTAATAAAAAAAATAATTATTCGTTCAGCATCAATTCTTAATATTGATATAAGTGATGATGCAGCAGAAGAAATTGCTAAACGATCGCGTGGAACACCTAGAATTGCAAATAGATTATTAAAAAGGACTCGCGATTTTGCTGATTACGAAGATAAAAAAATAATTGACCTGGAAATTGCTAAAAAAGCTCTTAAAGCATTAGAAGTTGATGAATACGGACTTGATGAAATGGACAAGGAAATAATTTTGACAATTATTGATAAGTTTAATGGAGGTCCTGTAGGTTTAAATACAATCTCTGTTGCTGTAAATGAAGACCCCGGTACAATCGAAGAAGTTTATGAACCCTTTTTAATCCAGCAAGGATTTATTCAGAGAACACCACGAGGCAGAGAAGCTACTGAATTAGCTTATATGAGATTTAATAAAAAAAGAAAAAAAAATAATGGACAAATTGATTTATTTGGACAATAAATATGGTGATTCATATTAATAACATTAAAATTAGTAATGAGTTACCCTTTATATTAATTGCCGGTCCTTGTGTAATAGAAAATGAATTCGTTACACTCAATACTGCAGAAAAAATAAAAGAAATTACAGAGAAACTCAAGATCCCATATATTTTTAAATCAAGTTATAAAAAAGCAAATAGAACAAGTATTAAATCTTTTACTGGGATAGAATTTAAAGATGCTCTAAAAATTCTGGAAGAAGTTAAAAAAGAATTTTCTTTACCAATATTAACAGATGTTCATACTGAAAATGAAATTCAATTTGTTGCTGATATAGTTGATTTTATTCAGATACCTGCATTTTTATGTAGACAAACAGACTTACTATTAGCTGCAGGAAAAACGGGTAAAGCAATTAATGTAAAAAAAGGTCAATTCCTTGCTCCTGATGATATGAAATATGTTATTGAAAAGATTGAATCAACGGGGAATAAAAAAATTTTATTGACTGAAAGAGGAACAACATTTGGTTATCATAATCTGGTTGTTGATATGCGAAGTTTGGAAATTATGAAAGAATATGAATACCCAGTTATTATGGATGCAACACATGCGGTTCAAATCCCTAATATAGGAGGTGTTAGTGGTGGTGAAAGAAAATTTATCCCAGCTCTTGCAAAAGCAGCAATCTCAACTGGAATCGCAGGATTATTTCTGGAGGTACATCCAGACCCTGATAAAGCCTTCAGTGATGCTGCAAGCCAGTTACCTTTGAATAAATTATATGAACTTTTAAGTACTGTTAAAAGAATAGATGAATTAATAAAAAATGAAAAAAGATTTAGTTGATAAAATTAAAGATATTCGTTTGGTTATATTCGACCTGGAAGGTGTTTTATTAAATCAATCAGAGGTAAACGAAGAATCGATTGATCATTTAATTAATTCAATTAATAATGCAATTTATGAATATCAAAAACAGAATTTAACTATTGCTATCATTACTGCCCGTCATTATGATGATTTAATTTCAAGATTGGAAGAAATAAAAAATTGTATAATAGTTTACTCATCATTAGATAAAGTGTCGGCTGCAGAAAAAATATTAAAAGAGCAAAATTTGAGTTGTAATAATATTTTTTTTATTGGCGATGGAATTCTTGATATACCACTGATAAAAAAGTGTGGTTTATCTGCTTCTCCTAAAACAGCTAAACGTGAAGTGAAAAGAGAAGTAGATATTATATTAAGAAGTACAAAATGCGAGGAGATTTTCAAAGAAGTACTAAATTTATTTCAACAAGTTAATCAATAAATTGAAAATTTATTATGTCTGACGAACAAATAATTTCAAAAGGTAAAAAAGTTATTAATATTGAGGGTAATGCAATTCTCGATTTAATTGATAGTATAAATGAAGAATTTGTAAAAGCTGTAAAGGTAATTTATAATTCTAAAGGAAGAGTTGTATTTACAGGGATGGGGAAATCCGGATTAATTGCCAGAAAAATTGTTGCAACTCTTAATTCAACTGGGACTGCTGCAATATTTTTACACCCGACTGATGCTTTGCATGGAGATTTAGGGATGGTTAGAAAAGAGGATGTTGTTATATTTATCTCGAAAAGCGGCAATACAGAAGAATTGCTGAGGTTAATACCAATGCTCAAAAGAATTAATGTTACGCTAATTGGTATGCTTGGTACCCTTAATTCAAAATTGGCACAAGACTGTGATATTGTTCTGAACATAAATGTAAAAGAAGAAGCATGTCCATACGACCTTGCTCCAACAGCCTCCACAACTGCGGCTCTGGTAATGGGAGATGCTCTGGCAATGGCATTACTTGAACTAAGAGGTTTTACAGAAGAAGATTTTGCAATGCTTCATCCAGGTGGAAGTCTGGGCAAGAGACTTTCTCTTCGTATCGAAGAAATTATGATAACGGGGAAAGATATACCCATTGTTAGAGAAGATACTCCAATTAAAGATACTATTTATGAAATTACGTCAAAACGGCTTGGTACAACTTGCGTGGTTAATGCTCAAGGGATATTAACAGGTATAATTACTGACGGTGACCTTCGAAGATTACTTGAAAAAACTCTCGACATTAAAAATCTTAAAGCTGGCGATATTATGACCAGAACCCCAAAAACTATTACAAAAGAAAAACTTGCTTCTTTTGCAATTCAACAAATGGAAAATTATAAAATCACTTCCCTTATTGTAGTTGATAAAGATTATAAACCTGAAGGCATAATTCACCTACATGACCTTGTTAAATTAGGACTTCAATCCCGATGAAAAAATATTTCTACTTACTTACTATTTTAATTTTATTTTCATGCTCGGAAGAAAAAATAAAACCAAAAATCGAAAATGGTTTGCTTCAAGGAGAAATTCCATCACATGAAAGCTGGAATTCTAAAGTTATCTTTAGTAAAGAAGGAAAACTTAAAGCAATTCTCTACGCAGATCATCTTAAAAAATATGAAATACAACAAATCACTTTAATTGAAAATCTTAAAGTTGATTTTTATGACAATAACCAAAAAAAAGTTACAACATTGACAGCAAAATTTGGCAAAGTGGACGACCAAACATTAAATATGTTTGCAAAAGATAGCGTAATTGCAATAAATGATGCTGGAACGATTCTTAAAACCAGCGAATTGATGTGGATAAATAAAGATCAAAAAATTCTTTCAGATAAGTTCGTTTCAATTAAATCAAAAGATGAAATAATTGAAGGTTATGGATTTGAATCTGACCAAAATCTTAGTAATTATATAATATATAAAATTACATATTCTGCTATATTAAAAAATGAAGAAAAAATTGAGAATTAAATTTTTCATATTATTTATTTTGACAATAAATCTCTATGCACAGCAGGATAATATTATTCGTGTCTTTGGCGATAGCCTGGTTGGTAAAAAAATTAATAAAGAATCTATTAGAGAAGTTCACGGTAATGTAGTTATGATGCAGGGAGCTGTTAAAATTATTTGCAAAAAAGCCATTCATAATATTTCAAGAAACCAGGCAGAATTAATGGGGAATGTTATTGTTACTCAAGATAGTATAAAAATTTATACAGACTTAGGTTTTTATGATGGGAATACAAAAGTAGCATTTTCAAAAAGTGGAGTCACATATTTCGATGGACACGTTCATCTTCAGGCAAAAAATGGATATTACTTTTTCGATGATAAAAAAGCTTATTTTTTTGAAAATGTAAGACTGAATGATTCAATTGCAGTTCTTACTACAGATACTTTAATATATTATGACAACGAAGATAAAGCTGTAGCTGTTGGAAATGTTATTGTTAAAGATACATCGGTAACTATTTATGCTGATTCATTAATCCATCTTCGGAATGAAAAGATAACCTTTGCATTTAAAAATGTAAAAATTATCGATCCCCAAAATCATATTTTAATTTATGGTAATAAACTGGAAGATTTTGATTATCAGAATTATTCTAGGATTACAGGAAATCCGCTTTTAATAAAAATTGATTCAACAAATGCAAATCAATTGGATACCCTTATAATTTCATCAAAATTAATGGAATCATATGGGGATAGTACAAAGAGATTAATTGCTGTGGATTCTGTAAAAATTGTACGAGGAGAATTTGCTTCGATAAATAATTATTCGGTTTATTTTCAAACAGAGGGAAGGCTTTATACACATAAGAGAGATGATGACAAAATACCTCCCGTTTTGTGGGATGAAAAAACACAATTTCTTGGAGATACTATAGATATTTTTCTTAAAGAAAATAAAATCGAAAAAATGTTCATCAATTCCAATGCATCAGTAATTTTAAAAAACGAAAAGTATAATTTCCGCTATGATCAGATTTCCGGTAAAAATATTATTCTATTTTTTGGGGATAATGGCTTGGAAAAAACAGAAGTAAATGGAAATGTATTAAGTATTTATTATCTTTATGAAGATGGTGAACCTAATGGATTAGTAAAATCTAGTGCAGAAAAAGCATTAATTTATTTGAATGATAACAATATTGAAAAAGTAATTTATTATGGAAATCCGAATAATGAATATCATCCAGAAAACTTAATCGAAGGTAGAGAAAAAGACTTTATAATCCCTGATTTTATGATAGTTAATTCTAGACCCAAAAAGGAAGAATTACTCGAAGGAAAATATTTTTTAATAGAAAAACTATTGGAAGCTGTGAATGGAAAATGAATTAGTGCTAAAAAGTGAGAAACTTATAAAAATTTATAAGAAAAGAATTGTTGTAAATGAGGTTTCAATATCGGTGCAACAAGGAGAAGTTGTTGGACTTTTAGGTCCAAATGGAGCTGGTAAAACAACAACATTCTATATGATAGTTGGAATGATTAAACCAAATGGTGGTAGAGTATTTGTGAATAACACTGAAATAACTCATGAACCTATGTATAAAAGAGCAAAAAGAGGTATTGGCTATTTACCTCAGGAGGCATCAATTTTTAGAAGATTAAGTGTGGAAGATAATATTATGGCAATTCTGGAAACACTTGATATTCCCAAACAGGAAAGGGAAGAAAGACTGGAAAAATTACTTGAAGAATTAGGTATTACGAAAGTTAGAAAAACACTTGGAATTCAATTAAGTGGTGGTGAGCGAAGAAGAACTGAAATAGCAAGAGCTCTGGCTACAAATCCTAAGTTCATCTTACTCGATGAACCATTTGCAGGTATTGATCCAATTGCAGTTGAAGATATTATGAATATAGTTGTAAATTTGAAACACAAGGGGATAGGAATATTAATAACCGATCATAATGTGCATGAAACATTAAGTATAGTTGACAGAGCATACATATTAATAAATGGTAAAATATTTAAAGAAGGCTCTGCTCACATACTCGCAGAAGATAATGACGTAAGAAAATTATATCTAGGAGAAAAATTCAAACTCGATAGATATTCTTAATCAACTCAACAGAAAGTATGTTATCAATGCAACAATTAGAAGGTATATTGAAACAAAGAAAATTTTTTTAATATTTTTTTTAAGTCTAAGTTTTCTTTCGTATCGCCTTGTTGCGGTTTCATCTCTTTTATAATCACCTTTTTCTATAGACCAGTTGTTAAAAATATTATTCTGCATATGAATTTATTTACTATAATTTAAACTCCTTTATTATTTTTTGGATTTCCTCTTCAGTAATCCCACTTCCTAAAAGTTGTTTTTCATGGTTACTTTTTGGGGCATCATAGAATTTAGGATTGCCTGCGCGTGCTTTTAATCTTTCTTCAATAATTTGGGTAAAACTGCCTTTTTGAATCTCCCCTACTTTTTTGGTCGTGCTTAATTTTAAATAATCGAGGGAGTTTATTGAATTACCTTCGTTAACAGCTTTTGTTTCAAATGCTAATGTTTTTATATTCATCAGGTGATAAGCTGTAACATTTTCTGATACAATCGAGCCTCCCCATGTTCCTGGTCCCAATGTCATTGATGGTGTTAAACCAGTTGTGTAACCGACAGCCCCAACTGATGAAGGTGTATTTACTACAATTCTAAATGCTGGCTTTTCGAGAGCAAATTTCATAATAATTTCCATATCGTTAGAATGAATTGCTAATGTATGACCAATTCCCCCAAGTTCAAGTAATTCGATGCAGCGATGACAACCCTCAAGCCATCCATCGACTGTGTAAAAAGCAAGAATGGGAGATAATTTCTCAATTGATAAAGGTTCTTCTTTACCAACTTTATAACATTCAGCTACTAAAACAAGTGTATTTTCTGGCACTGAAATACCTGCATAATCAGCTATCCATTTAGCAGTTTTACCTACAATATCAGTATTTAACTTTGAGCCATTTACTACTTTAACTTCCAATTTCTTTTTTTCTTCTGGCGTTAGAAAATAGCAACCCAGTTTTTTAGCTTCTTCAATTACTTTTACTTTAATTGGATTATCAACCACCATAGCTTGCTCAGAAGAGCATAAAACTCCATTATCAAACGTTGTTCCATATACTATATCACTGACAGCCTTTTTAATATTTGCTGTTTTTTCAATAAAAGCAGGAACATTTCCGGGACCGACACCATAGGCAGGTTTCCCACAGCTGTATGCAGCCTTTACCATAGACATGCTACCAGTTGCAAGAATTAAATCAATATTTTTATCTTTCATTAAAGCTTCAGTACCCTCGAGTGTGGGAATTGACAAACATTGAATTAAACCTTTTGGAGCCCCTGCCTTTTCTGCGGCGTCGGACATAATTTTTAATGCTTCAATTGTACAATTAATTGCTTTTGGATGTGGACTTGCTACGATTCCATTTCTACATTTTAATGATATTAATGTTTTAAACATAGCAGTAGATGTCGGATTTGTCGATGGTATTAATGCAGCAATAATTCCCATCGGTTCTGCAATTTTTACAACCTTACCATTTTTTTGGATGTCAATAACACCAACAGTTTTCAAGTTTTTAATCGATTCATATACATTTCTTGTTGCAAACTGATTTTTTATAACTTTATCTGAAACTTTTCCAAATCCAGTTTCTTGATGTGCTAACGTTGCGAGCCTTTCCGCCGCTTCAAAACCTGCTTCGGCCATAGCTTTAATAATTTTATCGACTTGCTCTTGATTATAGTGTCTATATTCAAGTTGGGCTTCTTTTGCTTTCGCTGCTAAATGGCGGGCTTCTTGAATGGATTCCAGGTCTTTATCAAAATTCATGATTGCAACTTTTTTATACCAAAAATAAAGATAACATATTCAAAGTTCAATTTTGATATGCTTAAATTATTGATGACATATTATAATTTAATATTTGAAAGCAACTTTTTGAAATATTACTTTATTAATTCTTTAAGTTTTTGATACCCTGTTTTACTTACTGGTAATTTAGTACCATTAATAAGTATAACTTTGTAAGAATCTTTCTCAAATAGTTCTATTTGTTTAATATATGATATATTGACAATGTATGAGCGGTGTATACGTATAAAATTATTTATTTTTAAGTTTTCTTCGAAATATTTCATTGTTTTTTCTTTGAGAAAATTTCCTTTTTCAGAATAAATCATCACATAATCATCCTGAGCTTCAAGATATTTAATTTCTTCAACGGGTATAATTATTATTTTTTGATTCTGTTTGACAACAATTCTTTCTAAGAACTCTTTTTTTGAATCAAGTGTTTTGAAAAGCGAATCTATTTTTTTTCTGGATTCATTTTTATTATCAAGATAATTTAATGCTTTTTTTATTGCATCATCAAAACGTTCTTCTGAAAATGGTTTCAGTAAATAATCTATGGCATTTACTTCGAATGCTTTAATTGCATAATTGTCAAATGCAGTTGTGAATATTATTATGGGTGGTTCATTAATCAGTTCAAGCATCTCAAAACCCGATAACTTAGGCATCTGGATATCTAAAAAAATAATATCAGGATTAATCTCATTAATTTTTTTAAGTGCATCAAATCCATCAGAACATTCAGCAACAATCTGAATGTTTTCATACTTTGATAGATAAGATTTAATTACATTCCTTGCTAATTTTTCATCATCAATTATTATAGTTCTTATTTCTTTTTTCATTTTTGTAATGGTATAAAAATATTTACTCTGAAAATGTTATTTTGTTTTTCTACTGTTAGTAGATTATCTTGGTTATAAATCAATTTTAATCTGTTGTGTATATTTTTTATGCCAATACCTTCTCCCTTGTGTGGAACTGCCTCGGGGTCAAAATTATTCTCTACAGTTACTTTTATATATTCTTTGATTTTAGTGCACTTTAATTTAATAATAATATTATCAAGACTTTCATAAACACCATGCTTAATTGCATTTTCAAAAAGCGGTTGTAATATCATACTTGGAATTTCGATATTGTTACATTCCCTATCTACTTCTTCTATAAAATCGAACTTATCTTCAAATCTTATCTTTTCTATTTCTAGGTACAATTTAGAAAAATTAATTTCATCTGATAATTTATTTTTTTGATGCTCATTTTTTGAAAGTGTATTTCTTAAAAATGTAGAAAGTTTGAATGTCATATCACGGGCTTTTTGAGGGTTAATTAAAATCAATGCATTAATTGAATTAAGACTATTAAAAATAAAATGTTGATTTATTTGATACTTTAGTGATTTTAGTTCTGCTTCTTTTATCAATGCTTTTAATTCAGCTTCTTTTAATAATTTTTCATGAAAATTGTTGTAATAAATCATTAAGTAATCTACAATTGCAATTATTGAATAGAATAAAATTCCTATTATAAAACGCCATATCAGAGAATTATTTAAGAACATAAGATAATTTTTATCGTTAATTAATAGATTTTTTATAATGTAGAAGCTTATTATTAGCCATATCCCTGCAGAAATAATTGCAGATGCTATATGATTAATTAAAATTTTTAATGTGGAATAAACATCTAGTGAATTAAAATTAACTGTGTACCAAATACTTATTCCCAGCGCAAAATATAAACCATTAAAAACAAGACTATCAACTATTGCTGAGGTAAACTTTATTGATAAAAACCAACTAAGTATTATTATATGAGTTGCAAAGATTAATAACCAGGAGATAAAATAAACTGTTAATAATTTTTTATTTTTTAGAAATGGATTAATCATATAATACTTTTAATTTCACCACCACCAAATAAAATTGTACCTTTTATTATTAATATTCCCTCTTGCGTTAATGAATTATTGACCACATAATTTTTTGTATCTAAACCACCAAGTATTGTTGTTACATTAGTTATCACTTTCCAATTTTGCGGAATTAAAATAGTAAAACCACCAGCAAGACATGTTATGTCTAAAGTGTTTTCTCCACTGGATAGGACACATTCAGTTAAGTCAATATTTATACCTGCGGCGATAATGGTAAGTCTGCCACCTTTGAAATTTTTTGAATCAATTTTTCTTTTATAATGAGCCAATAAACATGTTTCATCTATATAATCATCTGAGATTTTTTGTGAATTTATATGCTGTTCATAATGTGCTCTTTTATCATCTCTTATTCTTTTGTTGTTTCTTTTAAGGATGAAATAAAATCCAATTATTATGATTATTAGCGGGAGTAAATCTTTCAAAGAAAGATTAAAGGCAGGAAATAAAATGTGATTTAATAAGCCATATGCCCCGATTAGGATGAAAATCAAGCCTACAGTACTTCTTCTTGACCTTATTACTAAAATAATCCCAATTATTATAAATATAGTATGCCAGGAAAAAATTATATGATGAAACCCAAAATAGAAGGAACTAAAATTTTCAATTGTTAACATAATACCAATAATTATGAAAATTAGTCCAAACCAGTATCTTAAATTTGAATTCTGCATATTACCTCTACAATGTGTTTTTTATTTCGCCACCTCCGAATAGAACAAAACCCTTGATCATGAGGCTTTTCCCTTCATCGAAATTTATATTGGGGCTTTTAATTCTCTTATCGCTGAAACCACCAAAGATTGGTAGTACATCAATTTCTACTTTCCATCGGGATGGAACTATTAATGTTGCTCCTCCAAAGATTGCAGTAATTTCTAAGACATTAACACCATCAGCCAGTTTGCAATTAGAGAGATCAATTTCAGAACCACCAAAAATTGATAAAATACTTCCACCCATGAAATTGTCCGCATATAATACTCTTGTAGTTCCACCAAAAATTGAAATTTCTTCTATATATTCATTCCCCTTAATTGAATGAGGTGTTTTTATCTTTTGAGTATCAGTAAATTCTTCTTTTTTAGTTTCATTTATAAAAGTGCTTATAAAATATTTATTATAGCTCCTTCTTCTGAAAATTATAAGTAATCCTATAATGACAAAAATTAATGGCCAGAGTTCTGGCAATAAACTGAAAAGTCCGATTGAGATAAATATAATGCCTGCAACTATATTTTTAGAAAGAAGTATTAGTAATACACCTAAAAGAATGAATAGATATTCCCATGTAAAAAACTCCTCTGGAATAATTTCAATACCATAATTATTTAGAATGAACAAAATACCAACTAACACAAGCATTAAACCAATAATAATTCTTGATCTTAAATAATGTGCCATATATTCTCCAACAATTATATTCCAAAAATACTTTTAGTTAATTACGGGAATAACAAAAAATCGGTAAACAAACTGATTTTATCGGTAAATTTATTCCAGAAATTTTATTTGTTCGTTCTGAGGAAGTACCTGAACATCTTTTAATTGTTTTTCTATCTTACGTGTTGACTTTGTGGCTTCCTCTATTTTATTGGATGCTTCTTGTAGCTTTTTGTGAGTAGCTTCAAGTATATCACCAAATTTCCCGAATTCGGATTTAACTGAACTTAAAATTTTCCAAACTTCGCTTGAGCGTTTTTCTATAGCAAGAGTTCTAAAACCCATTTGTAAGCTGTTTAATAAAGCCGTAAGAGTTGTAGGCCCGGCAATTGTAACACGATATTCTCTTTGAAGAGATTCAGCAAGTCCCGGTCTTCTTAGAACTTCAGCATAAAGTCCTTCAATAGGCAAGAACATGATAGCAAAATCTGTTGTATTAGGTGGATCGAGATATTTTTCAGCAATTTTTTTAGCTTCGTTCTTTATTCTTGTCTCAATATTTTTTATAGCAGTGTTTATTGATTCAATGTCGGCTGTGTCTTGTGCATTAAGTAATCTTTGATAATCTTCTATTGGAAATTTTGCGTCTATTGGTAACCATACTATTTCACTTTTTGATGAATCTTTACCAGGTAATTTTATTGCAAATTCCACTCTATCATTACTCCCTTTCTTAGTAATAACATTTCTTTCATATTGTTCTCGAGTTAGTATTTGCTCAATTAAATTTTCGAGTTGAATTTCACCCCATGCTCCACGTGTTTTCACATTTGTTAAAACATTTTTTAGGTCACCAACTCCTCGAGCAAGCTCTTGCATATCACCTAGTCCTTTGTATACTTGTTCTAATCTTTCACTTACCAATCTGAAAGATTCGCCAAGTCTTTTTTCCAGTGTAGCATGTAATTTTTCATCAACAATTTGTCTCATTTCTTCTAACTTCTTTGTATTATTTTCCTGTATTTCTTTTAATTGCATTTCTACCCGCATTTGAAGACTATCAAATTTTTGTTCGTTAGATTGTGTTAACTTTGAAAGTTGTTGAGCAAAAATATCCAGTTGACTTTTTTGCATATTTGCAATTTCGTATAAACGATTTGCTATTTGTTCTCCAAAAATATTTATCGAATTATTTAATTCTTCTCTTTGTGATTTTAGAGATTTTGAAACTTCTTCACGATTCCTATATAGTTCCTCGCGTAAAGCTCTTTCTAATCTTTCTAAATCTAATTTGATATCAAATTGATTTAATAATTTTAATTTATTTTGGATTATTAAAATTAACACAAAGTTTATGATTAATATAATCAAGAAAAAAATCAGGAATATTTCTAACATATGATACTCCAGATGATTTTAATTATCACAAGAGCAAAATAAAAAAATAATTTGAAAAGTGTTTTTAATCATTATTATAAATAATTT
>FWPU01005579.1_pt1 | contig 26938 bp, 26 predicted proteins | sample 2228361 | NCBI WGS metagenome assembly FWPU01 (sample SAMEA103939777, study PRJEB20133) | metagenome
ATTATATTTTTATAAAAAGAAAGAACTATAAAGCAGAAACTAAAAATTCTTCTACCTTAAAGTCCTTAGAATTTTTTATATTATTTTTGATTTGACATTTTAAATATTTTTTATAAAATGTGAAATTCTTTTATGTGTAAAGAAGAACCGATAATAGCGGAAGCAACAGTAGAAGAAGCATTACCCAATGCCAGTTTTAGAGTCGTATTGAATAACGGACATAAAGTATTGGCTCACATATCTGGGAAAATGCGTCTCAACTATATTAGATTAATGCCTGGAGATAAAGTAAATGTAGAACTTTCACCGTATGATTTAAAAAGGGGTAGGATTATAGCGAAACTTACAAAATGAAGGTGCGTTCATCGGTAAGGAAAATGTGCGGGCATTGTAAAATAATAAAGCGTCATAGGATAATCCGTGTTATATGCATCAATCCCAAACATAAACAAAGACAGGGATAAAAGTTATTTATGGCAAGAATTGTAGGTGTTGATTTACCACCAAATAAAAGGTTATTTGTTGCTTTAACATATGTAAAAGGTATTGGTTTTTCGTTAGCTGAAAAAATATGTAAAGAAGTTGGTATTGATAGAATGAAGAAAGTCAAAGAGTTATCTGATGAAGAAGTTTCAAAATTAATTTCGCATATTGAGAAAAATTATAAAGTGGAAGGGGAGTTAAGAAGGGAGGTTCAGAGTAATATTCAAAGATTAATAACAATAAATTGTTATAGAGGTATAAGGCATAAAAAAGGGTTACCTGTAAGGGGACAGAGAACTAAAACTAATGCAAGGACGAGAAAAGGACCAAAGAAAACGGTTGCGGGCAAAAAGCAAGCGCCTGCACCTAAATAAATAATAAATGATAGAAGAAGTAAAGAAGAGAAAAAAGATTAAAAAAGTTGTTGCTTCAGGTATAATTCATATAAAAGCAACTTTTAATAATACAATATTAACCTTAACTGATTTGAAAGGAGAGGTTCTATGCTGGGCAAGTTGTGGTAGCGTAGGTTATAGCGGGACAAAAAAAGGCACTGCATACGCAGCCCAAAAAGCAGCAGAAAGCCTTATGCTAAAAGCACAAAAGTATGGAGTTAAAGAAGTTGTTGTAAGAATAAAAGGCCCTGGCCCAGGTAGAGAAGCTGCTATTAGAACATTACAAACCAAAGGATTAAGGATTAAACAGATTGAAGATGTTACTCCGCTTCCTCATAACGGGTGCAGAGCTCCGAAAAGAAGAAGAGTATAAGTATGTATGTAGATTTCTTACTTAAAAAGTATAATCAAAATGAGAAGATACCTAAATTACAAATAGAGGTTTGGAATTTAACAATCAAAATTTAGAAGCTATTAAAGATGAGTTTATATATAGGTGCAAAGTGTAGATATTGTAGAAGAGAAGGCATAAAATTATATTTAAAAGGACAAAAGTGTTTTTTGGCTAAATGTCCGGTAGAACAAAGACCAAAACCTCCAGGGCAAACTGCAAGAGGTTATAAGAGATTAAGCGAATATGGTATGCGTTTAAGAGAAAAACAAAAAGTTAAAAGAGCTTATGGCATTAGAGAAAGACAGTTTAAAAAACTATTTTGGGATGCAAAGCGAAAAAAAGGTAATACGGGAGATAATTTGCTTTCAATGTTAGAAAGCAGGTTAGATAATGTTCTTTATAGAAGTGGCTACGCTTTCTCAATACATCAAGCAAGACAATTTGTTAGTCATGGACATGTAAAGGTTAATGGAAAATATGTATATAGTTCGTGTTTTTTAACAAAGCAGGGTGATGAAATTACATTTAATGGCGGATTTGTATCAACTGTAAAAGCAATAAAGGAAGCAACAAAACATTATTTAAATATACCTGCATATTTAGCGATTGTTGCAGAGGATAATCCACGAATAAAAATTATGACAAGTCCTTCACCTGAGGATAGTAAAGTTAAATTCAGCATACAATATGTAGTTGAATACTATACAAAGTAATAGATGAACGAGAAATTAGGAAGAGATTATTTTATAAGTTTTTTAAGTTGATATAAAGGAGTTGAGATTATGAAGGCAAGATGGAAAAATTTTGAGATGCCAACGAGAGTATTGCAAGACCATACGGTGTCTACAAATACCTATGGCAGATTTTTTATAGAACCATTTGAAAGAGGATTTGGATATACAATTGGTAATTCTCTAAGACGTATCTTGCTTTCATATATCCAAGGCTCTGCCCCGTATTATATGAGAATAAGAGGTGTTCAGCACGAATTTACAACAATAGAAAATGTTGTAGAGGATGTTTTAGAGATAGCATTAAATGTCAAAAGACTCATTGTTAGATTAGAACAGGATGATCCCAAGAAATTATTTTTAGAAGTTCATAGGAGAGGGACAATTAGAGCGGCGCAAATACAACCTAATCCTGCTGTAACTATAATTAATCCTGAATTAGTAATAGCAACATTAGCAGAAGATATTGATTTTTATATGGAAATAGGTGTAATGCCAGGTAGAGGATATAAAACTGCAAAAGAACATTTAGCTGACGGGACAGTAAATAAAGAAGTTGGTATAATACCTTTAGATAGTATATTTTCACCGGTAACACGAGTGGCATACGCAGTTGAAGATGCCAGAGTAGGTTTATCTTCAAATTATGACAAACTTATTATGGAAATTTGGACAAATGGTGTGATAACACCTGAACTAGCTCTTATTCAGTCTGCAAGGATATTACAAAAGCATCTTGTGCCATTTATTTTTTACCAGGAACTTACGCAGGAAGTATCTGTATCTGAAATAATAGAAAGCGAGGCAAGGAAGAAAAGGGAATTATTTGATGAATTAAAAACTTTACTTCTTCGTTCTGTAACAGAATTTGATTTTTCTATCAGGGCATTGCATTGTTTTGAAGGGATTGGAGTAAAAACATTAGCGGACTTAGTTAGAAAGACCGAAGGGGAATTACAGGAAGTTAAAAACTTAGGGAGAGCAACTCTTAAAGAAATAAAAACAAAATTATCAGAACTTGGATTGGGTTTAGGTATGGATGTAGATAGCATACTTAATGAGACTGCCGACATAGATTTTTTGAAACAGTTAATTGAAAAAGAAAAAGCGTCTACTATGCATAATACACAATAATGCGCCATAAACGTTATAGATATACTTTAAGTGTAAAGCAATCTCACAGAAAACTTTTATTGAGAAATTTAATAATTTCTCTATTTAGATATGAAAGAGTAATAACGACTTTACAACGGGCGAAACTCGCCAGAATATTTGCGGAGAAACTTATTACTTTAGCCAAAAAAGGATACACTATGGCACGATATCAGCGTGCGTTTGCAAAACTACAAAATAAGAGTATTGTCTGGAAGCTTTTTAGAGATATTGCACCAAGGTTTTTAGCAAGAGACGGAGGATATACAAGAATTTTAAAGTTAGGCGGGTGTCGCTGGACTTCTAAAAATGGGCAATCTAAATATGCTTATAATACTTTAAAAAATAATGCAACAAGAGTTATATTTGAGCTTGTAGAAAAACGCCGACAATAAAAAAGTTTCTAAGTATACTTCTTCATAACTAATATTACGGTATACTATTTATTGTATAGTTGCAATCCTGCTAATTTTTTAGTATTTTAAGCATACATTTATCCTGAATTTACTAATCTTAATTCAAGAAAGATTGATGTTGTAGCTCACACTATCAATATCTAAAAGGTTCAATACTAAGAAAATTTTATTTTGTTAAAATATCCATGCACTTCAAGGTAGTAGTAAATAAGCCTTCATACTCTTTATCTTCAAGTTTATAGTTCTTATTCGCAGAATGAAAATTCAATTATATAATTTTAATTTGTGTTTGATATGATAGAAGAGATTTATAAGGATATGATAGAGAAGGTTGTTCAAAGTGCCTTAGAGGAAGATATTCCTTTTGGTGACATCACTACCGATACCTTGATAGATGATAGAAAAATTTCGGTAAGAATAATAGCAAATGATGAAGGAATATTTTGTGGAGAGATAATCCTGAAGATGATAATTGAAATTGTAGGTAATATAAACATTGAAGTATCAGTAAAAGATGGTCATAGAATAGTTCCCGACAATACTATTATAGAACTTTCAGGATCAGCAAAAAATATATTAAAAGTTGAGAGAACATTACTGAATTTTATTTCATTGCTTTCAGGTATTGCAACGGTAACAAGAAGCTTTGTGGAGAAGCTCTCGGGAAGCAAAATAGTTTTAAAAGACACACGAAAGACCATTCCTAATTTACGCATATTAGAGAAGTATGCTGTAAAGGTTGGAGGTGGCAGAAATCATCGCATGCACCTTTCAGAGTTCCCGCTTGTAAAGGATAATCATATTTATTTCCTACTGAATGCCAGTGATACTCATATTAAACAAACTAAGCGAAAAGTTCCCAATCTCATAGAAAAACTTCTACTATTAAATAACCAAACCAATGGCAACTTTGAAATAGAAATACAGGACTTGAAAATTTTGGAAATAATCTTTAAATATAATATATATCCGTGGTGTATAATGTTTGATAATTTATCTTTATGTGATTTGCAGGAAGGAATAAAAATGGTAAGAAAACAAGAAAAACAGAGGGGGAAGAGAATATTTATAGAATTATCAGGTGGTATAAATTTGGATAATATTAGTGAGTATATAAACTTTGATGTGGATTTTGTTTCCGTAGGCGCAATAACAAAAATTCCTCGTTATGTGGATTTTTCCGTTGAAGTTAAATAATTTCTTACTTATAGTATATATTTTTTTTGTCGCATGTAAAAGTTCTACATTGCCTAAAGGGTCTTTATATATAAAAGATGGTTCTACTCCTTATAAGACATTTGAAGAAATAAATAAAGCACTTATAAGAGGTGATATTGAAACAGTGTATTTTTATTTATCAACAAATCAAAAAAGAGCTATAACATTAGAGGAACTTAGGAAAAACTATGAAACTTATAAAGATATATGGATTGCCCAAGCGAAAAACGCACGTATTACAAATGTAGCGATAGATGAAAGTGAAGGAAGAGCATCCGCTGTTATATATTGGGGATTAGGAGATCATACTATTGCTACTTTTATTTTAGAAGATGGTATATGGCGAGAGGATACTTTTATTCCTCTTGGTAAACAATAATAAAATTGGTTATGCAATATTTTAGCGTTACTTCTTATGTTAGATATATTTTTCTTCATATCAAGATATCAAGGTTATGATTGGTGATAGAAAACTAAATGGCAATTCAATGTCCAGGTTGGTGGAACTGGAAAATTATTTTAGTAGTAATGCATACAAAATAGGGAAAGTAATTTACTATTGCGATGAAATTTCATCAACACAGAAGATTGCAAAAGAAATTTCGCTTACTGCTGAAAATGGAACTTCTATTATAGCGAAAAAACAAACAGAAGGTAAAGGGAGATTTGGTAGATTCTGGCATTCTCCAGAAGGTGGACTTTGGCTTTCTATCATAATAAAAGATATTAAACAACCGTTATATTTGAATCCTATCTTGTCGCTATCTTGTATTCATATGATTGAACAGTTTTATCAACTAAAACCAAGAATTTATTGGCCAAATGATATATATATAAACGGTAAAAAGGTGGCTGGAGTATTAACAGAAGGAATACACTTTGATAATTCTGCATATATAGCAGGCATAGGGGTTAATGTTAATATAGATGAAAAATATTTCATAGAAAATAAATTAAAAGAGGCTACATCTTTTTATATTGAAACAGGTAGAAAAGAAAACATCTTGAATATTTTTCAGGATTTTTTAATAAAATTTAATTTTTTATATGAACTTGTTCAAATGGACTCGCCTTTGTATATAGATGAAGCATTTAAGAAATATAATGATTTATTATCACAATTTGTTAAGGTTAATTATGGAGGGACTCAATTTGAGGGGCAGGTTTTAGATGTAAGTATCAAGGATGGTATTTTGTTAAAATTACAAAATAATATTGTTAAGAATTTTTTTCCGGAAAATATAGAATATATAAGGAGGGTATAAGTTGTTAAGAGTATATAATACATATACCAAAAGACTGGAAGAATTTGTTCCATTGGAACCGCCTATTGTGAAAATGTATAATTGTGGTCCAACGGTTTATGACCATCCTCATATAGGTAATTTTCGTTCATTTTTGTTTGCGGATATTCTAAGGCGTTATTTAGAATTTAAAGGATATATAGTAAAACAAGTTATGAATATAACGGATGTAGGGCATATGGTATATGATCAAGATTTTGGAGAAGATAGAATTGAGTTAAAAGCCCGCCAGGAAAATAAAGACCCTTATGAAATAGCGAAAATATATACTGATGAATTTTTTTCCCTCGTTGATAAATTAAATATTAAACGAGCTATGTTTTATCCTAAGGCAACAGAACACGTTCAAGATATGATAGAGCACATAAAAAAAATAATAGAAAAAGGTTTTGCGTATGTGAAAAACAATGCAGTATATTTTGATGTCTCCAAATTTGAAAGGTATGGTAATCTATCTGGTAATACTGTGGAAAAACTTATTGCTGGTAAAAGAGTAGAAATCCATCCTGATAAGAAAAATCCTGCTGACTTTGCGCTATGGAAATATGACCCACAACATATAATGCAGTGGGATAGTCCTTGGGGTAGGGGATTCCCTGGTTGGCACATTGAATGTTCCGTTATGGCTTCTAAATATCTTGGTGAATCAATTGATATTCATACCGGTGGAGAGGATAATATTTTCCCTCATCATGAATGTGAAATAGCACAATCAGAAGTGGTAACAGAAAAACAATTTGTAAAATATTGGCTTCATGTTAAACATTTGCTTGTTGAGGGACAAAAAATGTCTAAATCATTAGGTAATTTTTATACCATCAAAGAAATTCTAGATAGAGGAATAGATGAAAAATCTCTTAGATTCTTCCTTATCTCCGTTCATTACAGACAACAGTTAAACTTTACATGGGATGCTTTTAAAGCTGCAAGAGAAGGGTTAAATAGGATAAATTATTTGTTAATTAATCTGGATGAGTACGATGTTCAGGCTAAATCTAAAAATATAGAGAAGATAATTGCAAAAACAGAAGAAAAATTTACTGACTGTCTAGATGATGATATAAACGTGTCAGGAGCAATAGGAATATTATTTGATTTTATAAAGGATGTTAACAAAAAGATACCGCTAAGTGTTGATGAAGCATTAAAAGTGAAAAAATTTATATATAGAATTGACAGTATCTTAGGATGTATTGAAAAACCTCAAGCAGATATTCCCAAGGATGTATTAGAGATGGCTGAGCAAAGATTTCTGGCAAGACAAGAAAAAAATTTTGAATTAGCAGATAACTTAAGAGAAAAGATAAATAATCGTGGATTTATTATAGAAGATACTAAAAGAGGATTTAGAATATTAAAAATGTGATTTGCAACCCTTTTTGTGTAATCGTAAGGGTAGAAGCCCCGCTGTATATTCTCTGTAATATTTCAAAGCTACATAAGATTATTAAAAGATTAAAAAAAGATTTGTAAGACCGAAAGGATTTTATATATTAGAACGTGTTTTGTCAGTAATTACACTGTTCAAGGTGGAAGTTTTTTAGTTTTTATTCTATAATTTTGTTTTTTTAATGGATATGTTAGCTATAAGATTTAATTTCGTGTAAACATACTATACACGGTATGGCAAGCTAACTATGAAGTAGAATCTAAGCTTACAACTAAAAGGTATAAATATTGTATGAGAACTTTGTTAGGGCAGAGAGATTTGATTACACGCTTGGACATTTGGATAGGTTGATGTGGATATGGCAAAGTGTTTTTTGTTAGTTGAAAAATATGTATAAAAACAATGTAAAATATGCAAAAGTTGGAGATAAAAGCAAGTTTTAAAATATATAAAATACAAACATTATATTCAAGTTGAATGTATATTTCCTTACTATTATTTGTAACAAATTATATAGGTTTTTTCACTGTATTATAATTTGACACTTCTTAAAATATATTCTTATATTGAATAAAAAAGATGAATATAATATATGTAGTGAGAGGAAGAGGAAATCTATTAGAATCTATAGTTATGTTAAGATTTTTAATTTATATATTCTTAACACTATGTGGAAATTTATGTTATTTTCAAACATGTTTTGGTTTACTAGAAAGTCAATTAGGTAAGATAAAGATAAGTAAGTCAAAAAGAGAACTACTTTCTCAAATAATAGGGAGTAGCTTTTATAGGGTTCAAGCAAAAATTACATATAAAGAGGTTGATGCTAATGTTTTAGAGTTTAGTGGTGAAGTTGTGTCGCATAGAGGTAAAAAGGAAGGTGGAAATATTACTTTTAAATTGCTTCATCCTAAAGGTATAAATTTTCAGTATGAAATTACCATTAAAGAAGGGAAGTTTTTTGAACAGTTTTTCACAGAAGAAAAGTTTCTACCAGGTATTTATTTATGGGAAGCGGATATAACATTAGAAGAATGGACATTTACTAATGAGCTATTTTTTATAATGGAGGTAAAAGGAACGAAAAGGCTGATATTAGAAAGATATGATACAAAAAAAGGAGGAGATAATAGTATATCTGATGTTGAGTACATTTTTAGATTGGATAGAAAACATAATGAAGAATTAGTAAAGTCATTAAGGGATTTTGAATTAAAAACACGAGGTTTATATTATTTTGTATACTTACTTCGTAAATTGATAGAATTAACTAATGAAATTACATATTTAGTTAAATTAATAAATAAAAAAAAACAGTTATTAGTTAGCTTGCGAAAGTATGTTAATTCTTCATATAAGGAATTTCATAGGTTATTGAAAGAATTAAATTTGTATAAAAACGACACTCTTTGGCAAAATATTGATAATACTATGCCCTTGCGTTTGCTGTTTTTAAAAAAATATTATAAAGTAGTACTTGAATCGTTTAGAAAGGGTAATATTGATATGGAACATACTGGTAAAACATTTGAAATATCAACTACGACTATAGAAATGCTATCCAAAATTTTGTGGTGATGAGATTGAAAAGAGGTGTCATACTACTTATAACTTTACTTGCTCTTTCTCTTATTATTTTTACTGCGGTTGCGCTGCTGAGTTTGACTAGGGCGGAAGAGATTGCAGCAGAAAATAGTGTGCTGGATGTGAGAGCGAAATTTTTAGCACTTAGTGGGGTTACTAAAAGTGCTATAGTTATAAGGAACTGGTATAGTGGTATACAACCGGGTAAAAAGCGCCATGTATTAGGAGAAGAACCTCAATCACCTCAAACAAGTGAAGAACATTTGTTATTGCCTTGGTCTTATGTTGACCAAAAAAATATTGAAGATTTTAATCCTTCTAAAGAGTTGGAGAATAACTTAAATGTATCTCTTAAGAAATACGAAGTAGAGATAGAGGGTATTGGTAAGATTGGATTATCGGGTGTTTTGAATGTATCTGAAGATTATGTGGAAGGATATTCATTAAAGATTTTGGATGTTCCATCACAAATCTTCATAAATGCATCTGAAGGGGAACCTCTTTCGCCTAACATAATTAAAATGTTAAATAGTTTAGGTGAAATCCTTGCAGAAAAGTATAATTTTAATGTCAAAAATTTAGGTGAAAAAATAGATAGTTTTAGAAAGAAAATATGTAGAAATATTATTAGTAAGGATGAGCTATTACCAATAATGGGAACTACAGAAATTGAACAGAGAAAAAATTTGTCTATTTTAAGTGGTTATATAAGTGTTTATGCACGGTTTCAACACAAAGCGGTAAATCCAGCTATTTTTGAACGGAACGATAAATCTTTTGATTTAAAAATGCATGAAAAGGAACTAAGTATGAAAAGAGCCCCGATAAACATCAATACCGCAAGTTTTGAAGTTCTGTATAGTGTATTTAATGGATTAGCTGGATTTCAATGGGATTCTAAAAAAATGGATTTTGTAAAGGTAACCATTGATAGTTCGTTAGCAAAAAAAATAGCGCAAGATTTGATAAAATTTCGCACCGATAAATTAAAGAAAACATATACAGGAATAACTATAATGGATGAATTTGAAAAATTCTTAAATAATCTTAATTATCTTTCTTATGGGCAAAAAAGACTCTTAATTGCTAACGCAAATCCTAATGCACAACTTAATATATATAATCCTAATAAAGTTACAAGAAATATTTTTGGTGATGTAGATAGATCAAAACTTATATACAGTGATAGCCCCTCAGAATGCGGATTTACAACTGAATTTATATTTGATTCAAATGGATTATATGAAATTATAAGTTTGGGTAGAGTATTAAAGATAACAAATAATAGAGGTGATATATTAAAGGCTAAGATAATTGCTCAAAAACTTGTAAGTTTTATTGTCAGTATATATGAAATAAAAACAATTACAACTCAATTTGACTTTCTTAATGCGATAATAAAAAATAATGGAATGGATGTATATCCAGAAATTAGCGATATGTTCGATGTTGATGGGTATGTTGGTATAAAACTTTATGAATGGGAACCAGTAGAAAAGAGTTTTAAATTTTATCAGAATACAAGAGATGCTGATGTTTCTTATTCAGATAAAAAGAATATGGGTAATTTCCCAGAAAAACCAAAAAGCTTATTAGGGCTCGGGTCTACCGGATTTAAGCAATGGATTGAAGATGGAGTTTTATTGAGGAAAAAACAATACGGTAATCCTAATTTTGTAAAAAGTATTGATTATGACATCAAGTTTAATATGAATAAATCCATAGATTTAAAAGAGGGTGCGTTCGCATTTTGGATGAAACCCTCGTGGAGACTGGAAGAGTTAGAAGTATCTCCTAAAATAATACTTACAATCAATAGAAAAGGTATTCCATATTTCCTCGTTATGGCTATAAGAGATAATGATAGGTCAAAGCTTATATTTATAAATTTTCAGATGGTATTTAAAAATAAGATTGAAGCAGAGAGATTAACTGCGTTATTTAAAGTCTCCCGTTCCTGTGAAAGTTTATACAAAAGCATAGAAAGTAGAATAGAAAATGAAAATATCAGTATAGAAATGAGAAGGAACTATACAGGGATATGGGAATATGATATAAGTAATTGGAAACCTGGTGAATGGCACCATATCGCAGCTGGTTGGGCACCAGATAAAATTACGAATATATCTATGCTCCCTAATGTTCCTTTTGAAGGAGTGGTTCATTGTCCTGAAAATCTTGTATATTGGGAGGATTTTAAATTTAATGTGGAGCAAAGTGAAATACCTGTAATGACATTTTTTGTTGATGGTAGTTCTGCAAAAGTATCATCACCAGGACCACTTCGCCTTACTATTTTCTCAAATTTGTTACTGCCGTTTATACAAAAAATAGTAGGAGAGCCAGACTCACAAAATACCGAATTTGACTTTATGCCAATGTTTGCAAAAGAAAATGCTCTCTACTTAGAAAGTGGTGTTACTTTGAAAGATATAGTGTTTACTAATAGTTTTGATAGTTTGTTTATAAGACCTCAAAAAGATAATAGATTGGAACAAGAAGTGATTGGATGTGTTAATAAAATGAGAAAAAAGTTACCCCAACTTAGTGAAATGACAAACAGGATAAGGGCAATTGCAGATCAATTGAGATCTGCTGGTGGGAATCAAGGAAATTTATTTGATTTAGCACGCCGATATCAAGATGCTTACTTTGGCGGGACTGATCCAGAGGTAGCTAAACTAATGCAAGAAGCAGTTGACCTATCAAGAAGGGTGCTGGAAACCTTAAACTCTTTGTGTCCAAAAGAAATATTGGATAATTTGGAACAGTTAAAGAGAGAAATTGAACAATCATCCGTAAGTAATGCTAAACTTATAGTTCCTTTGCTTAGATATATTTCAAATGGTGAGATTACCTTGTCTTTTACATTCTCACAAAATGTTAGACCTTTTGCTTTAGAATGGACACATTATATTCCAAATTATTGGAAAGAATGTGTATATTATGGAGAAGATAGTATTGATATGAGAAGGATAGGATGTTTTATAGGTCCTTCATTTATAGGTATAAGAGACCGTATGCATACAGGCGGAATGGAATTTTTGCCCCATAATATTATATTAACTAGTAATAAAAAATTATATATAAAATTTGAGTTCTCCACAAACCAGAAACAGAGGATAGTAGAATCTCCATTTTTGGATGATGTAAAAATAAAAGCTCTTTATATTGACATTCCTTACCTAATAATTCAATCTTCTGATATACGTAATATATAACACGCCTTAAAACAATTAAGTTTTCAAGTGTTATGGTTAATGTTAATCAGTAAAACTCAAAAGTCAAAATGCAAAACTCAAAACTACAGCTAAAATTCAAGTTTTAATGTGCAAGGCAGCTTGTAAACTAAAAAACAAAAATCTATTCCTAAAATTATTGTAACCATTTTCTACTCATACCTTGATGTTATCATAGTGTGTTATCCTTGCTTTAACCATCATGGACAAATATGAAAAAAATTGTCTTTTAAAATATTTTTTAGATCAATTAAATAATTTTATTTTGTAAAGGATACTTTATTAAGTTCTTTCAATGACGATAATCGTTTTGCTAACCAAGCAAAAAACACTATCCATTTTTTAATTTAAGAAAAAGTTGTTATTTTAAGTTAAAAAACTTTACTAAGATATCGACAAGTGTTACTGAGAATTTACCTGCAAATTCTTTACCAGTTCCACTGTTTTCTATCAAAACACAAAAGGATATTGGAATACTTGCTTCCAATAATCCACAGAATAATGAGTTAGGTTTTAAATGAGCTCCTACCTCAACCGTGCCTGTCTTTCCATATATATTGTATTTTTCAAGTCCCAATCCGTATGCTGTGCCTGATGGACTATGAATAACTTTGAAAAGTCCTTCTTTTACTATTTCTATATTTTTCATGTTTACTTTTATAGGAATTTTTTTAATTTGTGATTTTGTATTGTTGTTTTTTAAAATGTGTGGGATAGGAATATATTCTTTATTGTGAAATAATGAAAAAAGTTGGGTTAATTTAAGTAGAGATATGTATATATCTATCTGTCCAATGGAAAACAGGGTTTTATTTAATGGATTTGTAGGTATATTTACTCTTGGTAAGGTTTCATATGGGAGATCGACTTGTGTTTTTGTGTTTAAATTTAACTTTCTAACAAAGTTTCTTAATTCATTCTGGGAAAACTTTTGAATATACTGATAAAAAAATATGTTGCAGGAATGTTCTAATGCAGAGATAACATTTACATTTCCATGTCCGTTTGATGCCCAACATTTGAAAATTCGGTTGTAAAGTGTGATCCTACCAGGGCAAAAATTTCTCGTGGTTTTAGAAATAAACCCTGCTTCTAATAGTTCTAACGCTATAAAAGGTTTAAGAATTGATCCTGGAGAATATAATCCTTCGTAAATGTTAGAAAAATAAAACTGTTTCATATTTTTCTCTAAATTATCTTTTTTTGTTTCTACGAAAAATAGAATGTCTCCGTTTTTTGCATTTATTCCGATGACAAAGCAATTAGTTTTCAAGTTTTTACAAAACTTTTTTAATTCATTTTTTATCGCATTGTGTAAATCTAAATTTATTGTCAAATATAAATCTTTTCCATTGCGCTTTCCCAATACAATAATGCTTTTATTCCTATACTTTTTAGCAATACCTACTCTTCCTCTTAATATATTGTCATAATATAATTCAATTCCGTGGTTACCGACAAGTATATCTATATATCTTGCTTTATTAATAAATCGCTTGATAAGTATTTTATCATCTACTGCTTTTTTTAAATTTCTTATAATCTTCTTTATAATTTTAATTCTTTTCGATCCTGTTGCAAAGGTTGCGCTTCCAATAAAATCTAAATCGAAATCAAAGAACTCTTTTGACCTTTTAAATACAGGATAAATATTGATATCAAACAGATTTATTAGTTCTAAATTATTATATAAGTAGTCTATGGATACAGTGCATAAAGTTACTTGACTATTTCTATATTTCGTGCAATTTTCATCATCGTATAGTAAACTGCTTTTACTTTTAAATACTATTTTGTATGTATAGTTTGTTTTAGTAAGCCCGATTCCTTTGGAATCGTAAATGTTGCCTCTGATAGGATTTATTATAACAACCTGATAGTTACTTTTCCTTTTCAGTCGTGGTTTCTCAGTGTAATTGCTTTCTCTTAACAGGTTATAACACAGTATGGTAAATACCACAATATTGATAAGGTACAAACTATATTTTAGCATTATTAAGTAGGAAAATCATTATAATATGCTTTATAAATGTAAAAAGTATTTTACTAACTTATTGATTATTCTTCATAGTAGTGTATTCTTTATTTGCTGTTGTTATATTTAGTTTACTAATCTTAAGTTTCAAATCGAATTACTTTTACAGAAAATTTAATTTTTAAAATTAGATATATGCAGTTAATTGAATATAATAAATTAGACATAGTTCGCTATCCCGCAATATATTTAAGGAAAATAACAAAAACTGTAAAAAAAGATGAATTGGATTTTCAAAAACTCATTCAAAAAATGTTTGAAATAATGTATAGTTATGAAGGGGTAGGATTAGCTGCTAATCAAATTGGGTTAAATTATAGAGTTTTTGTTATGAATGTTAAGCAAGATAAAAATAAAGAAGGAGAGAAGGTATTTATAAATCCTATCATTTTAAATAAAGAAGGTGTTCAGGATGGTGATGAAGGGTGCTTGAGTATTCCAGGAATATTTTTAAATATTAAGAGAGCGTTTAAAATAAAAGTAAAAGCGCTTGACGAAAATTTTCAGGAATTTGAATTTGAAACAGAGGGTCTTCCAGCAAGAGTAATTCAGCATGAGGTGGACCATTTGAACAATATATTGATAATTGATAGAATTTCTCCTGCTCAAAAGATTAAAATCTCTTCAGAATTAAGGAAAATGGAAGAAGAATATTTTAAAGAAATAAAAGCAAGCGAAAGTTTTAAAGAAACCGTATTAAAACACGGAAGATAAATATAGTTATTTAATGAGTAATAATCATTATGATCAATCAATTGTAACGTTGGGGGTTTTCGACGGTCTTCATAAAGGACACATGAGCATATTATATTTTATTAAACAAACAAATTACAAGCAAAAAATTGTGTTAATATTGCATCCGCATCCACGAAAAATATTAGAAAATATTGATGTGAAGTATATAATCCCTCTAAATCTACGCATTTTGATGTTGAAACAAAATGGATTTGAAGATGTTTTTGTAATTAAGTTTAATAAGGAATTGTCACAAATTTCAGGTGAAGAATTTATTAAAAATTTTTTAATAAAACAATATAACTGTAAACATTTTGTTGTAGGATTTAATGCACATTTTGGGAAGGGGAGGGATGTAACCCCGGATTTACTTGTTAAAATAGCAAAAAATTACGGGATTAAGGTAACTATTTGTGAAGGTGTTAGTTATCAAGATGCTTATATAAGTAGCACAAGGATTAGGAAAGCAATAAAAGAAGGAAATCTATATGATGCCATGCAAATGCTTGGTCGACCATTTTTTATTGAAGGTGATGTTGTTAAAGGTGGAAGGTTAGGTAGGGAAATAGGATTTCCTACATTAAATATTCAATATGATCAGGAACAAATACTTCCGCCTGTTGGCGTATATTTTGGTTATGTTAAAGTTTTACAAGTTAGACAAATAGCAATGATAAACTTAGGATTCAAACCAACTGTAAAAGAAAATATATCTATGCCAATTTTAGAGGCACATGTTATAGATGCAGAGTTAACAGATAATATTTCAAGAGCACAAATTGAGTTTGTTGAAAAAATAAGGGATGAAAAAAGATTTGATTCAATTGCACAATTAAAACAACAATTGGAAAAAGATAAGAATTATGTTCTTCAAAATTATCAACACTTTAAATTAAGGAGTTAATGCATGAAGTTTAGAAGATTGGGTAAGAGCGGGGTAATAGTATCTGAAATTGGTTTTGGTGTTTGGACTGTTACAACAGGTTGGTGGGGGAGATTTGAAAAGTCTCATGCAAAAGAACTTCTTAAAAAGGCGTGGGATTTGGGTGTCACTTTTTATGACACTGCTGATACATATGGAGATGGGTATGGCGAAGAAATACTGAAAGAAACTTTTGGAAGCAATATAAAAGATATTGTTATTGCAACTAAGTTTGGTTATAACTTTTACGAGCATTCAAAAGAAAGACAAGGACACTCAGAAATACCTCAAAGATGGGATTTAGAATATTTTAATAATGCATTGGAAAATAGTTTAAGGAGATTGGGTAGAGAATGGATTGATTTATATCAATTACATAATCCCAGAATGAATGCTGTAAATAATGACGAACTTTTTGAAGAATTAGATCGTCAGAAAGAAAAAGGTAGAATTAGAGCAATAGGTGTTGCGTTAGGTCCTGCAATAGGCTGGTATGAAGAAGGGAGAGTATCAATTTTAAAAAAGAAGGTTGATACTGTTCAAACAGTTTATAATATGTTGGAGCAAATCCCTGGTAAATACTTTATTGATTTATGCAATCAAACAGGCTCGAGTATTTTAGTTAGAGTTCCTCATTGCTCAGGTATATTGGAGGGGAAATATAATGAAAACACGCGGTTTAGTGCTGATGACCACAGAAGTTTTAGAAATAAAGAATGGTTAATAAAAGGATTGAAAATTGTAGAGGATCTAAGAAAATATACAAAAGAGAATCGAACTATAGGACAGTTGGCAATCCAGTATATTCTTGAAGAGAAAAGTGTTGCCAGTGTATTGCCAAATATTTATGACAAAGATCAGTTGCAGGAGTTCATACAATACGAAGATGCTTCAAAATTATCTAAAACTGAAAAGCAAGAGATAAGCAATTACTTAATTTATAATCAAATATAATAACAATTCAAAGTATAAAAAATGCCGGCGTGGCGGAACAGGCAGACGCGCTAGACTCAAAATCTAGTGGGATTTTCTCCCATGTGGGTTCAACTCCCTCCGCCGGCACTATTATTAACTTTGAATATCAAGTTTTACATAACAATATTATTTGTATTATTGCAAGAAATGTTAATAGAACTAATAATAATTCTATCCAGCAATTTACTAATAATGTATAACACATATCAGCCTAAACTTAGTATTTTTTATTCTTATTTGCTATTACATTACAAAAAGAAGTAAGTTATTTTGTATGTTAACTTTGTCTTAATATTTGTCTTAAATAATTGATATTGCTACTCCTATACTTACCATTAAAATATTTATTTCTCACTTTTCATAACCTTCATAATCTGAATGAGATTATAATAGTTAATTCTATATATGATGTTACCATCCTTACTCTCTTCATATTGTGGGATTTAAAATTTAGCAGTATATTTAAAGTTTTCTTATTTATTTTAGAAATCATTTTCTGGATTTACTTTATATATAAAGAGACATCTTCTTTAATTTATACTTTACTTTTAATTGGATTTATTCTTTTCTACAGATTTAGTTTTATATATTTTGGAACACCTAAAATTGTTCTCTTTTTAGTATTTAAAGAGGTTATATTCTTTATTACTATCATAACTTGCAATGTCAGATTTAACTTTAATAAGATTGATTTTCTATCGTATATATTTTCTCTTATATCCTACTATCTTGATTTTGGAGAATTTAAAGTTTACTTAATTTCATTAGTATTAAACACATTTATAATGATTATATATTATATATTAAGTTTACTAACAATACAAAAGAAAAAACTTTAAAATTGGTTTATTGTAAGAGAGGTGGGATTTAAATTAATAACACAATTAAAACCCAAGGGTGATCAACCCCAAGCAATTGAGAAAATTGTAAAGTTATTTAAAGAAGAAAATGCTGATAAGGTGGTGTTGTTAGGTGTTACTGGTTCAGGGAAAACATTTACTATGGCCCACATCATACAACAATTGCAACTTCCTACTCTTGTAATTAGTCATAACAAAACACTTGCCGCGCAACTTTACTCTGAATTCAAGGAGTTTTTTCCACGCAATGCTGTATGTTATTTTATAAGTTATTATGATTATTATCAACCCGAAGCGTATATTCCAGAGAGAGATATTTATATTGAAAAAGACGCCTCCATAAATGAAAATATAGAGAAACTTCGTCTTGCTGCGACTAATGCTATTATGACAAGACAGGATGTTATAATAGTTGCAAGCGTGTCGTGCATTTATAATATCGGCTCCCCTGAAGACTTTACTGCGTTATCTTTAACACTTAAAACTGGTGAGGTGGTAAGTAGAATACATATTTTGCAACGATTAGCTCATCTTCAGTATACAAGAAGTGATATTGAACTTAAGAATGGTAAATTTAGAGTTAGGGGAGAATATATAGATATATTTCCCTCTTACTCAGATTTTCCAATAAGGATTTATCTTGATGATAACGATGAAATAAAAAAAATTATAGAGTTTGATTATTTAAACGGTAATCAATTGAATGATTTCAAAAATATAACTATTTTTCCTGCAAAACACTTTGTTCTACCAAAAGAAAGAATCGAAATGGCGATAGATAGTATTATGAAAGAATTAGAAGAGGAAGTTAAAAAATTTAAACAACAGGGAAGACTTTTAGAAGCGCATCGCTTGGAAACAAGAACAAAGTTTGATATTGAAATGATGAGAGAGATAGGATATTGTAAGGGAATAGAAAATTACTCAAGGCATTTGTCTGGGAGATTACCAGGACAACGTCCTTTTACTTTAATAGATTACTTCCCTAAGGAATTTTTGTGTATAGTAGACGAAAGTCATGTAACGATACCGCAGTTAAGAGGAATGTATAATGGTGACAAAAGCAGGAAAAAGTCATTGATAGAATATGGTTTTCGCCTTCCAAGCGCCTATGACAATAGACCAATGAAATTTGAAGAGTGGGAGAACAGTGTAAACAAGGTTCTATTTACAAGTGCTACTCCGGGACCTTATGAAATAAAAAGTTCGAAAAACAGAGTGGTGGAACAGATTATAAGACCTACAGGATTGGTTGACCCTAAAGTTGTAGTTCATTCTACAAAAGGACAAATTGAATTCTTGCTTGAAAAAATTAGAGAAAGAGTGAAAAATAATGAAAAGGTTTTGGTAACTACGCTTACAAAAAGATTGGCAGAAGATGTTGCAAATTATTTAGCTATGAAAAATGTAAAAGTGAATTACCTTCATTCCGAAATAGATGTTTTAAGTAGAGCAAAGATTTTAAAGGATTTGCGAATAGGTGTATATGATGTTTTGGTTGGTGTTAATCTGCTAAGAGAAGGATTGGATTTACCAGAAGTGTCTTTGGTGGCAATTTTTGATGCGGACAAAGAAGGATTTTTAAGATCTCAAAATTCTTTAATTCAAACTATGGGAAGAACCGCAAGGAATATAAATGGTGAGGTAATTCTATTTGCAGATGAAGTAACAAAATCAATGGAAGCAGCGATTCGTGAAACAGAGCGAAGAAGGGAAATACAACTAAAATATAATGAAGAAAACGGTATAACTCCTCAAACAATTCAAAAAGAAGTCAGAAAAGGTATAGAAGAACTTTTAGAGGCTGAAGAAATAATAAGAAACAAACTGGGATTTACTGAAAAATCATACGAAACACAGGAAATGATATATGAGTTGGAAAAATTAATGTTTGAGGCAGCAGAAAAGTTAGAATTTGAGAAAGCAGCTCAATTCCGCGATATGATAAAAACATTACGCGAAAAAGGTATGGGAATTTCCAAAAAACCTACCTTTTTAAAGCGATCCAAAAAAAGTTAGTTATTGTCTCTTCAATTCCCAATTTATAAAAATAAAGTCGATTTTTTAAAGTTTTTTTCAGCATTAAATTTAAAGTGTAAATGTAGGTTTTCTTAAAATGTGGACACATTTCTATATTAGAAATAGAAAAATTTGATGAGTCGTAATAATTCTATATTTTTGAATACTATCCACTTTTAAGAACAATCAAAATTAAAATAATGTTATCTGTGAATAAAAAATAATAAAGTAATATGGTTTTCAAGGAAAAACTTGGGATATATAAATCTTTGACGGTCAATCTAAAGCAAGGTTTGCTTAATACTTTGATTAGTATTTATGATGAAAATTAAGTAAGAGTCTGTGTTAATAAGTGAGTTTCTATGAAATATATTTTAAGATTTAGAAAACTATTGATACAACCTGATGTTTTTATAGAGAATGCATACATTGTTCTGGCAGATGACTATGTTGTAGAATTTGGTAAATTCTCGAATGATGTTAAAAAAAGATACAACTCTTTTAAGATAAAATATTACGACTATATAGGAGTTCCAGGATTTGTAAATGCTCATACACATCTTGTTTTCTCATGCTTGTCTCTAAAAAGAAGATTTTATTCTTTTTTGGACTTCGTAAAATCTTTAAATAATTTTATAAATAATTGGTCATACGACGATTATAAAAAGTCATACTTAAAAGGTATTGAACTACTTAAAAATTCAAACTCCACCCTTGCAATTGATTTTGTTCCGCACAAGGTATACTCTACTATCAATATTTTGACAAAGAAAGGTATTCTACTTTTTCCTGAATTCATTGTTTCACAGAAACAGTATGTGGAAGATACCTTAAGAATGGTAAAAAATTATGATTTTCTTGCTTTACATTCCTTGTATTCTGTTCACAAGGATTTTATATATGGTGTTGTTAAAGATAAATCATTAGTTGCTCAATTAGCATTACATTTTGCAGAATTTAAAGATGAAAGTATATTTTTGAGAAATGGCAAGGGGTTGGTATGTGATTTATTTAAACTTCATAGTGTGGATGTTAGTAATTTTTTTATACCTAAAAGAACCCCTACTGAATATTTATTAACATTACCTATAATAAATAAAAAACTTCTGCTTATTCACTGTAATTATTTAAGCGAAAGTGAAATAGAGAGCCTCATAAAGTTTAACTGTATATTTGTAAAATGCCCAAGAAGTTCTATTAATTTAAATAGCGATCCTGGTAATATAGAAATTTTGATTAAAAATAATTCCAGAGTAGCTATAGGAACAGATAGTTTAGCAAGTTCACCATCTCTGGATATATTGGATGAAGCAAAATTTATAAAGAAGCACTTTAAAATTGATAACATATATTTATGGAAACTTATAAGTGGCTACTATCTTAATGGCTTTTTTCATGATTATTCTTTTGGATATGTCCTGACAGGTAAGAAGCTCTTATTAAATATTTATGATATGAAAATATATAGTTTTAAAGACTTTTTGGAATGTTTGTTCAGCACTAACATAAAACCACGCTATAAAATTGTAACTTGAATTTGGATTTTCAATTTTAAAATTGAGGATTTAAAGTTGGATATTTTATATTCCGTGGTTATTCCAATTCATAATGAAGAGGAGAATATTGCTAAACTTACACTAGCACTAATAGACACTTTAGGCAATATTAATAATTATGAAATCATATTTGTAGATGATGCAAGTACAGACGGAACAAAAAAATTATTACAAAAACTAAGCAGAGAATATAGGAATGTTTGTGGGATTTTGCTTAAAAAGCGGTCTGGTCAGAGCGGTGCTCTATATATCGGATTAAAGCATACTAAGGGGAAAATAATTATAACTTTGGATGGCGACTTTCAAAATCCTCCTTATGAAATTCCTAAATTATTGAATGAACTTAATAAAGGATTTGATTTCGTTATAGGAATTCGTAGAAACAGACAGGATAGTATAATAAAAAAGATATCTTCAAAAATTGCAAATTGGTATAGGAGAAGTGTATTAGGTGATATTTTTTCAGATATAGGTTGTAGTTTGAGAGTTTTTAAAAAAGATATTTTAGACTGCTTATTCCCTTTTAAAAGTTTACACAGATTTTTACCGTATCTAGCTTTAATAAATGGATTCAAGGTATCCCAGATTGAAGTTGAACATAATAAACGGTTATATGGTAAAACAAAATACAATACCTTGAAAAGGTTAGTTGAGGGTCTCCTGGATTTACGTGGGATGGATTGGCTTAAAAAAAGAAAAATTGTATATAAGGAGTTATTTGATGAATCAAATATTGAGTTTATTTGAATTTAAATACATAGATATATTAGGTTTTGTTGGACAGTCATTATTTGGATTAAGATTTTTAATACAATGGATTATTTCCGAAAAGAAAAGGAAAAGTGTTGTTCCTCTCATATTTTGGTACATAAGTTTAGCTGCTTCTTTGCTTATTCTCATTTACTCTATTTTAATAAAGAATCCCGTATTTTTTTTTGGTCAGTTATTTGGGAGCACTATATATATAAGGAATATTATTCTTTACAAGTATAATATTAGTGAGAAGAATAGTATATAAAAATAAACACCAAAAAATGAGTGCGAATTCTTTGTTTTTAAAAATTTTTTCTATCATAAAACTTATATGTCTTGTGTCTGCCTTGTATATGGGAACACCCGCATAAAATCTTCGGATAACTGTGAAAAAAAAATCTAAAATAGGAATAAATAAGAAGAACAAATTTTTGATTATATATCCTAAAGAGAGGAAATAATTTGTATTTATATAAAACGATTTTTCTAAGAACACATTTATAGAAACTATTAAGTATGTGGAGATAAAAAATGTTCCACTATTGCCCAAAAATAACTTCTCGGATGGCAAATTTAACAGGAGAAGTGCTACAAGAGTAACTAAATAATACAAATATATGATGTGGAAGGTAAAAATAAACAATAATAAAAATGCGAATACTAAAAAAGATAAGCAGACACCTGTGGAGTTATCAATAAAATTAACACTATTTATAAAGGTTGCATAGAAAAATGTGCTAAATATTAGTGCATAGATTGAATCTGTGATTTGATAAGATATAAGAAAAGCAACGAGTAGTTCAGTTATTAGTTTTGGTAAAACAGGTAAGCTAAATATGTCATCGAGGAGACCAAGCAGAAATATGATAGTTAGTGAAGGAATATAATAAATTTTTGGATAAAAGGTCAGATGGAGTTTTAAGGTGCATATAAATAAAATGAAAAGCACTAATCCGCCTGTTGCAGGAGTGGGGGTTAGATGTAATTTTCTAATACCGTCAGGTTTGTCCAGTATGTTTAATTTCCTGAAGATATAAGTAGAAATTAATCCCAGAAATAAACTTCCTAAAAATATGGACGATATAATTATGAACTCAAAAAAGTAGTTAAATTGTAACAAGTTGAAAAAATATGGGGAAAGTAGTTGCAAAATCAAACATTAAATTTGAATGTTACAATGTCTTCATCACAAATTTCATAGTGTTGGTTTACCCGCAATATTTTTCTTTGCTCTTTTAATCTTCTCATATCTCCGTTTTCATTTATAAAATCTGTTGCTTTAACAATCTCAGCACTGATAAATCCTTTTTCAAAATCCTTGTGAATTTTGCCAGCTGCTTTTTTGGCCGGTGTTCCTTTCGTTATCTGCCATGCTCTTACATCATCAGAAACAATTGTGTAAAAATGATAAATATCACACTTTCTTAGTAATGTTGGTATAATATTTGAATAATCCAGATATTCAACTTTAAATTCCTCAAAAATTTTTGGATTGCTTTTAAACTCTACCTTTAAATCACTATAAAGGGAAAAATCACAGGCATAAATATTTATATTTAATCCTTCCGTAGTTACACTCGTAAATTTGTTGTAAGATGGGGTATATTTGGTATTTATGAATAAGCATAATGGCTTAAAAGAAAGTAAACCAAAAGTATTAACAGCGTTTTTAGATATTTTATCTAAATAGGTAAGTTCTAATTTTTGATTTGACTTGTAATAATTTATAAGGGTGCTTAAGCTATTTAATTCTGCTACTTCGTTTTCTGAATGTTTAAATTTTAATAATTCATTAAGTTTTTCTATTCTATTATCAAGCAGTTTGATATCAGTCGCTTTAATAGTGTTTGCTATAAATCTTGCTAATTCCTCTGTTAATTCTTCGTTAAGATTTTCAGTGAATTGAACGAAAATCAGTATATCATAAGTATTCAAACCATACTTTGTAAGTGTCTGAACATTTTCATCAACAGAGATTTCAAAAAATTCAACTTGTGGGAAAGAATATTTTTTCGGTTTTACAATGTCTATTATTTTACGAAAACTTGAAGGGGTATATTCTGCAATCATTTTTTTGCCATGTAAAAAATCGTTTGCGTCCATTAGAAATTTTATAACGGATGTCTTACCTATACCTTTTCTACCAATACACCCAATCTTAATCATATTCTTATTTTTCAAACTTCATATTGTTTATATTATTATGAAAATAGGCACGAATAATTCTTTGGAATTCAATAGAATCATTGACTAAAATTGCATTATCAAGTTCTTTCTTATATCTTTTATCAATGTTATTCTTTACACTTCTGATATCTTTACTGACGTATGGGTGTGCTTTTAAATAATTTTTCATTGATGCGGGTATACCTCTACTTTCTCTTTGTAATATTTCCATCAATTCTATCATACCATAAGGATGATAGCCACTTTTTACCACATAATCAAGGGTTAAAATATCAGCCTGTTGTTCATACTCTGTAGGGAAACCTCCTGAAATAATACTATCTGTAATCTGGGTAGTTATATATGATAGGTTTGGTATATTTTTGATATGTGAAAGTTTTCTTATCAAGTAACCCATAAGATATGGATAGCCTTCTGCTATTATATTTTCTTCAATCATTTTTACAGGATGCCTGAGAACGATATGAGCAACTTCATGTCCTAAAACAACTGCTAACTGACTTTCTTTTTCCAATTTTGATAACAAGCCTGTGGTTAGATATATCTGTTTTCCGGGAATTGCAAATGCATTCAGTGTTTCTGAATTTAAAATTTTAAAGGTGTATTGCAACTTTGGATGGTGAGATATATTGACAAGTTTTTGACCGACATAAGCTACATACTCCTCGATTTCTTTATTATTAAAAATATCATTCTTAAATTCTTTTTCTACATATTGTTTTGCCATTTCTCCTAATATATTTTCCTCAGGATCTGATATGAATTGAAAATAAGGTTTGTGGGTAACAGGATTTACTCCACAACCTGTCAAAATAACCAGTAGGCAACTACATACGATTGCAAAAACAATTACAGATTTTGTTATTTTCTTTTTTCCAGAAACTACCATAACATTATTGCAAGCAACTATGCTTCTGATATACTTTCACTTGAGATTTTTTGGCTTTGATATGTGACTTTTGCAATGATACCCTGATAAAATTTAGGATTTGTCATGAAATCTACTTTATAAAATCTTTTATGATATTTATCAACTATTTTACAGGATTTGCAATAAAATAAGAGCGCACAATCTTTTGAAATTCGGATGTGTTTGTAATTAAATCACCCCTTTCTAATTTGTCTTTATAGCGGTTATCAATTTCCTTTTTTACATAATCAATTCTCTTTTTTGTATAAGGGTGGGTTCTAAATAAATCTTCAACAAAATTTGGTCTTTCTTTGTTTTCTTTTTGTAAAATTTCTAATAATTCTATCATAGCGTAAGGATGATAATTATTTTTAACTATATAATCTAATCCTAATGTATCAGCTTCTTCTTCATCCTTACGGGAGTAACCACTAAGAATGATTGTAGCGACAACTTGCGATGCTATTAAGTATATATTGTGCACATCTTCATCCTTAGTATTTTTTTTCAGCAAGGTGTATCCACCTAAAATTATCCCTCCAGCCAAAAGAGCATTTTCAAGCATTCTAGCAGAATGTCTTGCACCTATATGTGCAACTTCGTGAGCTAACACAGCTGCTAATTGACTTTCTTTTTCCAGTCTTGATAACAATCCTTTAGTTATATATATATATCCTCCAGGTATTGCAAAGGCATTTAAAATTTTAGAGTTTACTACTTTAAAAGTATACTTAAAATTGGGGCGGTGAGACACACGAGCAAGTTTTTGACCAACATAACTTATATATTGCTGAATTTCTTCATTATCAAATATACCACCAAATTCTGTCTCAGCTTGTTTTCGTGTTGCTTCTCCTAAACTTACTTCTTCACTGTCAGATATAAGTTGTAGTTCAGTTTTACCTGTTACAGGATTTACTCCACAACCATTAAAAATTAGAGATAAGCTATAACAAATTATTACTATGTTAATTTTAAGTCGTAGACTGAAAAATTTAAAATTCAGCATTCAGAATTCAAACTTTCTTTAATACACCTATTTTTTGAAGATGGGTTAGCGTCTTTCTTAATGGCAGTCCAGCAACATTTTCTTTATCGCCTTCATATATATCAACATACAAATCCCCTTCAAGTTTATAATTATAAGCACCAGCACAATTTAATATATTTTCATCTTTTAAAATCTCTTCAATTGTCTCATCATTAATCCACTTAAAATACACCCGAGTTGTGGAAATATCTTTAATTTCTATATTTTCTGCCATGTTTATAAAATACATACCTGTGCATATATATTCGATCTTGCCTCTTTGTGTAATAAGCATCTGTTTTGCTTGGGATATATCTTTTGGTTTGCCGTAAACTTTCCCATCACAATAGACAACAGTATCATAGCCCAAAACCAAACTATCAAGATAAGATTTAGCGATATTTGTCGCTTTTAATTTTGCATTATTAATGACATACGAATTCACATTTCCATTAAATTCTATTTCTTCTATAATAGCAGGAATGACTTCTAAGTCGGGAATATATTCTTTTAGTATTTTTTTTCGTATTTCCGATTTTGAAGCTAAAATTATTCTCATGTAGGTTTTATTTATTTTAAAAATAAAAATTATAATATAATAACTCTTAATGTACGGATGTAAAAAAGAGTTGGGATTTATTATATATTCT
>FWPU01005580.1_pt1 | contig 26935 bp, 21 predicted proteins | sample 2228361 | NCBI WGS metagenome assembly FWPU01 (sample SAMEA103939777, study PRJEB20133) | metagenome
AAAACCAGGAATATTGTCCGATCTTGTGTCTGAAGGTCAGGTTAGGCTGAGTCTATATACCCAGGCTGGGTTGTCCTAAAAGGACTTGAAGCAGGGGGATTAATATGATAAACTTTTGCTCCTTTTTATTGTGGGAAAAACTGGAAAAAGCTGGTCAAAAAATCCGAATAAGGTCATCTGGGTGACCTCTTGGACGTGTGAGAGGAGGGTCTTTTGACAATGATAGAAGGCCTTTGGAGTTGGGTAGAATGGGCCAAGCAGAATAAAAAGACGGTGGGTGTTGCACTTGGTCTGTTTTTAATGGTATTCGCCATTGGTAATTATAAGATGTATGAGTTTTCCGAGACCCCTGAGTTCTGTGGCACCATCTGCCATGAAATGGACATACATTACACCTCGTTTAATGCCTCGCCCCACCACAATGAACATGTCCACAACTGCCATGCCTGTCATGTGGGCCCTGGGCTTAAGGGTTTCCTGCACGCCAAGCTCAGCGATGGGCTACATGACACCATTGAGCACCTTAAGGGGACATTCACCGATGGGCGTATTATAGAGATTGCTGAAGATAGCGTCCCTACCGTAAACGTTAACTGTTACAATTGCCACTCCAGGGCCTACACCAAAGACCCTACCCACTTACCTGCAGTAGCCAAGAGTACCAAGAAGATAGGCGAGGGTATTTTTAAGGTACTCTGGTGTACCGAATGTCATGCCGGACTAGTGCATCCCCACATGCCGGGAGACCTCTTCAAGGCCTATACAGAGATGAAGAAGGCCCATCCTCAGGAGAAGATAGAACCCATAGGCACTTTTAAAGACGTGGAATGTCTGGGGTGCCACAAGAGCACTACCCCTCAGGTGGTAAAAGAGTGGACTAACGGCCTCCATGCTCAAAAAGGTATCACCTGTGATGCCTGCCATGGCAACGACCATACAGTCATTAAAGAACGGCATGGGCATGTCCCCGCCAGCATGTGTGCCACATGCCATGAGAAGGCCTATAATGAGTTTACCCAGACCAAACACGCAATGGGTCGCCCGGTGGTCGACTTGCCACACCGAACGGTAACTACCAAGGAACTGAGCATGTATCTCTGCAAGGACTGCCATCGTTTCAGCCAGATTAGGCCCTGGGATGAGGCCGGGGTGGACTGCTATGCCTGTCACATGGGACATGCCTTCTCAAAGACCCAGGCCCAGGAGGCTAAGGCCTGTGAGAAGTGTCATATCGGTGGACCAGACCACGCCCAGTTGGATATGAAGGAGACTTCCCTCCACGGCAAGTTCTACTCCGAATTTACGGCAAAGACAGGGAAGGCACCTGCTTGTCAGACCTGTCATGGGGCAGAAAAAACCCATAATTTTGAGCACTTTAAACTCCCTGAGGCCCTAAGGGGTATTTAGAATTTAAAAGAGTAAGGAATGGGCTGTAAGGGGGAGAGGATTAATCTCCTTAAATCCCAGTAATCCCCTTTAGTCCCCCCTTTACTAAAGGGGGATATAGGAGGATTATAATAATTGTATGGGTAAAAACCTGGTGCAGAAGATACTCCAGGCCCATCTGATCTCAGGAGGGCTGAAGGCAGGGTCAGAGATAGGCATCGCTATAGATCAGACCCTGACGCAGGATGCAACGGGTACCATGGCCTATCTACAGTTTGAGGCCATTGGCATCCCCAGGGTAAAGACCAAACTCTCCGTAAGCTACGTTGACCATAATACCCTCCAGACCAGCCTTGAGAACAGCGACGACCATCTTTACCTCCAGTCGGTAGCTGCAAAGTACGGTATTTACTATTCCAAGCCAGGTAATGGTATATGCCACCAGGTGCACCTGGAGCGCTTTGCGGTTCCAGGTCAGACCCTGCTCGGTTCAGATAGCCATACACCCACCTGTGGCGGTTTGGGCATGATTGCCATAGGGGCAGGGGGACTGGACGTGGCAGTGGCCATGTCGGGCTCTCCCTTTTTTATGCCCACCCCAAAGATAGTCCTGGTAAAGCTCCTGGGGCACCTTAGGCCGTGGGTTTCTGCCAAGGATGTTATACTGCACCTCTTGCAAAGACTCACCGTCAAGGGTGGCGTGGGAAAGATATTTGAGTACAGTGGCCCAGGCATTTTATGCCTGGGCGTCCCAGAACGTTCCACCATCACCAATATGGGGGCAGAGCTAGGGGCCACTACCTCAATATTCCCCAGCGACGAGATTTCTCGTAAATTTCTTAAGGTGCAGCAAAGGGAAAAGGACTGGATTGAACTGGGACCGGACAAAGATGCCGAATACGATGAAGAACTGGAGGTTAACCTGGATGGCCTTGAGCCACTTATTGCCCGTCCCCACAGCCCCGATAACGTCTGCACCGTAAAGGAAGTTGCAGGAACCAGGCTCCACCAGATATGCATAGGCAGCTGTACCAATTCCTCTTATGATGATTTAATGATGGTGGCGAAAATTTTAAAAGGGAAGACCATCCCACCCGAGGTGAGCGTTACCATAAGCCCGGGTTCCAGGCAGGTGCTGGAGAATATAACCAGGGAGGGGGCCCTGGAAGATCTCATAAGGGCTGGGGCAAGGGTGCTGGAGCCTGCCTGTGGCCCATGCATAGGCATGGGACAGGTGCCTCCCTCCGGTGGCGTGTCTTTGAGGACGTTTAACCGTAACTTCCGTGGTAGGTGTGGCACCCCCGATGCCCAGGTCTATCTGGCTAGTGCAGAGATTGCAGCTGCCTCTGCCCTTACTGGAGTTATAACAGACCCCAGAACCCTTGGGAGACCCATAAAGATTAAACCCCCTCGCAGGGCCATTGTGGACGACAAACTCATAGTTCCCCCGGCCCCTGACCCGTCCAGGGTGGAAATCATAAGGGGACCGAATATAAAAGAGTTACCAAAGAGAGGGCCAATAGAAGATACCATGGAAGGGGAGGTACTGATAAAGCTAAAGGATAATATCAGCACAGACGACGTCTTACCTGCAGGGACTAAGGTACTGGCATTCCGTTCCAATATCCCTGCAATCTCCCGCTTTACCTTTGAGTACGTTGACCCTAGTTTCGTGGACAGGGCCAATGAGAAAAAAGGGGGGTTCATCCTGGCAGGGAACAATTATGGACAGGGTTCCAGCAGGGAACACGCCGCCCTGGCACCCATGTACCTGGGAGTAAAGGCTGTCCTTGCCAAGTCCTTTGCCAGAATCCACAGAGTTAACCTCATCAATGCGGGGCTCCTCCCGCTCGTTCTGGAAAAAGAGTCCTCTTATGAGACGATAGACCAGGGAGACCGCTTAAGACTCACAGGACTAAGGGAGGCCCTAAAGGAAGGCAGGGCCTTTATTATTATGAATACGACAAAGAGAAAGAAGATCTCAGTAAATGCCAATCTAACCGCAAGAGAGGCAGAAATCATTTTGGCTGGGGGCCTACTGAATTATCAGGTGTCCGCCTGAGGCGGAGCAGGAAACCTGTAGTGAGCGAAGCGAATCCATGAAGACAAAGATAGCCGTGATTGGGGCAGGCCAGGTGGGCGGTACCACCGCACAGAGGTTGGCAGAGAAGGAACTGGGGGATATAGTCCTTCTGGACACACACGTTGGCATTGCCAGGGGCAAGGCCCTGGATATAGTCCAGGCCGGGCCGATATATGGCTATAACACAAAGGTACTGGGTACTGACAATTTTAATGATATAAAAGATTCCTACGTTACCATAATTACAGCAGGCTTCCCCAGGAAGCCTGGAATGACCAGAGAAGACCTCCTTTTGACTAATGCGGAGGTGGTGAAGAAAATAGTGGAAGAAGTAGTAAAGGTAGCCCCGGAGACGATTATAATCATGGTCACAAACCCCCTGGACGCCATGGCCTATCTTGCCTACAGGGTAAGCGGATTTTCCAGGGAAAGGGTTATAGGAATGGCAGGCATTCTAGACTCGGCGCGCCTTCGTACCTTTGTGGCTATGGAACTGGGAATCTCGGCAGAAAACGTGCAGGCCATGGTCCTGGGGAGTCATGGTGAGACCATGGTGGCGATACCAAGCCTTACCACCGTCGCAGGGGTACCAGTGTCTGAGCTCATTTCTAAGGAAAGGCTTGATGCCTTAGTTGAACGCACCAGGAGGGGGGGGCAGGAAATCCTCGATCTCCTCAAGATCGGCAGTACCTTTTACGCCCCTTCGGCTGCCATAGTAGAAATGGTGGAAACTATCCTGAAGGACAAAAAGAAGATACTCCCTTGCACGGCCCTCTGTCAGGGAGAATACGGAATTAAGGATATGTTTATTGGCGTACCTGTTAAACTGGGCCTCAGGGGGATGGAAGATATCCTTTCTTTACCACTAACCTCAGAAGAACTAAAGGCACTGCAGAAATCAGCAGCCGCAATAAAACTACAATGCGAAAGGATAGATAGACTCCTCCAGGAAGTCAAGGTATGAACATACGAACGGGCCTATGGTCCTGGCTGCTACAGAGACTTAGCGGACTCTTCCTCAGTGCCGGTGTGCTTATTCACTTCTTGATGCTCCATGGTAGTGGTCCTCCCTCTTATGCAGAAGTCTCATCAAGGCTATCATCTACAGGATGGGTGTCTTTTTACTCATTGCTCCTTGCGGCCCTCATCTATCACGGCTTTAATGGCCTATGGGCCATATCCATGGACTTTAATACCTCCGATCCTTTCAAAAAGGGATTTAAGCTGATGCTTTATCTCACAGGAATAGGTACGTTTCTTATTGGTTTGATGATACTCTGTTCCTTTAAACCTTGAACTCTTGAACCTTTAAACCACAATCTTTACCATGGGCATACTCGGAAAGATTGTTAATGACATCCTGTGGAACCCGAACACTAGCATCCTTTCCTATACCTTACACAGGATTACAGGGATAGCCCTGGTGTTATTTCTGTTTCTTCACATCTGGACCCTCAGTTCGGTCTTCCAGGGGCCGGAGAGCTTTGAAAAGGCCGTAAAAAAGTTTGATAATCCGCTTGGTCACACTATGGAGTACACCCTTTTTCTTGCTGTTACTTTCCACCTACTAAACGGGCTAAGGATAACACTGGTGGAACTCCTGGCCCTGGCGCCTCAGCAAGAAAGGCTCCTGTGGGCAGGTCTTGTGGTCTTAGGCATTATGGGCCTTTACGGCATAAAACTAATATTTTGAACCCTTGAACTTTTGAGCTTGAATAATATTTTGAACCTTTAAACTTTTGAGCCTGGGCATTTAAAGGAGCGGTCTTGCGCTACCATGAGGTTCTAGTGGTGGGGGGAGGGCTGGCTGGACTAAGGGCCGCCATCGCCGCAAACGAGAGGAACGTGGGCGTTGCAGTACTCTCTAAGGTACATCCCCTGAGGTCTCACACGGTCGCTGCCCAGGGAGGTGTTAACGCTCCTTTGGGCAATCATCCGAGGGGGCGTTACGACAACTGGGAAAAACATGCCTACGATACCATCAAGGGCAGTGACTTCCTTGCAGACCAGGATGCAGTGATAAGGATGACTAAGGAGGCCGCCACCCGCATCCTGGAGATGGAACACTGGGGCTGTCCCTTCAGCCGTACCACGGAGGGGAAGATTGCCCAACGGCCCTTCGGCGGGGCTGGCTTCCCAAGGACGTGCTACGTTGCAGATACCACCGGCCACGCTATGCTTCATACTGTTTACGAACAGACCGTTAAGTTCCAGCAGGCAGCCGAAAGGAGGGAGATGGTAGTCTATCCTGAGTGGTTGATAACCAGCCTGGTGGTTGAGGGAGAGGAATGCAGGGGAGTGGTAGCCATGGAGATGGCTACTGGAAGACTGGAGGCCTTCGTGGCCGAGGCCGTCATCTTCGCCACCGGGGGTGTAGGCAGGCTATACGGGAACTCCACCAATGCCCTCATAAACACCGGTATTGGTATGGCTGTACCCTATTGGGCAGGGGTACCTTTAAAGGATATGGAATTCATCCAGTTTCATCCCACCACCCTTTACGGAAAGAATATCCTCATTACGGAAGGGGCGAGGGGAGAGGGTGGGTTTCTTGTCAATAATAAAGGGGAGAGGTTTCTGGCCGACTATCCCGACTCCAGCAGGGCAATGGAGGTGGCCCCAAGGGACATTATATGTCGCAACATGACAAAGGAAATCCTGGAAGGCAGGGGTTTTGAAGGGGCCTATCTGCATCTGGACCTCCGCCACCTTGGCAAGGAAAAGATACTTACGAGATTGCCGGGTATAAGGCAGATTTGTCTGGAGTTTGCAGGTATAGACCCCATAGACGAGTCCATCCCGGTCCAGCCAGGACAGCACTATACCATGGGGGGCATTGACTGTAACACAGAGTGCGAGACCGGCGTAAAAGGTTTCTATGCGGCGGGGGAGGCCGCATGTGTAAGCGTCCATGGGGCGAACCGCCTGGGGGGCAACTCCCTCCTTGACACGCTGGTATTTGGTCAGATAGCGGGGGACAGGGCGGCAGAATACGCCCAGGCTAAGACCCATAGGGAACAGGGCAAGAAGGCCCTTGAAGAGACCCTGCTGAAGACTGAGGAAAGACTGAAGAAAATCCTGGGTTCCACAGGCAAGGAACAGCCCTCAAAAATAAGGGATGAGATGCAGGACTTGATGGCGAAGAAGGTAGGGATATTCCGTAATAGCCAGGGACTGAAAGAGGCATTAGACGGGCTAAAAAGTTTAAAGGAAAGGTACAAGAATATAGGGCTGAACTATAAAGGTAAAGTATGGAACCAGATGCTGGCAGCGGTTCTGGAGTTAGAGGGAAGCCTCGACGTGGCAGAGGTAGTAGTGGTCGGGGCATTGGCACGTGAAGAGAGCCGTGGTTCTCATTTCCGTACGGATTTTCCAAAGAGAGACGACCAGAACTGGTTAAGGCACACCCTGTGTTTCTTTACGCCTGAAGGACCAAGGCTGGAGTATTCAGAGGTCAGACCAGGACCATTCAAGATAGAGGAAAGGAAATACTAGGGATCAGGGAATAGGGATTAGTAGTTTGTAGGGACAGACATTCAGGTCTGTTCATGTAGCGTGCGACCTTGCGTCGCACGCTGTTGGGAGCATACACGTGCTTTGGCTAACGTGCCAGACCCGCCTGAGGCGGGGCACGCCACATCTTCCCCCACCGAGAGGGGGAACTTAACGGTTTACTAATGATTAGAGAAAATATATGGGCAAAATTACGCTTGAGATAGAACGCTACGACCCCGATAAAAAGGTCCCGTTCTTCCAGTCCTTTCAGATACCCTGGGAGAAACGTGACATGACGGTGCTGGATGGGCTGTTCTACATACAGGAGAACCTGGATGACTCCCTGTCCTTCCGCGCCTCCTGCAGGTCAGCCATCTGTGGGTCATGCGCCATGCACATAAACGGACGCCATAGACTGGCCTGCAATACACTTATATCGGTCTTGAAGACCAATAAGGTTACTATCAAACCCCTGTCCCATCTGCCCGTCCAGAAAGACCTCTGTGCGGACATGTCCCCCTTCTGGGAAAAGTATGAGAAGACAATACCCTATCTGATGCCAGGTGCACCACCTCCAGAAAAGGAGAGACTACAGAACGAAGACCAAAGAAAAGAGATAAATGTGGTTATAGACTGCATCCAGTGTGCCTGCTGTTATTCTTCCTGTCCCGTTACACTAACAAGTAAGGATTATCTGGGTCCGGCGGCGCTACTAAAGATAGACAGATTTCTGCGAGACTCCAGAGACGAGGCCAAGGTAAAGAGGCTGGAGACTGCCGACGAGTCTTTCGGCGTCTGGCGATGCCACAACGCCTACAACTGCCAGCGCGCCTGTCCTAAAAACCTTGACCCTCCACGGTCTATCGTGAACATAAAGAGGGCGATAATGGGCAAGGAGCTACGGCCTTAGGTCAGAAGAAGGATTAGGTCATGCCTGAGACAGCTTCGGCCTGTGTATAACAACACAACCTAAAGGTTTCGGCTAATACACCCTACGAGTTTAGGTTTGGCTAAACCGTAGAGGTAACCCTCACCCCCGTAATATTCACCTGGGCAGCAGCCAGGCGAGCTATGGGGACGCGGAATGGGGAGCAACTGACATAATCAAGCCCCACCCTGTGGCAGAAGGCTATGCTGGCCGGGTCTCCGCCATGCTCTCCGCAGATGCCTATCTTGAGGTTCGGCTTGGTGGAGCGCCCCTTCTTAACCCCTATCTCTACGAGCATACCCACGCCTTCCTGGTCAAGGGACTGGAAGGGGTCTTTTTCCAGGATACCCCTCTCAATGTATTCGGGCAGGAAGTTTCCAATATCGTCTCTGCTAAAACCAAAGGTCATCTGGGTTAGATCGTTAGTGCCAAAGGAGAAGAAGTCGGCCTGTCGGGCTATGCGGTCGGCAGTTACCGCCGCCCTGGGGAGTTCTATCATCGTGCCGATGGTGTAATGAATCTCCACGCCCTTCTTTTTCATTATCTCGCTGGCCAGGTTATTGATGTTCTCCCTGAAAATCTGTAGCTCTTTCTCTGTGCCCACTATGGGAATCATGATCTCAGGGTAGACCTCAAGTCCTTTTTTCTTCACGTTGCAGGCGGCCTCTATTATGGCCCTTACCTGCATGTCGTAAATCTCCTTATAGGTTATGCCCAGCCTGCAGCCTCGGTGCCCCAGCATGGGGTTAAATTCATGGAGTCTGGCCACCGCCCGCTGTATCTCTTTGAGGCTTACCTTCATCTTTTTGGATATTATTTTCTGGCTTGACTCGTCCTGGGGTAAGAACTCATGTAATGGTGGGTCCAGGAGCCTGATGGTAACAGGGAGGCCATCCATTACCGTGAGGATTTTTTCAAAATCACCCCTTTGCATTGGCAGGAGGGCGTTCAATGCCCTGTTGTAGAGGGATTGAGGCTGTCGCAGTTCGGCCCTGGTTTTGGTGATTTCTCTCCGTATGGCAGCTTGTTTATCCCTTGGGGCCTTTTCCAGTTCGCTTTGCAGGGCATCAAGTTTGAGCTTAAGATTCTTGGCATCGGCGGCCACGAGTATCATCTGCCTGACGTAGTCAATACGGTTTTCCCCGAAGAACATGTGCTCCGTGCGGCATAGTCCAATACCCTGGGCGCCGAACTCCCTGGCCTTTCTGGCATCCTCTGGGGTATCAGCATTGGCCCTGACCTTGAGCCTTCGCACCTCATCGGCCCATTCCATGAGGGTGGCAAAGTCTCCACTCAAGGAGGGTTCAATGGTGGGTACCCTCCCCAGGATTACCTCGCCGAGGCTGCCATCCAGGGAGATATAATCGCCCCGCTTGACCACTTTCCCGTTTACGCTGAATCGCTGGGTCTTGTAGTCCACGTCAATGGCGTTGGCCCCGACTACGCAGGTCTTGCCCATCCCCCTGGCCACTACTGCGGCATGGGAGGTCATACCACCACGGGTAGTGAGGATGCCCTGGGCGGCATACATCCCTGCGATGTCCTCTGGAGAGGTCTCTTTTCTCACAAGGATTACCTTCTCTTTCTTCTTCATGGCAAGGTGTTCTGCCTCCTCGGCACTGAAGACTACCTTCCCCGTGGCCGCCCCTGGGGAGGCAGGTAGCCCCGTGGCTATTACCTCCTTTTTAGCCTTGGGGTCAAAGATGGGATGCATGAGCTGGTCTAGCTGCTGTGGGTCTATCCTTGTCAGGGCGGTATTCCTGTCTATTAGACCTTCCTTTACCATGTCCACGGCAATCTTCAGGGCAGCCTTGGCAGTCCGCTTACCATTACGGCACTGTAGCATGTAGAGTCTGTCTTCCTGGATGGTAAATTCTATGTCCTGCATGTCCTTGTAGCGTTTTTCCAGTATGTCTTTGTAGTTCAGGAGTTTTTCGTAGACGTGGGGCATCAATTCCTTCAGGTCGTCTATGGGTTCTGGAGTGCGGATGCCTGCTACCACATCTTCCCCCTGGGCATTGATGAGGAATTCTCCGTAGAGGACGTTTTCTCCTGTGGAGGGGTTCCTGGTGAAACATACGCCTGTGGCAGAATGGGTCCCCATGTTGCCGAAGACCATGGACTGGACGTTGACGGCAGTCCCCAGGAGGCCCGTTATGTTGTACAACTGTCTGTACTTTATGGCCCTCGGGTTATTCCAGGATTTGAAGACGGCGTTTATGGCCATATCTAGTTGGGTCTCAGGGTTAGTGGGAAAGTCCTCTCCCGTCTCTTTCTTGTACAGTACCTTGTATTTCTCTACCAGTTCTTGGAGTTGTTTTGTCTTAAGGTCCGTGTCGCTCTTTGCCCTCACCTTTTTCTTTAGGGTATCCAGGAGTGTCTCAAATTCTTCCCTGTCAATGCCCATAACTACGCTGCCAAACATGGAGATGAACCTGCGGTAGGCATCCCAGACGAACCGTTCATTGTTAGTCTTTTTCAATAGGCCCTGGAGGCTGTCTGTGGTAAGTCCGAGGTTCAGGACGGTGTCCATCATCCCGGGCATAGAGGCAGCGGCCCCGCTCCTGACGGAGACCAGAAGGGGACTCTCTGGGTCCCCCAGCCTTGCTTGCATGGTATCTTCCAACCTCTTCAGGTTCTCTTTTATTTCTTCCCTCAGGCCTTCTGGATATTGCTGATTGTTCTTATAATAGTAGTCACAGACCTCTGCGCTAATAGTGAAACCGGCGGGGACAGGTAGCCCGAGGTTGCTCATCTCGGCCAGGTTTGCCCCCTTACCTCCCAGTATGTTACGCATCTCTGCGCCACCTTCGGCCTTCCCATTGCCAAAGGCGTAAATATATTTTTTCCCCATCATCCTCTAGGTTCTCCTTTCACTTGTGGGGATAGACATTTATAATTAGCTATATATATTATATATTTGACCAAGTTATATAAAAGGCTTGGCACTTCAGGAGGCCAAATAGTCTATCAAAAAAAATTTCTATTGGCAAGAGCTTTCAATGGGCCTGGGACAAAATTCGTACACGTAAACTTATTCAGTTAAAACCGCTTAGGAATCCCCTCTTTAGCAAAGGGAAAGAAAAGGGCAAACACTGGATTGCCGTCCCTGTTCTTGACACTTCGTACTTGCTTCTATTAAAATCCTTGCTTATTAGTTTATAGGCAATTTTAGTTAGAAAGATAACCTGTATGAGTAAAAAAGTAGTCATAGTAGAGTCGCCCACAAAGGCCAAGACCATAAATAAGTTTCTCGGGTCCGGCTATAAGGTATGTTCTTCAATGGGGCACATAAGGGACCTGCCTGAAAACAAACTGGCAGTGGATGTAGAAAAGGACTTTGAGCCTCGTTACGAGATTATTCCCAAAAGAAAAGAGATAGTTAAAGAATTGGAGAAGGAGACAAAAGGGGCGAAAGAGGTATATCTTGCCCCTGATGAGGATAGAGAGGGGGAGGCCATTGCCTGGCACCTTTGCCATGCCTTGAAACTAACGGGGGATAAGGTAAAAAGGGTGGTATTTCACGAGATTACTCCGGAGGCCATTAAAAGGGCCTTCCAGAGTCCGGGTGCCATTGACATGAACAAGGTCAATGCCCAGCAAGCCAGACGAATCCTTGACCGCTTAGTGGGCTACCAGATAAGCCCCATCCTGCGGAAGAAGATAGCCAAGGGTCTTAGCGCAGGGAGGGTGCAGTCGGTGGCCGTCAGGCTCCTTGTGGAAAGAGAAAAAGAGATTCAGTCCTTCAAGCCACAGGAATACTGGGAAATTACCGCCAGGCTCAGGCCAGGCGGTCCCACCGCTTGGGGTCAAAAGGGCGGTCCCACCGCCAGGGATCAAAAAAAGGATGCATTCCTGGCCAAACTCTGGAAGGAAGATGAAAAGGAAGTAATCCTCCATAAGGAGGCTGAGGCTCGCAGGCTACTGGCCTTACTTAAAAACTCCAGGTTTATTGTCAGTGCAGTAAGTAAGCAAAGCAGGCGAAATGCCCCTCCGCCCCCATTTAACACCAGCCAATTGCAGCAACAGGCCTCTATACAACTGCACTTCAGTACCAAGAGGACAATGCGCATTGCCCAGGAACTATATGAGGGAGTAGAACTGGCGGAAGGTCCAGTAGGACTCATCACCTATATGAGGACCGATTCCTATCATGTTTCCCAGGAGGCGCTCCTGGCCGTTAGAAAACTCATCCCGGAAAAGTTTGGAAAGGAGTATCTGCCGCCGGAGCCCAATCATTTCCCTTCCAGAAAGGGCGCCCAGGAGGCCCACGAGGCCATACGCCCCACCTATGTTGAACTTACTCCGGAAGAGGTAAAACCCTACCTGACACCAGACCAATACAAGCTTTATGACCTTGTCTGGAGGCGATTCGTGGCCTGTCAGATGAAACCTGCCCTGTACGACCTCACAGAGGTACAGATAACGGCTGGTAATTGCCTCTTCAGGGCCAAGGGTCGGGTGTTGGTCTTTCCAGGGCATACCCTCCTCACTGGTTCTATGGAGGAAGAATTCCTTCCTGAATTGAAAGAAGGAGAAGTATTAGAGCTTCTGAAACTGGAACCCAGTCAGCACTTCACCGAACCTCCTCCTAGGTACACAGAGGCCACCCTGGTGAAGGCTATGGAAAAAAAGGGTATAGGTAGACCCAGTACCTATGCACCAACTATATCTACCATTCAGGAGAGGGGCTATGTAAAGAAGGAAAGGAACGCCCTTATCCCGACGGAATTGGGAATCCTGGTGACAGAGAAACTCGTTCAGCATTTCCCAAGGATTATGGACGTAGAATTCACCTCCTCTATGGAAGAGAGCCTGGACAAGATTGAGGAGGCCAAGGCCAACTGGGTAGGTACCCTGAAGGAATTCTACACACCTTTTAGAGGGGAACTGGAGAGGGCAATGGAGGAGATGCGGAGCGAGAAGGGGATCGTGGACGAGAGTAATCCGCCCTGCAAGCTCTGCGGTTCTCCGATGGTGGTTCGTTGGAGCAAGGCAGGGAAGTTCCTGGGATGTTCCACTTATCCCAAATGTGAATTCACCATGCCCCTTCCCACTGATAACCAGCCCGCAGAGGGTCCCCCCTGCGACAAATGTGGAAGTCCAATGGTTATAAAGAGGGGGCCGTATGGAAATTTCTGGGGTTGCTCTGCTTATCCAGAGTGTAAGAATATTAAACCTCTCACTACCGGTATTAAGTGCCCACAGGAAGGTTGCAATGGTGAACTGGTGCAGAGGAAATCTAAGAAGGGCAGGAGATTCTTTGGTTGCAGTAAATACCCCCAGTGCAAATACGTAACTTATAAATTGCCTGAAAAGGCCCAGGTTCAGGAAACGACCACAAGTTAGGTTTGCTGCCGAAGCCTGTTATGGCTTTATAGTGATGAAACCCCTGCCCTTCAGTAACAAGGCCACCTTTTCTCCTTGTTTTTGGGACTCCGTCAGGGTCTGCCTGAACTCCATGGGGGTTTTGACGGGTTTGTGCCCTAATTGGAGGATGAGGTCCCCAGGCCCTATCCCTGCCCTATCGGCAGGGCTCCCTACCTCTACGCCAGTGACTACCAGTCCCTTTTCCCCCTGGTAGCCTAGCGATTGGGCAATCTCGGGTGTCAACTCCTGGAGCGTTAGGCCAAGCCCCACTTCCTCAGGGGCACCTTTCCGACTAATAGAGACATATTTTCTATCTCCCAGGTCTTCCGGTTGCTCCTCAATCTTTATAGGGAGTATCAAGGTGGCCTTATCCCTTATGATAGTAACATTCACCACATCATCCACCCTTAAGTGGCTGACATATTTCTGGAGGCTATCAGAATCCGGAATCTTTTGGGTTTCTATTGATAGTATGACGTCGCCAGGTTTTATGCTACCCCTGGAGGATGGCGTGTCGTCCCATACTTCCGAGACGAAGGCCCCTTCGCAGGAAGTGAGTCCGTACTCTATTAACATCTCCCTCTCGTTTTGGAAGCCCAAACCCCTGGCCAACTCATCATCAATGTCTCTTATGCCTACCCCTAGATAGCCCCTTACCACCTTTCCCTTTTCTATAAGGTCCCGGCTTACCTCACGGGCTATGTTTGCAGACATGGCAAAACCTATTCCCTGGAAACCGCCCGTTCGAGTAGCAATGGCTGTATTTATGCCTATAACCTCACCACGGAGATTCACGAGTGGCCCGCCGCTGTTGCCAGGGTTGATGGCGGCGTCTGTTTGAATGAAGTCTTCATACGCAAATGGTCTCGGGTATGGATGGGGAACAACCCTCTTCCTCCCCACTGCACTCACTATTCCTGCAGAAACCGTCTGTTGGTAGCCGAAGGGACTCCCAATGGCTATTACCCAATCCCCCACTCTCACCCCGTCAGAATCGCCAAACTCTGCCGGTTCAAAGCCTTCTCCTTCTATCTTTATCACTGCCAGGTCTGTCTTAGAATCTACCCCTACCACCTTACCATCGTAGGCCTTTCCGTTGGCAGTAGTTACTATAATTGACGCCTCTTCATAGTTATCTACCACGTGGACATTTGTTATGATGTATCCGCGTGCATCAATAATCAGACCAGAACCCTGACCCCATTGGGGAAAATCAGGACCTCCATGTGGGCCGAACCTCCTCTCCATTTCAGGCTGTTCAAAGCCTGGCCCCCTTCTTTGTTCAATATTCCTTTCTCCTTTTTTCCCCATGCTTATGCTTACCACAGAGGGTCCCACCAGCTGTGCCACCTTCTGGAAGGTCTCTACAAGTGGCTTTATTTGTTGCTCCAGCGCTATCAGGTCTTTTTTGAGGTCATCACGGGAGGCTGACTGTAGGGAAGATTGGGAAAACAATCCCAATGGGCAGAAAAATAGTATAAGAAGTAATGTGTATCTTTTTATCATCGTTAGTATACTCTAGGCTTACGGAATAAGAACAAAAATATACCATATCCCTTTTCTTTTTCCAAGACCAAAAATATCGAGATCAGGACTTCTGTTGCCGAAGTGGTTTTAGTGTGTTAAAAACTGGAAGAAGCCCGTAGATACCGCCCGAATTTTTCCCCTCAGGGAGAGGGAGCACTGAGGTTCGGCAAAGGCCTCTTTATAACAAATGCAAAAAAGCCTTTGTCTTCACGGGAGAAGAAAGTAAAATAGCCCCCTTAAAAGAACCTGGAGGATAAGCAGTGCGAGTACTGGTAATTGGTAGTGGAGGGAGGGAACATTGCCTGGCGTGGAAGATTGCCCAGTCTCCCAGGCTAAAGAAGCTTTACTGTACCCCTGGTAACCCTGGCATTGCATCTGTGGCAGATTGTGTGGACATTGCTTCGGATGATGTAGAGTCCCTCTGTAACTTTGCCCTTAAGGAGAAGATAGACCTTACGGTGGTAGGTCCTGAAGGTCCATTAGTGGCAGGACTGGTTGACCGTTTCCAGGCTAACGGACTCAGGGTATTTGGTCCCACAAGGAAGGCTGCCCTCTTAGAGGGGAGCAAGGCCTTTTCAAAGAATCTTATGAGAAAGTACGGCATCCCTACTGCCGAGTTCCGCATCTTCAGCGAACTTGCAGCAGCTAAGAGGCATGTAGTGTCCATAAATGGCCCTATGGTGGTAAAAGCAGATGGACTGGCAGGGGGGAAGGGCTCCTTTGTATGCAAGGATTCTGAGGAAGCCCTGAAGGCCGTTGAGGGAATCATGAAAGAGAGGGTCTTCGGGCCAGCAGGGGAGAAGGTAGTGGTGGAGGAGTATCTGGAAGGTGAGGAGGTATCTATACTGGCCCTGACCGATAGCAAGACTATTGCACCTCTTGAACCCGTTCAGGACCACAAGGCCTTGTTTGAGGGGGACAAAGGCCCTAACACTGGAGGCATGGGGGCCTATACCCCAGTTCCACTGTTCAGTACAGAACTTGCAAATCGGGTGGAAAAAGAGATACTTGTGCCAACGGTGCATGCCATGAAGAGGGAGGGGAGACCATATAAGGGGGTCCTTTATGTGGGGCTAATGCTTACGGCCGCTGGCCCAAGGGTACTGGAGTATAACGTAAGGTTTGGAGACCCCGAGACCCAGCCCTTGCTCATGCGGCTGGAGGGCGACTTTTTGAGCCTTCTCCTTGCCACCGTTGAAGAGCGGCTGGAAGAGGCGGAGTTTGGCTGGTCCTCTGGGGCGGCCCTCTGTGTAGTGATGGCCTCGGAGGGTTACCCTGGGGATTACGAGAAGGGTAAAGAGATAAAGGGGCTTGAGACACTGTCCGGAAGAGGAGACCTGATGGTCTTTCACGCAGGCACGGCCCTTAAACAGAAAAAGGTTGTTACTGCAGGAGGAAGGGTATTGGGCGTTACTGCTCTGGGAAAGGACCTGATGGAGGCCCGGCGGAAGGCTTATGAGGCCACCGAGAAGATTACCTTTGATGGGGCTTATTATCGCAAGGATATTGGATGGCGCGCCCTTCGTGGGGCTAAGGCAGCTGGCAGTGAATGTCCTCTTTAGTGCCCATTTCTTTGACTGGCTGTTAACTACAGAGACCACAGCCCATTGAAAATTCCGTGGGATTATATTAAACTTTTTTAGGTGCTGGGACAAGAGGTTAGCCCCGGTCTCTGAACAATATCTGGTGGCGGGGTAGCTCAGTGGTAGAGCAGCGGACTCATAAGCCGTTGGTCGGAGGTTCGACCCCTCTCCCCGCTACCATTCCTTCTATTGCACAGTAACCCATCCGTATAGACTCCACACACTGACTGGCATTTTCCATTGCATAAATTCCCCTATCTTTGTATACTTAAAAGCTAAATGGCGAAGCTCAGGCTCTTTGTGGCTGTAGAGATTCAAGATATTATAAGGAATAGGTTTAGGGAATTTCAGGAAAGGCTCAGGGAGGCCGGCGCGGACGTCAGATGGGTGGATGTAGCGAGTATACATATCACCTTGAAATTCCTGGGCTATGTGGAGGAAGAAAACCTTAGCCAGGTTAAGGATATAATAAGTAAATCAGTACAGGGCATTAAGCCCTTTTCTCTGCGATTTAAGGGGCTAGGTGGTTTCCCCAGGTTCCAAAGGCCTCGGGTAATATTTATTGAGGCAGAAGATGAGATGGGAGGCCTCAGCACCATGAATTCAAGGCTGGAGGAGGGATTCCAGGCCCTTGGCATAGAGAAAGAGGATAGGGTTTACGAGCCACACCTTACCCTGGGACGAGTAAAATCGCCCCATAATATTGAAAGACTTGTGGGGCTTATGGAAAGGTATAGAGGTGAACCCTTTGGAGAGGAACTGGTGTCCGGGGTCTTGCTCATGCAGAGCCGGCTTACCCCAAAGGGCCCGGTATATACGAAGCTTGAAGAGTTTCCATTAAAATACTAATACGACGAAGGGAGAGTAATGGGATGCCAAGACAGGAGACTGCAAGTGTAGAGAGAGAGAAGAAGGGCCAGGCCCTGGAGAGGGCCATCTCTCTAATAGAGAAACAATATGGTAAGGGCGTTATAATGCGATTAGGATCGCAACAGAAGGTAGACGTCCCGGTAATCCCCACTGGCTCCCTGTCCCTTGACCTGGCCCTCGGTGTGGGCGGGATTCCCAGGGGAAGGGTAACGGAAATCTTCGGCCCAGAGGCCTCAGGAAAAACCACCCTCACCCTCCACATAATAGCCAATGCGCAGAGGCAGGGAGGAGTGGCAGCCTTTATAGATGCTGAACATGCCCTTGACCCAGAATATGCGAAGAGGCTGGGAGTAGACGTTAAAAATCTATGGATACACCAGCCCGACACTGGAGAACAGGCCCTGGACATTGCAGAGAAGCTCGTGAGTTCCAACGGGGTTGATGTCGTGGTAATAGATTCCGTGGCAGCCTTGACGCCCAGGGCTGAACTGGAGGGTGAGATGGGAGATTCCCACGTAGGTCTCCAGGCCAGGCTCATGTCCCATGCCCTTAGAAAGCTCTCAGGCATAGTGTCCAAGCCCAATACATCTCTCGTCTTTATCAACCAGATAAGGGAAAAGATTGGGGTGATGTTTGGCAACCCGGAGACCACCCCCGGAGGCAGGGCACTCAAGTTTTATGCCTCCGTACGGATAGAGATACGCAAGATTGGTGTGATAAAGGAAGGAGAGCAGGCACTGGGTAGCAGGGTAAGGGCAGTAGTGGCGAAGAATAAGGTGGCGCCCCCTTTCAGGAAGGCTGAGTTTGATATATTGTTCAATAGTGGCATATCCCTTGCAGGTGACGTCCTTGACCTGGCCCTGGAGAACCAGCTAGTGGATAAGAGTGGGACGTGGTTTTCCTATGGTAACCTCCGTCTGGGACAGGGCAGGGAGAATTCCAGGCTGTATCTGGAGCAAAACCCGAAGGTGTTAGAGGAACTGAGGGGGGTCATATTGAAGAAGACCTCTCCGGAGCGGCCCAAGACGGCTGTCTCGGAGTAAGATTTGTAAAGAAGAAGTGGGCGATTTTCCCGCAGTGCTTTATGGTTCAACCCTCCTGAACAGATGAAGACTAACGAACTCAGACAAAGATTTCTCCAGTTCTTTCAGAAGAAGGGCCACACAGTGGTACCCAGTGATTCGCTTGTGCCCACCCTTGACCCCACTCTGCTATTTACAGGGGCAGGGATGAACCAGTTCAAGGATATGCTCCTGTGTAAAGGGAAGCTGGAATTCACCAGGGCCACCTCCTGCCAGAAGTGTCTCCGAACCGGGGACATTGAAAATGTAGGTAAGACCTCTTCTCACCACACCTTCTTTGAGATGCTGGGGAACTTCTCCTTTGGGGATTACTTCAAGAAAGAGGCCATCCGGTGGGCATGGGAGTTCCTTTTAAAGGAGTTAAGGCTGGCCCCTGAGTGTCTGTATGCCAGCATATACGAGGATGATGGGGAGGCCTTTGAGATATGGAATAAAGTCATCGGCCTTCCTCCCGGTAAGATCCTCCTCTTCGGGGAGAAGGAGAACTTCTGGCCCTCCAATGCCCCCTCTCTGGGGCCGAACGGCCCTTGCGGCCCGTGTTCTGAAATCTTTTATGACCAGGGAGAGAAGGTGGGCTGCGGCCGCAAGGATTGTCAGCCTAACTGTCCTAACTGTGAACGCTTCGTGGAGGTGTGGAACCTGGTCTTCGTGCAGTTCAACCGTGTTGGAGAAATGAAACTGGAACCCTTGCAAAACAGGAGCATAGACACTGGTATGGGACTTGAGAGAATAGCCAGGGTTATGCAGGGGGTATACACCAACTTTGACATAGACATTTTTATCCCGATTATCCGTAATATAGAAGAGATACTGGGCAAGCGGTACGTCCCCCAGCAGGAGGAAGGAAGGCTATTCCGCAGGATCGCTGACCACATGAGGGCAGTGGTCTTCTGTATCTCCGATGGTGTGTTGCCCAGTAACGAGGGTAGGGGTTACGTGGAAAGGAGGCTCATGAGACGGGCGGTTAGAGACGCCATGAGCCTGTCCGGGCTGGAAGAGGCGGCCCTCTATAAACTCGTCCCCATCATTACAGAGGTGATGGAGGTACCTTACGCTGAGGTGAGACAGCGCAGGGACAATATCGCAAGGATAATAAAGAATGAGGAGGAGAAATTTCTCAGCACCTACCAGCAGGGCATACAACGGCTGGAAGAGGTAGTCGCAGAACTAAAGAGGAGTGGTGGGAAGGCCCTGTCCGGAGAGGAGGCCTTCCGCCTTTACGACACTTATGGCTTCCCCCTTGAGAGCACGGTTGACTACTGTGAATCTATGGGGCTTGGGGTTGATACCCATGGTTACGAGAGGTACATGAGGGACAGGATGAGCCTCTCCCGCAGTGCCTCTGGCCTTGTTGCTGCAGTGTTTGACGTAGGGCCGGTTGCCAGGTTAAAGGAGACGGCCAGTGCGACGGAATTTCTGGGTTACCTGGGGGGTTCTGTAGAGGGCAGGGTTGTTGGGATAGTAAAAGATAATACCCTGGTATCAAGGGCCTCTCGGGGGGAGGAGGTGCAGGTGGTACTGGACCGCACGACCTTCTACGGGGAGGCTGGAGGACAGGTAGGGGATATAGGATACCTTAGGGGGAATGGGGTAGAGCTTGAGGTCCTGGACACGAAACGGGCCGAGGACTTCTTCCTCCATCAGGTAAAGGTAATCAAAGGAGAGTTGAAGATGGGCATCAGTCTCCAGTGCCAGGTGGACCTTGAAAGGCGAAAGGCCATAAGCCGCAGCCATACTGCCACCCACCTGCTTCACCATGTGCTAAGGAAGGTGCTTGGAGACCATGCCGAGCAGGCCGGCTCCCTGGTGGCCCCAGATAGATTACGTTTTGACTTCCATCACTTCCAGGCCCTCACGAAAGAGGAGCTTACCAGGGTGGAGGATACGGTTAACGAGCTTATCAGGGGAGATGCCCCGGTGGCATCGGAAGAGATGCCCGTGGAGGAGGCCAGGAGGAGGGGTGCCATTGCCCTCTTCGGTGAGAAGTATGGGGAGAGGGTACGTCTTGTGGATATTGGTGGCTATAGCAAAGAACTCTGCGGGGGAATACACCTCCACCGTTCGGGAGAGGTTGGTCTCTTCAAGTTGATAGGCGAAGGCTCTGTGGCAGCGGGTATCCGCAGGGTAGAGGCCCTTACAGGTCCATTGGCCCTCCAGAAACTTCGGGAGACTGAGGAGGTACTGGAGAAGCTGTCCATCACCCTCAAAGTTCCTGAAAAGGCAGTACTGCAGAGGGTGGAGGCCCTTTTGGGAGAGATAAAGAAGTTAGAGAAGGGCACGTTAGGAGACCAGTTGAGGGACTTTGTGGCAGAGGGCCTCCTTAAAGAGGCAAGGGAGGTCAATGGGGTAAAGGTTGTTGTGCAAAAGCTTGAGGCCCTGAGGGTGGATGACCTTAGGAAGGTTATTGATTACATGAAGGCCCTGCCCTCGGTAGTAGCCATACTGGCAACCAGGGAAGAAGACCGTGCAGTGATAATCACCTATGCGAGCAAAGAGCTTGTCAAGAAAGGGTTCAATGCCTCGGAGATTGCAAAAAACGTAGCCAAGGTTATTGGTGGAGGTGGCGGAGGTAAGGCAGATATGGCCCAGGCCGGGGGTAAGGACGTGCAAAAGCTGGACGAGGCGCTGGAATATGCTTTTCGGCTTGTAAAGGAAAAGGTGGAGAGGCATGTCTACTCCGCCTCCAGCGGTTAGGGGATTGATAGATGGCGCCAAAGCTTTTGGCAGACCTTGCAGGGATTGACTTGAATCGTCCCGTCATAACGCTGGAGGAAATCAGGGCCGTGAACCCCCACCGCCACGAGATGGAACAACTCACAGGGATACTAAAATACGACCCCGACAATAAGCTGATTATTGGTTACAAGGATGTGACCAAAGATGAGTTCTGGGTTAGAGGGCACATCCCGGGCAGGCCCCTGATGCCAGGAGTTCTCATGGTAGAGGCTGCGGCACAGCTTTGCACTTTTTATTATAAGAAGTGCATTCCGGATGACAGGTTCCTGGGCTTTGGCGGGGTAGATAAGGTAAAATTCAGGGGTACAGTCCTGCCAGGAGATAAGCTAATACTCATCGCCAGGAACATTGAACTCAGGCCCCGCCGTGCCACCTTTGAGTGCCAGGGGGTGGTGGACGGACGGATTGTCTTTGAGGGGATAATCATAGGTATGGCCGTGTAGGGGCTAGTACATGGCCCGTAGGGACACGTTGCAACATGCCCCTTGGGGAAAATTTCAGTAAAGTAGACGAAGGAGGTCTCCTACCCTCTCTATGCAAAAGTCCGGAACTATTTCTTTCTGGGGAGAGTTGGCGAACCTCTGGTAGTGTTGACCATGCTTTAGCATGGCCGTGGGTATTCCGAGGGCCTTGGCAGCGGTAAGTTCATCTTCTATCCTGTCTCCTACGCACATCACCTCTTTGGGGCTAAGCCCGTATCTTTCAAGTAAATGCTTGAAGCATTTTCCCTTGGCATCGCCTTCCCCATCCCTTTTTACTATCATCACCTCGTCCAGTAGTCCGCCTGAGGCGGATAGCCCCAGGTGGTTCAGCTTAGCCTCTTGCTCCTCCCGATTGCCACTGGTAACCAGGAATACCTTTAGCCCCCGTCCCCTCAGGGCCTGCAGGGTGGGAGCAACGTCTGGAAATAACTTAATCTGGTTCAGGTCGGGGGATTTATGTAGTAAGACCTGTATCTCTTCTAAGAAACCAGGAGGTAATCCCAGGCAGTGGACCAGGCCCTCGTAGCGTCCGTACCTTCGGACGTCTTCGTCTTTTTGCAAGAGTTCCAGGGCCTCTTCATGTGTGCAACCCTTGTATTTGGCCACCGCCTTTGCAACGTCTTCCCTCCTGTTACGTGAAAGGGTGCCGGAACAATCGTAAAGGGTGTCGTCCAGGTCAAAGATTAGGGCCTTTATTTTTTTCATTCTCGTATCGCCATGTGTGACGACCAGGGGCTGGTGACTGGTAGACGTGGAACTTAATGGAAGAATTTAATCCTTGATAGGGAGTCGTGCATATACCCTGCAAATGGCATTGGCCAGCTTATCTGGGTCGTGTCTGAGGAGGTCTTGTTTCTCCCACAGCACCCTGGGTCTTTCCAGGTCCTCTATGAGGTCAGTCTCGATTATCTTCACAAACAGGTTATGGGTCTCCGGGTCAGGATGTACCATCCTTGCCCCTTCTCGTCCGTATTTTTCCAGTATCTCTTTTTTCGGCATACAGTTGTTTACCAGCACGTAGTCAAGGACGCCCTCTCCCAGGTGCGCAACCAGTGTCTTTATGTGGTCGGAAGGGGTATAGTCGTCGGTCTGCCCGGGCTGGGTAACTATGTTACAGACGTATATCTTGGTGGCAGGGGAGTTTTTGATGGCCTCCCTCAGTCCTTTCACTAGGATGTTGGGTATGATGCTCGTGTACAGACTGCCAGGGCCGAGGACGATTATATCCGCATTGGAGACCTCCTCCAGGGCCTCTGGTAGGGGTTCTACGTTGTTAGATTTTAGTAGTACCCTCTGGATTGGGGGTTTGCCTGGCTGACGGACGTTGAATTCTCCCTCCACTGTAGTGCCATCTGCTAGTTCTGCGCATATGTGCGTGTCCTCCAGGGTGGAAGGGAGTACCTTGCCGCTTATAGCCAGTATCTTACTGGCCTTCTTTATGGCAAGCTCAAAGCTCCCGGTCATGTCCGTTAGGGCGGTCATAAGGAGGTTACCCAGACTCATCCCTTTCAGGGAGCCCCTGTCAAAGCGGTACTGGAAGAGTTTGTAGAGGTCCTCTTGCTGTTCTTCTGTCTCTGAGAGGGCCACCAGGCAGTTCCTGGCGTCTCCGGGCGGAAGCACGCCGTATTCTTCTCTTAACTGTCCGGAACTCCTCCCTGAATCAGTAACAGTGACAATGGCAGTGAGATTTCTACTGTAGGTCTTTAACCCCTGAAGTACCATGGGGAGACCGGTCCCACCACCTACCGCTACTACCTTGAGCCTGTCCGGGAACTTGCCTATGTTTATCAATTCCAGGATGGTGGGGATGGAATAAATCTTGTTTATCTTGTAGTCTGGTTTTTCACTCTCCTGCAAGGGATGCTCTGACTTGTAGCGCCCGTGAAGCATCTGGATGGCAAACATGCCTACGTTCTTTGCCACCCTGATTTCGGAGTCAACGCGGTCACCTACGACCACCACCTCCCCCGGCATAAGGTTGTACTTCCTCAGTAGCCCCCTGTAGCAGTCCTCTAAGAGCAGGCCCACCTCCTGGTCGTTGATAATTACCTGGTCAAAGAAAGGGGCGATACCCAGGAGTTCTATCTTTTTTTCCTGTCTGGCGTGAACCCCGGTGGTGACCAGGAAGAGCTTGTATTTTGCCAGTCTTAATTGTCTAAGGGTAGGTATGACGTCTGAAAATGGCTGAATGTTGGAGACTTCACTACTGTTGTAGGCCTGGAGCGCGGCCTTCACCAGTCTCTGTCCCATGCCGTACATCCTGGCAATTTCGTCAAAGACCAGGGAAGAGGGGCCAAATTTCTCCGCCACGGTCTTCTGGAGTTCATAGGCTGCTTCTTCGCCAATGGGGAGGCCTTCTTCCACCATTGCCCTGGCAGCCCGCCGTCGTGAGGCCTCTACCAGTAACCCCGTACAGTCAAAAAGGGTATCGTCTAAATCAAAGATTACTGCCCTTATCCTCATATTCTCTCTTTACAACAGCCTTTTAGTGCCTGTTCAAGATCTTGCCGATTAGGGGAAAAATTATACCACCGCTAACACAACTAATAAATAAAGAGACCTCTGCAAAAGTATTTTTCTGTGGGGTTCAACACCTCGTTCCCTCCCCCTACCCCCTCCCATCAAGGGAGGGGGAAAATTAGTCCGCCTGAGGCGGATCACAGACTTTTTCAGAGCTCTCATAAAAGCATTCTAATTCTTTAATATCTCAGGGGGTAGTTCCACCTTGTCACCTACTTTTACGTTGTTTCTCTCAAACCATCCTCCTGTCATTTCCAGGGCATACTTTACTGCTTCTCTTGAGACATGACTACGGAGACTGAGGGGCTCCATGGATTCAATCTGGGTGATAATGCCCCCATTTGATATGAAGGCAATGGAGATAGGTATGTAAGTGTCCTTCATCCAGAAAGAGTGGCGGCTCTCCTCCGGGAACACAAAGAGCATGCCATGACCGTCGGGAAGCCAACGCCTGTGCTTCAGCCCCTGTTGATGCTCCCACGCCGTTAGGGCCAATTCCACAATCACCTCTTTGCCTGCGACTTTTAGTTTGGTAGCACCACGGGCATCAGGTTTCCCTTCTTTTGTGCGGACATCGGAAAGGAAGACTGCGGCCAGCAATATAAGCAGAAGGCCCGTACCTGCGTATAGCAAAAGACCTTTTACCTCGTTTCTGAACATCAGTCCTTCAAAAGTTCCTTGCAACGTTCACAAAAGGTGTCCGATTTTCTATCAGTGTCTGCCAGTGTATTGGAGAAAAACATGACACAATGGGAGTTGGAGCAATGTCCCATACCCCATACGTGGCCTATTTCATGCACGGCCTCTTTGACCATCCTTTCTCTCAGCAGGTTATGGTCGGATGGCCTCCCGTAAAATTCCTGTCTTAGGCGACAGAGGGATATAATAGCCATGTTCTTGGGTGGCAGGGCCTCTCCGAAGACGAAGTTGAGGGCTGGAACGAAAAGGTCCACCTCTGTTACTGCCAGTAGCTGGTCCTTCCTATCGGGTCTGCTGGTTTTGTCCAATTCCTGGAGTATCCTGGTAGAACGATACTGATTCCGTCCTGAGTCAAAAGCCACTTTTGGAATCTCTACGAGTTCTCCTACTTCAGCAGTTACCCCTAACTTTTCTCTTAGAACTTGAATCAGCTCCCTTAGGAGGTCTTCATCCACACGCCCTACAGGGATAAGGCGCACTATTTTTGAGTGCCGGGCAATGCAGGGGGGGACAGCAACACCAACCAGGAATATAAGAAACAACAGGGTAGCTATTGTGCTTTGTACCACGCCTTCTCTACTCCTGAGCACATTCTAAGTTTAGGCCCTACTTTATAGAAATTTTACCCTCAGAAAAAGACCTCATCTGATTGACCAGGTTATGCGCCCGGCGTAGCGGTTCCGGGAGTCTGTAACCCCTGCAACTCTTGAGGACTATCCTTATGGAGGAGGACAGGCTAATCTTGTGTCCTGGAGAGACAAAAACTGGTTTTACTCCACTCCTGGTCCTCACGGCCGCTCCTACGCGCCTGCCTTTGTAAATCAGGTAAGAGTAGGAGCCAGCCTCGGTACCTACAGGATCGTACTCTCCCACGAGTACGTCCTTGGCGCAGCCCACCGAGGGCCTGTCAAGCAGGAGGCCCATGTGACTGGCTAGACCTAGACCCCTAGGGTGGGCAATGCCCTGTCCGTCAAATAGAAGGACGTCTGGTTCAGTCCTGAGGAGGCTAAAGGCCTTCAGGAGTACTGGCGACTCTCTAAAACTCAGAAGACCAGGGATGTACGGGAAGCTGGCCTTATGCACCGCACTGGCCTTGTCCAGGAGTCTCATACTCTTAAAGTCAAAGACCGCTACTCCAGCGTATACTAAATCAGTCTGCTTGCTATAGGACACGTCTGCTCCGGCTACGGTGCGAGGCAATCCCTGAAGCCCCTTCAGGACGAGGGATTCACGCAACGTCTCCTGAATCCTTACAGCCTCCTGATAACTCACCTGCCAGGGGTGAAGTCTTCTGAATCTCATCCCGAGGTCTGCTCTGTCCACCTGAGACGGACTGGTGGGAGCACTCCCACGGCCCGTTTTGGGCGATTTTTGCCCTCCTTGGAGGCCAGGTCTTTTAAGCCTTTCATCAATTTCTTGTAGGGAAAATTCCTCCCTGGGCAGACCGTATCGCGCACATCTTTGTGCAGGACGATGGAGGATGTAGGGATGTCGTATCTTTGAGATAGATAGTGGACGATACTTATCAGTGATTTAATCTGCTTCCTGGTGGGCTTGTCCTTTCCTTCAAAGTTTCCTACAAGACAGATACCTATGCCTTTGCGGTTATATATGGGGTCACCCGCATGGGCACCGGAAAGTTGTTTCTTCCAGCGTTTACTTACTTCTATCTCACCGTCCCTGGAGTCGGTTCCATTACCTATAACAAAGTGATAGCCGAGGCCATTTTCCCATCCCCCGGTCTCTCGGTGAAAGGTGTCAAAACGGGTTGCGGAGCCCTCATGGGTGGCACTGTGGTGGAGTACTATGTACCGCCAGTGATTCTCAGGGGCATCAAGTTTACACAGGGTTTCTAAATCCGGGGCCTTTTTCTTTAACAGTATCAAGGGCAAACTTATTGAGAGGGAAAGAACGACCAGGAGCGGAAACAGAAGGAAAAAGGTTATCTTCCAATTGTAGAATGAAAGTGCAGATTTCTTCTTCGTCTTCCGGGACCGACTCATCTGAAGGTATTTGCTCTGCCACCCGAAAAATTATATATAGGTAAGAAAGGGCTGTCAATTGAAAAAGACCTAATCCCCTACTAATGGGCTACATATGAGGGTTTCTAGAAAAAGGTAGTGTCAAGAAAATTGTGTAAAATTAAAAAGTTTAAAAGGGTGTGCCTTCCACTT
>FWPU01005581.1_pt1 | contig 26927 bp, 22 predicted proteins | sample 2228361 | NCBI WGS metagenome assembly FWPU01 (sample SAMEA103939777, study PRJEB20133) | metagenome
TCGTCCCGAAAGGGGAAAACCGTCGGATCAAGTTCCTGCCCGGTTTCCCGGGCATGCCCACTCAATCATCCTATCGGCACTTCGGTGGTAACCATGCCCGTTCCCGATATACCCGGCGTTGAAATTCCCGTTCCTGCATCGTCGCCAGATTCGCGCGACGAACTTCTTGGAACGGCTCTTCGACGAGGGCAAGCGGCGCACAAAGACTATCCCGCGCATCACCTTTGAAGCCAGCGGGTTGTCGCTCCTGTTCGCGGTCCGCGTCGAGACCTCCGCGGGATGGCGCGATGTGAGAATGATGTCCTACATCGAAAAGCGTCGGAAACACATGGCGGTAGGCCCGGACTCCGCCTGGGAGTATTCTGATCGGGCTCAGCGGACCGCATAAGGAGGCTCTTCGTAGAGGTTATGCTCATCCATTTTTACAGGAAAATCCGGAACTTGACCGGAACTCGTGGAGGAAGGAGAAAAAGGGCAAAGAGGCGGAGGAGACCTATCAGCGCATCGTTGATCTTGGTATTGCGGTGTTGCTGCACCTCCTCGAGAAGGTGGAACAGGTGTCGGCGTTTGTCCCTGCCATTGCGAGGTTGTCAGATAGGGAAGTGAGCGCAACGGCCACGGCCAGAGACTGCAAGAATTGGCGGGAGAAGAACAAGCACCGGTTCGAATGCCGGAGCAATCCGTACCGAAGCAACCCTTTGACAAAAAGTAATGGCTCAGCAGAATATGTTGACCTCCGGGGCGGATCATGTGCCTGCGCGGGTGGGTGACCGCCGGGCGATCTCACGCGACACGCGGAACCAGGGGATGTCGGCGTCTCCGTGGACAAGACGTCGGCTGCGGCCGGCGCCGGGATTGGGGCGCTATCCGTTTTGCTTATTTCATCTTCCCTAGCTGCCTTCCCAGTGTTCAGCTTGCCCACTTTACGCGCATCCCTCCCAGAGCGAACGGCGACGTCGATATGCGAAAAGAGGAGGCACAGGCAACACGGGACTTGCCGGAGGAGAGGGTGGGGGCTATGATCGCAAAAACTCTGGGTGGCTGGTGTGAAGCATAGGCGAGCGCGACAAGTTATCGTGAGGATTCGTCTGCACTCCAGATGGATGGATGTAGCGCGTGGTTGGGTCTGTCGGTCGGCGCACAACCATGGAGTCCTGAAGGGGTAAAGGGATGTTCTCCGCATGGCATACCTGGTTGAATGAGATCAGTGTCGAAACAAGATGCCATGAGGCGGCGCAGGGCGTTCTGGGAATTTCGCGCGTGTCAATGACGGAAGGAACCATGGGATACAAAGTAAAGCAGGCGGTTGTTGCAATAACGATCGCGTTGTTCGGCGTGATGCGAACAACCCCTGCCTGTGAAATTCCTGTGTTCCGCTACGCGCTTGAGTGTTGGCAGCCTTCGGCGTACGAGGGGGTTGTGTTCCATAAAGGACCGTTGGATGAGGATACGAAACGACTCCTCACGTGGTTGAATACACGGGCTGCAAACTTGAATCTTCGGCTCGTCAATGCGGAAGAATCGATTCCGACCGGCGTTGAGAAGATTTGGGCCGCGCAACACCCAAGGGAACTGCCGTGGCTAGTGGTCCGCTATCCGTATCCATCGTCCCAGGATGCCCAACGACATGGCCCGGTGACGGACATGGGAGACACTTGGACCGTGGCCAGCAGCACCGTTTGGGAAGGCCCCCTGACGAGTAACCATTTGCACCGCGTCATTCATTCACCCGCGCGGGAACGGATCAGCCGCGATATTCTTTCCGGGATATCCTGCGTCTGGGTTCTGGTAGAGTCCGGAAAGCCTGAGGTCGACGCCGCGAAACGTGATTTTCTGGAGGGCCATTTAAAGACGATCAAGGAAGGCGTTCGCCTGCCTGAGGTGTCCCACGCGTGGGTGGCGGAGGAAAGAATGGCCGGCGCGGTTCCATTGAAAGTGGACTTTTCTGTGATTTCGTTGTCCCGTCAGGATTCGGCGGAGGAGGTGTTTCTGCATCTCTTGCTGCGCTCCCAACCCGGACTTGCCCAGCATGCTGAGGTGCCGGTGGCCTTCCCCGTTTTTGGACAGGGGCGGGCGATATGGCCGCTGGTGGGTGACCAGATCAACACCGGCATGGTGGATAACGCCATCGCCTTTCTTTTAGGATTCTGCAGTTGCGAGATCAAAGAGCTCAACCCCGGCTTTGATTTGCTGATGGATGTGGACTGGTACGGCTCCGTTACGAATCGTTTGACGGCTCCTGCCGCTCCCCCGGAACTGGTCAGTGTCGCGTCTGTGGCGGAGCAAGTGGACGCGCCTGCCGCCCCGGCTCCTGCCTCTGAATCTGCTCCTGTCGAGGCGTCCAGGGCTGCTCGCTTTCCCCGAGGAGTGACGACGACGTTGATTGTGCTGGCGCTTGCGGTCCTCGCAGGGGGTCTCTGGATCATGCGTCGGGGCGAACAATAAGGCGCTCAGGATGCAGAGGCTCGCTGGATACTTCTCGGGTCGGATGTGCCCCGGACGCCGGGGAGAGTGCGCCGGCTTTGTCCACGGATGAAAAGGATGGCTCTTGGGCAGGTGATTCTGAAGGAACTTCGGTTTCATGCCGTCGGATCCGTCTTGGCCGTTTTAGCCATCGGCGTAGGAATCGCGACAGTCCGAGGGGGCGATCTTTTTCTTGCCCGCTATGATAGGCGCGAACGCGCTTTGCTCGCTGAGCAGGAACGGCTGGCGCGTATGCGAATGGATCGGATCCGACAACTCATTCGACAGGCCACCGATCGGCTTGGATTCAACCTCGCCATTCTTCCTGCGGATCAGCCGTTGAGCGATTGGTATGCGAAGGATTACGCCACACGGGTTCTTCCTCCGGACGCGGTCAACCGGTTACGGGAGCCCCCCCCCAAGACTTTTGAGAAGGCGGTGGCGCAGCTTCGCCAGAAAATCCGATGGCACGAAAGGAACTGGACCGTCATTGTGGTCGGCACGGAAGGTCGTATTCTGCGGCAAACCACAAACGGCGTTGTGGAATCCATTGAGCTTGGGACGGTATGGCTGGGCCATGAAATTCACCGGGGCATGGGATTGACCGTGGGGGAATCGGTCACGTTGTGCGGACAAAATTTTCGCGTGGCCCGGTGCCTCGAGCCCGAAGGTAGTTCGGACGACATCACGATCTGGATGTCGCTATCCGACGCGCAGGCTTTGCTTCATCGGCCGAACGCGGTCAACGAGATCGTTGCGGTGAAAACGCGCGGAGCCGCGGATAGACCTGATGCGGTGAGACGTGAAATAGAGACGCGTTTGACCGGTGTCCGTGTTATCGAACAGGTCTCCAAGAGCATGACTCAGCTCCACGCTAGGTTGCATGCGGCCGAGCAAGCCGAACGCGTTTTTGCGCGCGAAAACGAAACACGGCTTCGATTGGCATCCGAACGCCGATGGATGGCCTGGGGCGTCAAAGGGGTGGTCCTTGTTTTTTGTGCCATATGGACCGGGCTACTTGCGCTGAGTAACGCGATCGATCGCCGGATAGAGATCGGCATTTGGCTCACGCTCGGATGGGACGTGTGGCAGATGGTACGTTTGGTCGGGGGGAAATGGTGTATTCTCGGAATGAGCGGGGCGGTGGTGGGATTCACAGCCGGGACGTTGATGCCGGAGTTTTTGGAGCCTTCCGCTATCGGGTCGGCCCGGAGCGGTTGGAGCAACCTGGGCGACCCACGTGGATGGCTGCTGGCCTTTGCTCTCGGTCTGGGGCTCACGCTTGTGGCATCCTGGCTTGCCTTGGGATATCTTGTCCGCCAGGATCCAGCGGTGATTTTGCGGCATGAATAGAAACCAAAGCACAGAATGTCCTGTTGGGGCGGGGAGGCCGGACCCTCCGGTCTCGCACGGATTCAGGGGGTAGGAACGCATGTGCGCGGAGAGGAAGGAGGCATGACACTTGTCACATTGATGGCCCGTGAAATGCGCTTCCATTGGGGAACCGTTATGTTGGGCCTTGTCGGTGCGGCGATAGCGGCGGGAGTTGTGGTCGGCGGAGTTATGCTCCTTCGGGTCCACGATGCGCGGACGGAGCACCTTGTGCGGGAAAAAGAAGCGGCCTACAAGGAAGCGGAGGCGGAGCTCAATGAGAATTTGCGCAAGGACATGCTCAAGCTTGGCTTCAATCTTATGATTCTGCCGGAAGGACAGAATCTGCGGGATTTCTACGCGGAGGATTTTGCCGCAAAGGACATGCCTGAGGCATACGGCGAGAGGCTCGTGAACTCCGGCACGGTGCTTGTGCAGCATATCTTTCCCGTTCTTCAGCAAAAGATTTTCTGGACGGAAGCGGGCCGCACGGTGATTCTCGTTGGGACCCGAGGGGAGCTGGCGCGAGGCCAGACGGTCCCTCGCAAACCCCTTGTCCAGCCCGTCCCCGAGGGCTGCATCGTGCTGGGGCATGAGGTCCACACCAGCCTTGCTCTGCGTCCGGGCGACACCGTGACCTTACGGGGGCGCCGCTTCCAGGTACACGCCTGCCATCCGGAACGGGGTAGCAAGGACGACATTACCGTATGGATTCCCCTGCGCGATGCCCAAGACCTATTGGGGAAACATGGCCGAATCAATTCGATTTTGGCCCTTGAATGTGTGTGTGCGGCAGAAAAACAGGCGACAATCCGCGAGGAAATCATGCGCATTCTCCCCGGGGTGCAGGTGGTGGAAATGGGCACGAAAATCCTGGCGCGGGCTGAATCGCGTTTGAAGGCTGCTCAGCAAGCGCGGGCGGTGGTGGAGCAGGTGAAGACGGAGCGCGCACGGCTCCGCGCGCAGCGCGAGCGCATGGTGACACGGGTTGCGTGCCTGGTGCTGGGCGCCTGCGCGTTGTGCCTGATGGTGCTGATTGTGTTCCGGGTCCGATCTCGACGGAGCGAAATTGGCATTCTGCGCGCACTGGGGGTTAGATCGGGCCAGATTCTCGCCTTGGTGATGGGTCCGGCGCTTGGTACGGCTGTGGCCGGCGGAGCGGTGGGCGCTGCGGCAGGGGTGTGGCTGGGACGGATCGTGGGCGTGAGGCTGGACGCGGTTTCTGTTGACGAAGGGAGCGGCCCTGTGTTGCTCTACGGGCTGGGCGTTGCCCTGCTGCTGAATACGATCGCAGCATGGCTTCCCGCCTTGTGGGCTTCCCGACAGGATTCCGCTGGGCTGTTGCGAGGCGACCGATGAACGTTTTGACAATAGAAACCTTGACGCACTGTTTCTCCGGACCGGGCGGGACGGTCACAGCCCTTCAGGATGTTGGGTTGACCGTCAATACAGGCGAGCTCGTTGTTGTGTTGGGACCGAGCGGTTGCGGAAAAACCACGCTTTTGCTTGCGGCAGGGACGCTTCTGCGTCCGACTCAGGGCAGGGTATGTATTCAAGGAACGGATCCCTATGCGTTATCCCCCAACACCCGCGCTCGTTTCCGAGCCCGAACGATCGGCTTTGTCTTTCAGCAGTTTCATCTGATTCCCTATTTGACGGTTTTTGAAAATGTCCTGGCTCCCTCGCTGGCTTCACGTGTTCCCGATGCCAAGGCAAAGGCGACGGCTCTCATTGAAAAGTTCGGGTTGACGGATCGCCTTCGCCATGTTCCGGGTGCATTAAGCATGGGGGAGCGGCAGCGCGTGGCTTTAGCCCGCGCTCTCTTGCACGATCCGCCTCTCCTTCTTGCCGACGAGCCAACGGGTAATCTTGACGCCGTCCATTCACGCCTGATTCTGCACCATCTTGCCGACCTGGCGCGTGAGGGCCGCGCAGTTCTTCTGGTCACACACGACGACGCGGCCCGAAGCCTGGCCACTCGGGTCGTGCGCCTCGAAAAGGGGCGAGCCGTGCCGTAAGCCGCCTGCTGTACCGTTTTCGTGATCCTTGGCTTTACTGCGTTCCGCAAGAGGAGGAGTGGAATCCTTGGGGAAACCGCTCCGTATCGAGAGGCGTAGATTCGTTGCTTATAGCCGCGAAGCGGTCGAGGTATTTGATGAGCACGCGAAAATCTTTGGGGAGCGGGGCATGAATCGTTACCATTTGATCATGGATCGGATGATTAAACGTCAACGCACTAGCATGCAAGGCGAGACGCCCGATCAAGGGTCGCTCGGGTTCGTTCCGCTTCCGTTTGTAGTTCGGTTTGAGCGCAGAAAGAAATAAACCCTGGCCACTGCCGTACAAGGAGTCGCCGACCACGGGGCATCCGATGGCGGCGAGATGCACGCGAATTTGGTGGCGACGTCCTGTTTGCGGGCTGATCTCCAGGCGCGTATAGCCTTGCCAGCGTGTCAGGACGCGGAAGCGGGTTTCAGCCGATTTCCCCTTGGAGCCCGTGCGCATTCGTCCCGGCCGAGTGGGATCGCCCGCCATGGGAAGGCGAATCGTTCCTACCGCTTCGACAGGGATTCCCTGAGTGATCGCTTCGTAGCGTTTTGCGACATCGCGGGACGCAAAGCGCCCTGCGAGTACCTGCAGGACTCGAGCCGTTTTGGCGAAGAGAATCACGCCGCTGGTCTCGCGATCAAGGCGGTGAACATTAAACCACTCGGGCGATAGGCATTGGTGCACGCGCTCGACCACGCTCGGCACCTCGGGGGCTCGGCGATCCGGTGCAACCAGCAGGCCGCTTGGCTTGTCAAAGGCCAGGATGTGGTCGTCCTCGTACAGAATGGGCGGGAGCGGAAGGGGCCGCTGCGACGGTGCCTGTGGAACGATGGGATGGCGCATGGCAAGAAGGTGATTAGCAACGGAACATCACAGCGGTCAAGAGGGCGTGACGGCACGGCCCTGTGCGTGCGCGCACCACGATCCTGCGTGCCGCTTCCCGCATACGTTCGCGGACCCCGGTGAAAGCCTCGAAGTCCGCTGCCTGAAGGGGGGGCATACGCTTCGTCCTCCGTTTCAACGTCTCCCCCGTGCTTCGGCCGCTTGGCCGCGAACCTCTTCATCCTCGTGGCCGAGCCACTTCAGAAGGTGCTTCAATGCTTGGCCGGCGGAGGGGGCGCGCAAAACCAGCCGTCCGTCCAGTGCCTCGTTGTGAAGTTCCGGATTGACGAGATCGGCGAGATATTCCGCCACGGTTTTCCGGGGAGGCAGGAAGTGTTTTCCGACTCGTGAACATGGTCCAGCGGCGCATCCACCGGAAAACGGCCAGCGCCTGTTTCTTTTCGGCGCAGGCAGCGGAAAGACGGATGGCGTCAAGGGCAAACGGCCGGAGGCTCGATTCGTCTGGCCATCGGTCACGCACGTCCCGTGTATCACGGGCGACGCCGCCAACGCTGGGGGAAACGCTGAACGGATCGTTCGGTGCGGATAGCCCGGGTTGCACGAGGCCGGTAATCCGAAGGACAGCGCAAATATGGAACGCATGACCATCGCATCGTAGGGCTCACCCATGAGCATACGTGGCGACTGGCCTCGGATGTCGAGACAGGGAGTGTCTTAGGGGCACAGCCCTGATGTGCGGCAAAGACCGTCGCCAGGAGGGCAGAGGTGTGTTATCCGCCCGCGGAACCGCCATAGCCTGATCCATGGTCCGGTTTAGCGTAGCGGAACGGCTATGGGACACATCGGCTTCCCTCTCGCGAGTAGAATGCATCCGACCGGTCAGCCTGTAAACGAAAGCGAGTCAGTTCGTATCATCACCGGTTTCCGAGTAGCGTCTGAAGGTCTTCCTCCGGCGTCGTGATGGATCGAAGGTCAAATCGATCCTGCAGAATACGCAGCACGGGAGGAGCCACAAACGCTGGCAGGGAGGGACCCAGCCGGATTTTTTTCACCCCGAGTGCGAGGAGCGTCAGGAGAATACACACGGCCTTCTGCTCGTACCATGAGAGCACGAGGGACAGGGGGAGATCGTTGACAGAACACCCGAGTTTCGTTGCGAACGCACGTGCCACTGCGATGGCGGCGTAGGCGTCGTTGCACTGGCCCATGTCGAGGATTCGGGGAAAATCACCGATGTGTCCCAGGTTCAGGTGATTAAACCGATATTTTCCACAGCCCAGCGTAAGAAGGAGCGTATCCGGCGGCGCCATTTCGGCAAATTGATTGTAATAGTTGCGGGCTACTTTGGCGCCGTCGCATCCGCCCACGAGAAAAAGATGCCGGACTTTTCCCGTCTGGATGGCCTGCAAAAGGCGGTCCGTCTGTTCCAGTACGGTATGCCGGGCGAACCCGGTGGTCAGCGTATGACCGGTCGTCATCTCTTTCCACCCTCCCAGCGAGCGGGCATGCGCGACGAGCGGCGCCCAGTCCTTCCGACCATCGGATCCCGTCAGAATGTGATGTGCCCCCGGGAACCCGACCATGGCGGTGGTGTACACACGGTCGAAATACGAAGGTTTGGGCGGCATGAGGCAGTTGGTCGTAAACAGAATGGGACCGGGCAAGCTGTCAAACTCCTTTTGCTGATTGTACCACGCTGTTCCATAATGTCCGCGCAAGTGCGGATGCTTTTTGAGCCCTGGGTATCCGTGCGCGGGGAGCATTTCGCCATGGGTATAGATGTTCACATCGCTTCCCGACGTGTGTTCCAGAAGAAGTTCGAGGTCCAGAAGGTCATGCCCCGAGACCACGATAAAAGGTCCTGGCATCCGCGTGGTAGAGACCGTTGTCGGAACGGGATGGCCATATGCGGACGTGTGGGCGCGATCGAGGTTCTCCAGGCACTTTAGATTCACGCGGCCGAACTCCAGGATGAGATCGAGCCACTGATCGGGCGTGTGCTCGGCAGCGATTTCAGCCAGTCCTTTATAGAACCAGTTCGTCACTTCCGCGTCGTGCAGGCCCAACACATGCGCATGCCAAGCATACGCCGCCATGCCCCGCAGACCCAGAAGGAGCGTGGATCGCAGCGAGGTGGAGACCTCCTCACCGTGGAAGAGCCGGTCCGGGGCAAAAAGCGGTTTGCCGCCGAGGGAGAGGGTAACCGCTTCGACGCGTGGGATAAGGGCGCTAAACCAGTCGGGGTCGAAATTGACGTTGGTCACTGTGGCAAAGAGCCCCTGCATTGTCATCTCATCGGCCGATGGGCCGGGGGACTTGCCGCCAGCGGCAAGCGCCATATCCACAAGGCTAGCGGTCAAACGATCCTGCAGGTTGGCAGTGGCGGATGTTTTACCGCAGACTCCGCCGTGCGCACAGCCTCTTCCGGCTGCTGTCTGTTCACACTGAAAGCAGAACATGGTTTCCGATTGCATCATCATTGTATCCTCCGAAGCATAGGGGAAGTTCCCGTAGGGGGCAGTCGTTGTGTGTGCGTTTCTCTCGGTGTCCCTTAGTGTCCACGTCCAGCGGTCTTACAGCCATGCATCTTCCAGGATATCGCCTTGCAATCCGATTACGATTTTGCGAATGGGAACCTTGCGGGCGGCCATGGAAGACGCCCGTTGCGCCAGGGCGACGAGTCCTTGGCAACACGGAACCTCCATCACGATAACCGTCAGCGTATTCACGCGGGCCGTATCGATCAGTTCTTTTATTTTGGCCTCATAGCGATCGTGGTTTGCATCAAGCTTGGGACATGCGATGGCCAGCGACCGTCCTCTGAGGTAACGAGGGTGATAGTCGCCCCGCGCGTATGCGACGCAATCGGCCGTGAGAAGGACGTCCGCATTCTGGAAGTAAGGCGCCGCAGGATTGACCAGGTGCAACTGAATCGGCCACTGTCGCAGTTCGGATGGGACCGCCTGGCCTGGCTCTGCCTGCTGGGGTGAGGGGGGACGGAAATCGAGCGTTCGTGCGCCTGGGCACCCGCACTCCGAGATGGCTGCCGTCGCCTGCGACACCGCATGGGAACGCGTTGCGTGAGGGTTGGGCACGGGAGGCTCCTGTCCTTTGGCCTTGGCTGCGGCGACTGCTTCGGGGTCAAAGGGCTGGGCCTCACGCTCCTCTATGGTGAGAGCACCTGTGGGGCATTCAGGAAGACAGGCGCCCAACCCGTCGCAATAGGACTCGGATACCAATTTTGCCTTACCGTTGACGATCTGCAGTGCACCTTCCTGGCAGGCGGCCACACACAAGCCGCACCCCGTACATTTTTCTTCGTCAATACGAATAACGGATCGTTTCATGGTCAGTGTACTCCTTGGGTTACGCGGTGTTTTCGAGCGATGGGACGTCATCGAGGAGTTTCTCGAGGCGAACGAGTTTTGCCATATGAGCCAGCGTTGTTCGGGAAAACAGATCGCGAAGTTGAGACTCAACGGCAGCCATGTGTTCTCCCAACGGACATCGATCGGAAAGGCAAAACCGGGGATTGAGGAAGCAGGCGGAGGAAGGGAGTATGGGTCCTTCGATGGTTTCATAGATGTGCAGCAGGGTCACTTCCTGCGGAGGTCGAGCCAGGCGAATCCCTCCGTGTCGTCCTCGCGTCGAGACGATGAGGCCAGTCCGGACCAAGCGTCCCATGACCTTGGCCACATGAACGTGTGAGAAGCCGAACCGTTTAGCCAACTGGCGGGCAGTCCATACACGATGGGGGATAGCCGCCATGGCCATCGTGGAATGGAACCCGATACTCAGGGCGGTAGAGAGTCGGAATATAGTGTGCATAGGTCACGAATACATATTTTTTTACCTATTTACTTGTTCTTGGAATCCCCGTCAAGATCTCCCGCGCGAATTTTTTGAGCCGTGTCTCAGCCCCTGTCAAAAGCCAAACCCTATCCGCCACAAGGCGCCATCCTTCCTGAATATCCGAATGGATGCCTTTGGTTGAGGGATGGCTTTACCCACTGAAGTGCCCGAGCCGCCTGTCCCTTACCCCCGGAGGCTCTGAGCATCTTCCGGTTAGGTGGGAAAAACCGAATGCCTTAGCGTGATCCGACAACGTGATGCCGCGTGATTCCAGGCCGGAGGCTCGTGACGATAACTCGGCATCCGCCGCAAACGCGACTTTCTTATTGACGCTCAGCGGCGGAATAGGGAGAGTAGGGCGGATGCACCGTGGGACGCTGGCATTTATCAAGCAGGGACAGCCGCGATGTGGAGTCGTTTTCTCAGCTTATTTTCAAACGATATTGGCATTGATCTGGGAACGGCAAACACCCTGGTGTACGTGAAGGATCGGGGCATTGTGTTGAGGGAGCCCTCGGTGGTTGCCGTCCAAACGGGCACCAAGCGGGTGCTGGCCGTGGGGCAGGATGCCAAGCGGATGCTGGGACGGACGCCGGGAGATATCCAGGCCATCCGTCCCATGAAGGCGGGAGTCATTGCGGATTTCGACATCACAGAGGCGATGTTGCGCCATTTCATCGCCAAGGTGCAGAACCGGCGCAAAATCGTGCGGCCGCGCATCATCATTGCCGTGCCGAGCGATATCACGGAGGTCGAGAAACGAGCGGTGAAGGATTCCGCGACGCGCGCGGGCGCTCGCGAAGTTTTTTTGATTGAGGAGCCGATGGCGGCGGCGATTGGCGTGGGACTTCCCATCCAGGAGCCGGCCGGAAACATGATTGTGGATATCGGTGGCGGTACGACGGAGGTGGCTCTGATCTCCCTGGCCGGGATCGTGTTTAGCCGGAGCGTCCGGGTGGGCGGGGATCAGATGGACGAGTGTATTATGCAGTACATGAAACGGGTGTACAATTTGATGATTGGAGAACGCACAGCGGAGGAAATCAAAATCACGATGGGTTCGGCGTATCCCGTGGGTGAAGAAACCACGATGGAAGTCAAGGGCCGCGACTTGGTGGCCGGCCTTCCGAAGACGCTGACGATCACGTCCGAGGAAACCCGTGAGGCGCTTCAGGAGCCAGTATCGGCAATCATTGACGCGATTCGGATCACGCTCGAGCGTTGTCCGCCGGAGCTGTCCGCCGATCTTGTGGATCGCGGTATGGTCCTGGCGGGTGGTGGTTCCTTGCTCAAAGGTATCGATAAGCTCATTGCCGAGCAAACCGGATTGCCGGTCCATATTGCGGACGACCCCCTGAGCGCGGTGGCGGAGGGTACGGGGGTTGTTCTGAACGAGCTGGGATTTCTCCGCAGAACGGCCGAGCGGGCCTGACGGCCCTTGCGGTTGGTTCTCGCCTGGCAGACCCCCTGCCTCTTCCCATCGTGACCCCGCTGAGGGAATACCATGCGAAAGCGGACGTGGATTGTAGGTGGTGTCCTTTTGGCCGTCCTGATTCTGTTGAGCCTTCCTGTGCGCGTTTCTATCCAGATCAAGCGCGCCTCCCGCGATCATCTCGCCCCCCTACAGCGTGTCGTCCGTTTTCTCCTGGAGCAGGGACGGATTGTTTTTCGTCCCTTTGCCGAGGCGCGTCAGGCCAAGGCCGAAAAAGAACGGCTTCTGGGGGACATTGCGGCGCTGAGCGTTCAGATGCAGGATTTGCGGGCAGTGGATCGCGAAAATGACATTCTGCGTCGGTTACTCGATTTCAAGCAACGTCAAAAGCACCGCCTGATCCTTTGCCAGGTTCTTTCACGGGGGGGCACCATGGGCTGGTGGCAAACACTACGCCTAAACCGCGGACGGCGGCATGGCATCGAACCCGACATGCCGGTGGTGACGGCGGAGGGTCTTGTGGGAAGGACCGGTGGTCTCGCGCGGGAAGGAGAGGAGGGAGACCCCGGTGTATCCGAATTGACGGCGGACGTCCTTTTGATCACGGACGCCAATTGTCGAATCGCCTGTCGGTTCCCGCGAACAGGGGCGTTGGGTATTCTCCGCGGAACGGCGGGCAAGACGAAGGGCCGGCACGAGATAGAAGCGCTGTTAGGTGTTCCGTCTTGTCGGCTGGACTACCTTTCGTGCACCTGCACCATCCTCCCCGGGGACGAAGTGGTCACGTCAGGATTGGGTGGCGTCTTCCCCGAGGGGCTTCTTGTCGGCCATGTGACAAGGGTGGAGATGGATCGCTCAGGCTTGTACCAACGCGCCGAGGTCGCACCCTCCGCTCGTTTGGACGATATCACCTACGTTTTTGTTGTCGCTCCGGAACGGAAGGTTGACGCTGCGACGGGGGAGGACTCTTCGCGTGGCCCCGGCGAAACACTGGCTTCCGAGCACGGTGGGGTTCCCGATCGGGCACGGGAAGAAGAAGGGTCGCCACCATGACATGGGTCGTGATGATCCTGTCTCTTATTATGGCCGCGCTGGCCCAAACGCTTTGCCCCCCCGCTGACTGGTTGGGAGATGCCAAGCCTCCCTTTCTGACGGCCGTGGTGCTCTACTATGCTCTTTATCGGGAAGGAAAGTTTCTGTTTGTTGCTGGATTGTTGGCGGGACTTTTTCAGGACGCACTTTGTGATATGCCGTTGGGATATTCAGCCATGTGGTTGACAGCCATAGGTGTGGCGTGTTTTCGAATCCGTCGTGTTATTCTGACGCAGGCGGTCTTGACTCATGTGGCGTTGGGAATAGCCGTCGGCGGCCTGGTGACGGCTGGTTTGGCACTTTCGCTCGCCGCGCGGGGTGCCCTTTCGGTGTCGGCCGGAACGGTGGCGTGGAAGGTCCTTGGCGGTGCGCTTCTGGGCGGACTCACAGGGGCCGTCGCGGTCGGTGTTTTGCGGCGCGTGGAACAGGGAGTGGGAATTCTTGAACACACCTATCACGAGTGTTCCGACTAGTCATGCGGCGGAGCGTATCCGTATGCGATTGCGCATCGTGTCCGCGAGCATGCTGCTGGCACAGGTTTTTTTGGCCCTTTTGTTCTGGCGCCTTCAGGGGATGCAGGCGTCGCGGTATGAGGAAAGCGTGGCTCGACAAAGCATTCGAGCCATGCGCCTTCCCGGAGCGCGCGGACGCGTTTTCGACCGCCACGGCGTGGTGCTAGCGGACAATCGTCCGAGTTTCTGCATCGCCGTGTACGCAGAGGAACTGCGTCAGCCCGGACGTCTCTCGCGGACGATTGACCGGATAGAAGAGGTGCTGCGCCGTGTTTCACGGGTGATCCATATGCCCTGCACGCTCACCCGGGATCACATCGCGCGACACCTCGAAAAGCGCCGCCCACTGGAACTTCTCGCGTGGAAAGACGTGCATTATGAGAGCCTATCCCGCTTTGCGGAAAGCCGGCTAACGTTTGAAGGGGTCGGCATTTATGTCGAACCGATTCGCACCTATCCGCAGGGCTGTCTTGCGGCGCATGTCCTCGGTTACGTGGGCCGGCGGGACCCTGCACAGTATCGGGAGGAGAGCGAGTCGTATCATTATTACTTACCCGAAATGGAGGGGCGCGACGGCATCGAAAAAGTCATGAATGCTGCGCTCTTGGGACGGGCCGGAGGCCGGCTCGTTCGCGTGGATGCTGCCGGATATCGGCGCGAGGATTTGGGAGGCATCGAGCCGACTCCGGGGCAGGACGTGGTGCTGGCGCTGGATGCGCGCATTCAGAAGTTGGCCGAGGCCTGTCTGGGTACCAACAAGGGAGCTGTCGTGGTTCTCGATCCGCGGAACGGCGACGTTTTAGCCCTGGCCAGTTCTCCGACGTACGACCCCAATATGTTCAGCCCGTCTCTTGATCCCCACACGTGGGAGCAGATTCGCCGCGACGCGCGCAAGGTTCTCCTCAACCGGGCTGTGGCCGGTGTGTATCCCCCCGGCAGTGTGTTCAAGCCGATCGTCATGCTGGCCGCTCTGCGGTATGGTAGTGCCGCAGCGGCAAGCTCGTACATCTGCACGGGTGCCTTTTCGATAGGGGATGTGACGTTCCGATGCTGGAGACAATCGGGGCATGGACCCCTGGACATGGTCACCGCTTTGGAACAATCGTGTAATCCTTACTTTTGCCATCTCGGTTTACTGTGCGGGCACGAACGCATTTTTTTTACGGCGCAATCGCTCGGGCTGGGGGCACGCAGCGGGATTGCGTTGCCTTTCGAGGAAGCGGGCGTGCTGCCCAATGACGCGTGGAAGAGGCGTCTGTTTCACGATGCGTGGCGCCCTGGCGATACGTGCAACCTTTCGATCGGGCAGGGCATGCTGGGTGTGACCCCCCTTCAGATCGCCGTGGCCATGGCTGCCCTGGCGAACGGAGGGCGTGTCTATCGCCCCCGACTGGTCCTCGGTTCCTGGCCGTCTTCCGCCGAGCCTTTTCCGGACCAGCGACGGCCGCCACCCGTGTTTCCCGCCGGCACGCCTTCGGGAGAGTTGGTGGCCGACCTCGCGTGGGTACGCGACGCCAGCCCTCTTATGCGCCAGGCTCTTTGCCAGGTGGTGAACGCAGAAAATGGGACCGGAAAGCGGGCTCGTCTGCGACGTGTTACGGTGGCTGGCAAGACGGGGACGGCCGAGTACGGGAAGAAAACCGAAGATCGGAGACACACCTGGATGGTGGCTTTTGCTCCGGCTGAGAACCCTGTGTGTCTTGCCGTTATTCTGATTGAAGACGGCGAATCGGGTGGCCGGACGGCAGCGCCCCGCATGCGCGCGCTGTTGTCCGGCATTCTGGGGATAGACGAACCGGAACCGGGCGTTGAAAGCGCTTTCCCAGGAGAAGCGGAGTGGTGAAAACGTGGCGTGAGAGCGTGAAGCAGTTGCGGAACATGGACTGGATTCTAACGTTGACCCTCCTGTTCCTTCTGGCGCTGGGCATATTGTTCATCTACAGCGCGTGTTATGGAAGCCGCCAGCAGGGAATGAGCGCCCGTCCCTTCTGGCAGGGGGGTTGGATCGCCATAGGCGGCGTCGGCTACCTGGTCGGCGCGGTGAGCGATTATCGCCGGCTGACGCGCTGGGCCCCACTTTTTTACTTGGCCGGTGTGATACTGCTGGTGTTGGTTTTGGCTGTAGGTGTCACCGTCTACGGCGCGCGCCGCTGGCTCGCGCTCCCTGGCGGATTCCAATTCCAACCGGCGGAAGTCGCTAAACTGGCTGTCGTACTTTTGTTGGCGCGGCTGCTGAGCCGTCCGGAAAAGGAGTGCCAAAAGCCGGCGTTCGTTCTCGGCCTTTTGGGGATCGTGGCTCTTCCGGTTGTTCTGATTCTCCAGGAGCCAGATCTGAGCTCTGGGATTCTTCTAGCGACCGTAGCCGTCGTGATGCTGTTTGTGGGAGGCGTTCCGGCGCGATACCTGCTCGGATTGGCGGGGGTCGCAGTGGTTGCCGTCCTCATTGTGCTTGCCGTGATTGTTTTTCCCGCCCGACTCGGATTGGACGCGCAGGATCAGGCGCGGGTGTTTCGGATTCTGGGATTACGCGAACACCAGCGGAATCGCTTGATTGGATTTCTCTCGCCCCAGGCGGACCCGCTGGGATCAGGGTGGAACAAAATGCAATCGGAAATCGCGGTGGGTTCCGGTGGTATCTGGGGAAAGGGGTACTTGCAGGGACGACAGAACACGCTGGGTTACCTTCCTCCCACTATCACGCCGACGGATTTTATTTTTGCGGTTATGGCAGAAGAAACGGGTTTCGCGGGCTGTCTGAGCACGGTGACGGTCTTCACTCTTCTTCTGGTGCGGATTCTTGGCATTGCTGTAGGGGCTCAGGATAAAAGAGGCTGTCTGTTGGCGGTGGGCATGGCGGCCATGGTTTTCGTCCACGCGTTTGTCAATATGGCTATGACCGTGGGCGTGCTACCGATTGCCGGCGTGCCTCTGCCGCTGATGAGTTATGGAGGCACCTTCCTCACGGTGACCTTGACAGGGCTCGGATTGGTGCAAAGCGTCCGGATTCATTCCATGCGTCCGCGCGCGGCAGAATGATCCTCCGAGCGACTCGTGCGTGTTCGGGCCATCGTCGGAGAGGTCCGTGCCGAGGAGTTTCGTTATGGGGTTCAAATTCTTTTTCGGATGGGGTCGCAAGACGCGAGTCAAGCGTGACATCGTTGTCAATGTCGAGAGTTTGGAGACACGTGTGGCCATTTTGGAAGACGGCAAACTGGAGGAATTCCAGGTTGAGCATCCGACCGAGGAACGCATTGTCGGGAGCGTATTCAAAGGGAAAATCCAAAACCTGGAACATGACTTGCAGGCCGCTTTTGTGGACATCGGGATGGCCAAAAACGCTTTTCTCCATTATTGGGACATGTTCCCGGAAGAACCGGAGGACTACGATGCAGAAGAAGCGCCGCCGGCGCGGAATCACGCGCGACGAGGGAGTGGACGCCGGCGGATCACCCATGCGGAAATCGAGAAGCGATTTCCGCCGGGAAACGACATCGTCGTGCAGGTGGCCAAAGGCCCGATCGGCACCAAGGGCCCCCGTGTGACGGCCGCCGTGAGCCTGTCGGGACGGTGTCTTGTTTTGATGCCGGGGTGCGCGCTTCGCGGCATTTCCCGAAAGATCGCCGATCCGGACGAGCGCCAACGTCTGCGGAACATTCTCGACCGCCTTCCTGTCCCGCATGGCATGGGCCTGATCGTGCGGACCGCCGCGGAAGGTGCGCCCAAACGGAGTTTCGTGCGCGACCTACGCGGTCTTCTGGCCCGCTGGGAAGAGGTGGAACAGGCCATTCGCGAAAAACCAGCTCCCTGCTGCGTGTACCGGGAGCCGGACCTGGTGGAACGGGTCATCCGCGACTGGCTTACCGAAGACGTGGACAGCATTGTCGTGGACGACCGCGAGGCCTTTGAACGAATTCGGGAAATCGCGGGTCGTATGTCGCGACGGGCTCGGTCACGCGTGCAGTTTTACGAAGGCGAGTGGCCGATTTTCGATCATTACGAAATCGAACGGCAGATCGAGGACGCCTTTCGCCGCCAGGTCACCCTGAAATCGGGTGGCGAGCTGGTTTTCGACGAAACCGAAGCCATGACGACGATTGACGTGAACAGCGGTCGTCATAAGGGGGCAGGCTCCCAGGAAGAGGCCATTCTCCAGATCAACCTGGAGGCGGTGGGAGAGATCGCCCGCCATCTGCGCCTGCGGAATATGGGAGGCCTCATTGTCATTGATTTTATTGACATGCGCAACCGCAAGCACCAAAACGCCGTCCTCAAAGCCATGCGCACGGCTTTGCGCCGCGATCGCGCACGCACACACGTGCTGCCCATTTCGGAGTTGGGCCTGATGGAAATGACCCGGCAGCGGCATGAGGAGAGTCTCTGGTCGAGCCTGTATACAGACTGCCCCTATTGCAGAGGGCGCGGCAGTATTCGTTCCGCGTTGGCCATGAGTGTGGAAATCCAGCGCCGCCTAGCGGCTGTCATCCGCCGGCAAAAACGGCTCGAACGTTCCCCCGAACTGCACATCTTTGTTCATCCCACTATTCTTGAACGGTTACGGCGTGAAGATGAAGAGTTTCTCATCCGGTTAGAGGCCAGGTTCGATGCCCGGCTCGTGTTCAAATCCGATCCGGCCCGACACATCGAATCGTTCGTTATTCACGACGCCAAGACGGGCGAACGGCTCTATGCGAGCGCCTAACCCGCGCGGTGCACGAAGGCTGCGCGTGAGCGCGTAGGAATTTCTGCCGCGGCGCGTCCTGTGCCATGGCCGGTGGGAGACCGGCAGACGTTCCGGGCGTCCTCGGGTGGCCGACGGCACGGGGTGTGGGATTCCAGGATTCGGGCATGGGAGCAACCTACGCTATTCCGAGACCGATTCGCGGCGGTCGACCCGACGCCTGCCTGCTCATGGCCGTTGCCGTCATCGGAGCGTCAACGCTGGGCGCGGCGACGTCCACGGACGCGTCATCGAGCCAGCGGGGCGCGGACAAGGACGTCCCTGCGTCTTTGGCCGCCATCCGCCTGGAGCATGCGGACGCCCTTCACTACGATTCCGCCTCTGGCTGGCTGACCGCGCGCGGCCGTGTCCGGATTCGCCAGGGCGACCAGGTTCTGAGTGCCGATGAGGTCCGCGTCCATCTCACCACGCGGAAAGCCCGTGCTGTGGGACACGTCACCCTGATGACGCCGCGCGGGGTTTTGAGCGGCAGCGTTCTGGAGGGAAACCTGGGTACAGGGCACTGGAAGGGAACCGACGTTTCGGCCGACGCGCGTCCCTTCCGCCTGTTGGACTCGGCCTGTGTTTCGCGGGACCCCCGCAACGTCTTTCGCATCCAGCAGGGTGTGGTGACCACGTGCACCAATGCGTCTGACTCTGTGCATTTTCACGTCTCTGTCGGCCAGACGGAACTGTTTCCCGGCCGCTACCTCAAGGCCCATCACGCCGTTTGGTACTTCGGCTCTGTGCCGGTCTTCTACCTGCCTTACTGGTATCGGAACCTGGAGGAAAATCTGGGTCTCGATCTTCAACCCGGACACAGCCGCCGCATGGGAACTTTTCTTTTGGGTTCGTACAGCTACCGCCTCAACCCGTGGTTGACGGGAAAGACTCAACTGGACTATCGCACCCGTCGCGGCCTTGCCGGAGGGCAGGAATGGTGTGCTCGCAACCGTCGGTCCGACAGGTGGCGCGCGGATCTGGAAGCCTACTACGCCAACGACCTGCATCCCGTGGACGAGGACGACGACCCCGCGCGCGATCATCTGGACACCGACCGCGCCCGGGTTTTTGCCGCTTACCGCCACGCCTTTTCCGACCAGAACGAGTTGCGGTTCCAGTGCCAATACGTCAGCGACGCTGACGTGTTGGAGGATTTCTTCGAGCGGGAGTATCGGCGCCAGCCGCAGCCGGAAAACTACCTCGTTTACACCCATCGCGGCCGAGGGTATCTCGCAAGCGTGTGGGTCCGCCGGCGGGTGAATCCGTTTTACACCGAGGTCAACCGAATGCCCGAAGTGACCTGGGACCGGACGTGCGCAGAACTCGGCACGAGCGGAATTTACTACGAAAGCCACACCGCAGCCGGATACCTCGAGAAGGTATGGGCGGACGCCGTGACCAACCAGGCGGATTATGCGCTGGGGCGTGCGGATACTCTTCACCGTTTCTACTACCCCTCACGGTTGGCCGGATTCCTCACGGTCACCCCCCGTGCAGGGGTTCGCCTGACGTACTACTCGAAAACCCGCGATCCGGGCCCGGAACCGAACGAGAGCGGGGTAGGCGCCGAATACCGGGCGGGAGGAAGCCCCGGAATTCGGGTGTGCCCGGAAATCGGCTGTGAGGCGTCCTACCGGGCGTTCAAGACGTGGCGGGGCGGTCTGATTTCGCCGCTTCGCCATATTGTGGAGCCTTACGCTGACTACACCTTGTTCCCCGAGCCCAATCTCCTGCCCGAAGAGTTGTATGCGTTCGACAGCGTGGACACCCTCCGGCGCAATCATGCGGTGCGGTTCGGCTTCCGTAACCGTTGGCAAACGAAGCGGGAAAACCGCATTCTCTCGTTCGCGCTACTGGATGTCTCTACCCGCGTCCGGATGGAACGCAATGCTGAGGAATCCGTTTTCGATCATCTCGGGGTGCAGGCGGAATGGACTCCGGCCGATTGGCTTTCCGTGGACCTGAAGGGGGCCTACGACTGGTATGAAGGCGTCTGGGCCACGCTGGATGCTCGCGCCACTGTGCTTCCGCGGCACGGTTGGAGGGGGTCCCTCGAGTTTACGCATCGGCAAGACGAAGCCTCCGTGCTCCGGACGGATGCGGGCCTTCGCCTCCATGCGGACTGGGAGTGCAACGGCTTTGGCCGCTATGCGTTTCAGGACAGCCGCCTCGAGGAAATCGGAGGCTATGTCCAGAAAAACCTGGATTGCCTCTCCCTTCGCGCTGGGCTAAGCTATCTTCCTGGCTTTGTCCGTGAGGATGGCACACGCCGCGACGAAGACTGGCGATTTATTGTGGAAATGTGGCTAACAGCTTTTCCCAAGGTCCGGATTGGCACCTGGTGATCCCAGCGGGCGCCGGTGGGAACGGCATGGTGCCTCCCCGTGCCAAACCGCACAACGGTCCTGAACAGAGTTCCGACCATGTCCGAAGCCGTGTCGCGCCCCCTACGGGTCGTCCTTTTGCGTAGCCGCGCGGAGCGGGACGGCTCTGTGGCGCACCGTCCGCTGGATCCGTACACGGTACCATTCGATACCCGTTATGCCGATCGCGTGCTCGCCAATCTTCTCTCCCCGGAGGCGTACTGCACGGCCTGTGGACCGGACTGTATTCACTGCCGTCGGCGTTATCCGGAGATTCCACGGTCGATGATCGCTGCCATCCTGGAGTTTCCCTCCCGCCTTCCATACATTTTAGAAAATCCACGCCATTATCTTCCCCTCCGGGTTCCTCTCCATGAGGTTCTGTTGGCCATTCATGTGCACGAACAAATTTTTTTGGAAATTCTGAAAGTCTGCCGCGGCTGGGGAACACGTGGCGTGGTGGTCCCCCGCGAAGCGCCGCATTGGATCAGCGGCGCGGCCATGGCGGAGGCGCGTCGCATTGCACAGGCGGAGGGCCTTGAGATCGACTTTCCCAAGCCCTTTTGCGCCTTCGATCCACCGACCGGTGGCATCCTGTCCGAGTTCCGCCGGACGTTTCGCATCGGCAAGCCCGAGGTGCGTCTCTCGCTCGATGGCGGCCGCATTGTGGGGGCCGAGGTGGCCGTCTCCGCGCCCTGCGGCGCCACCTATTGCGTCGCCCGCCATATGATCGGCCGGAGTCTGGAGGAGGACTTGCGGCACGATGTTATTGCCCGCTACTGGCACAGTTTTCCCTGCACGGCCAGCATGGAATGGGACGCCGAACTGGGCGATACGGTTTTGCATCGTGCCGGACAGATGCACTACGGAATCCTCGACAGCATGACGCGACCGCCGCGCGCGCCAGAGCCAGCGCCCCTCCTCCTCGTGGCCCCCGGACTGGGCAAGACCATCACAGCCTTCCGACCCGTACCGGTGCAAGAGAACCTCCGCCAGCTTGAACAAGCCCGGAAGGCCATTCTGGACGCCCTGGCTGCCGGCGTGGCGATGACCCTGCGCGACCTTCGCGCGCTTTCGGGCATGAGTCCGGCGATGCTGCACGCGGCCCTTCTTTCCCTTCGCCGTGAGGGACGCCTCACGGCCTCCGGCCCTCACACCTGGCGTTTACGCCCGCCTTCCGAATCAGGCTGAGCAGCCGCACGGCGGAGCGTCTTGGCGCCGCAGCGGGGCCGAGAGGACTCCACGTTTCCTCGCGCGTCACGGAGGAGACAGGTCACAGCTTCGCCGCGTCCGGACGAGACAAAACGGCCTCCGGAATCAGGCGCGCCAGTTCGCGACGCAAGGCTTCTGCGTCCTGCTCGCGTACAAGCGCGGCCAGCCGATCGCAATCCACCGGCGGCGCGCAGGAATCCGGCGGTGCGCGAAGGACCCAGATTTTTTCGTAGGGAGTGCGCACGACGTTTTCATCCGCCGTCATGAGTTCCTCGTGCTCCTTCTCGCCGGGCCGCAACCCGGTGTAGACGATGGCGATATCTGTGCCCACGCGCAATCCAGACAGTTCGATCATATGCCGGGCCAGATCGGCAACGCGGACCGGTTTGCCCATCTCCAACACCATGATGTCGCGATCCTGCCCGATGACAGACGCCTGGAGAACCAGATCGACGGCCTCGGGGATGGAAAGAAAGAAGCGTGTGGCGTTTTCGGTGGTCACCGTGACCGGCCCGCCCTCAGCGATTTGTTGGCGGAAAAGCGGCACCACGCTGCCGCTGCTGCCCAAGACGTTTCCGAATCGGACCACGACAAACGTGGTCCGGTTGCGTGGCCGCTCCAGCACGATCCGTTCCGCCAGGCGTTTGCTGGCACCCATCACACTGCTCGGGCGCACCGCCTTGTCCGTGGAAATCAGAACCATCCGTTCCACCCCAACGGCCTCGGCCACGGTCGCCAGCGTCGCCGTGGCCAGGGTATTGTTGGAGACGCAGGACGGAACGTTGGTTTCCATGAGCGGAACGTGCTTATAGGCCGCGGCATGATAGAGGATGCGGATGCGGTACTCCCGTAGAAGTCGGGTCATCAACACCGCATCGCCGGCATCGCCAACCACGCTTACGATGCGTCGGTCGGGCTGTTCCCGGCGGATGGCCCTGTCCACGGCGTAGAGGTTGAATTCGCTATTGTCCAGAAGGACAAGTGTGGCCGGCTCATAGGGGACGATTTGGCGCACGAGTTCCGATCCGATGCTGCCACCGGCGCCCGTCACCAATATGTTGGATTCGGCGATGGCGGAGCGAACCTCGGCTCGGTCAAAACGGTGTTCCGCCCGGCCCAGCAAATCTTCCACTTCCACGCGCCGGATGGGGGAGACTTTGATTTTTCCGGTCGCCAGGTCCCGCCAGGCGGGTATCATACGGAACTCGCAGCTCACTCCCTCGGCTTCGCAGGCGGAGACAATCCGATTCATATCGGCCGGGCGCGTGTAGGGAGGGACGATCAGGATGCAGTCCGCGCGGGTCAGACGGGCAAGGCGGCCCACGTCGGCGATCGGGCCCCGCACCGGTATGCCGCGGAGGGTGAGCCGATGGCGGGCCGGTTCGTCGGTAACGATGCCCACCACGCTACCCCGGAGTTCGGCAGTCGCGGAAGCCAGAGTGGGGATCAGGAAATTCAGTTCCTCCAAGGATCCCACGAGCAAGACGCGGCCTCCCATATCGGCGGCGTTCCGTCCCGCGTAGTACTCGCGCAGCCACCGAACGGTCAGGCGGCCCCCGATCATCCAGGCCGCCAGAAGGAAAAATTCCATGATGGCCACGGATCGTGGAAAGCCCGCAAAACGGTCTCCGTGCTGCAGCCAGACGGCCACGACAAAACCGGAAAAGGCGAGACACAAGGCCTGAAGAATGCGTATGACATCATGCAGGCTAAAGTAGGACCAAATCCCTGTGTAGAGGCGGAATCCGGCAAACGCGCTGATATGAATGACGACGAAGGGCAGCAGAGTCCGCGTGTACGTCTGAAGAAACGGCTTTGGAATGGCGCCGTCGAATCGCAGCCAGTACGCGAGGTAGTAGGTCAGAACAAGCCCCGCCACATGCCAGAGCAGAATGGCACTTTTTCGCAGGATGAGATGGCGTCGCACATTCTCCACCAGCGAGCGGAACCATGTTGTCATGTCCCTTTTTCTCCCGCGTCCGGCTCCAAGGGGATGACCTGAAGGTGTACCGCGGGCTCGCGGGAATGGATCGCTTCCCACCCGCGGGCCACACGATATCCGGGGAGCCATACGATCTGGCCGGCGCATTCAAAAACCGGGATGTGCCGGCGCCGTTCCGCCGGAACCTTCGCATCCACGAAAACGTCTTGCAGCTTGCGTGTCCCGTTCAAACCGAGCGGCCGTATCCGATCGCCAGGCCGCCAGGAACGTACCCAGAGGCGACGACGCCCGATCGCCGCCCGACGCAAGGTTGCCGAGGCGGGGAGCGATCCGACGCGGGCGTTTCGATCGCGGACGCACCCCGACCCCATGCGGGCCAGGATACGTATCCCCTTTTCGGGAACGCACGTTTCGCCCGGGATGAGGACGCGAACACGAAACGGTAGAACCGGAGCGACCTCCGTCTTCCGGACGGCTTCCAGCGTCGCATCGCGTCGGATCACAACCCATCCGTCGCCGGCGTCCATCCGTCGGCCTCCGTTCCCTTCGAGGATCGAGCGGACTTTTTCCAGGATCTCGTAGGTAAGCCGCGGAGGCGGCACACCCAATTGCAGCAGCCATCGTCGCAGGACGCGGCGGCGTATGGCCACCGGGACGGCGCGGAGCGCCTCGATCCGCAACGCGTGCGCGGTGGCGGCGCGGGACATGGCGAGTTGGTGTGCGGCCTGCGCCTCCAGATACGCGTCTTCCTCCCGGAGCACTTCCGCTGTCCGTGCCAAAGCTCCCCGCACGGCAGGATTCAATTCCCGCTCCAGGACGGGAAGCACGCGATGCCGCACACGATTGCGCAGGATGCTAAGATCCGCGTTGGTTGCGTCTTCCCGCCAGGGGATTCCACGCGCGGTCAGATACGCCAGCACGGCGGTGCGGGAGATTTCCAGCATGGGGCGGATGACACGCGCTTCGGCGAGGGTGACCGAGGGGGAAAGGCCGCTCAGCCCGCTGCTTCCCGCTCCCCGGGCGAGCTGGAGGAGAACGGTCTCGGCCTGGTCATCGACCGTGTGCGCGGTCGCCACGAGGTCCGCCCGGCGGCGCCGGGCTACGCGGGCGAGGAAAGCATAGCGGGCTTCACGCGCGGCCATTTCCCGGGAGATGCCCCGGCGACGCGCTCGCGCGCGTACGTCCGCCCGACCGATCACGCAAGGTACTTTCCACCGACGAGCCATGCGCCGCACAAAGCGGGCATCCTCATCCGCGTCCGCTCCGCGCAGTCCATGGTGAAGATGCGCGATAAGCAGGCGGATGCCGAGAAGGGAACGCAGCTCCCGCAGGGCCGCCAGCAGAGCCATGGAATCGGCTCCTCCCGATACGGCGACCAGCACGCGATGGCCGGGCCGGATCAATCCGTGGCGCCGGACAACGTCGCGTATCCGTCCCGGTAGGGAGCCAGGCGCAGGGTGCATAAAAACCTTTTGGGGATACTGCAGCCGACCCCGGCGCGCAAGCCGGTGGGAGGGCAGGACCCGTCATGCGGCGGCGGAGAAGGCGGTGCACTCATCGCATCACACCACCCGAGGGCCGGATGTGTCGAATCCCACCCATGTACGGCACGATGGCGGACGGGAGCGAAACGCTGCCATCCGGCTCCTGGTAGTGCTCGAGGAGAGCGACCATGAGCCGCGGCAGCGCCACGCCGGACCCGTTCAGGGTGTGCACGTAGCGCACCTTCCCTTCCGCGTCCCGGTATCGGATGCCGGCCCGTCGCGCCTGGAAATCCTCAAACACGCTGCAGGAAGAGACCTCCAGCCAGGCTTTCTGGGCCGGCGCCCACACTTCCAGGTCGTAGCATTTGGCCGCCGCAAAACTCAAATCTCCTGTCCCCAGCAGGCGGACGCGATAGGGCAGCTCTAAACGGCGCAGCACGTCCTCGGCATCTGCCACCAACTTCTCGAGTTCCGCGTAGGCGTTCTCCGGTTCCACGAATTTGACCAGCTCGACTTTGTCGAACTGGTGCACGCGGATGATGCCTCGGGTCTCACGGCCGGCCGCGCCGGCCTCCCGGCGGAAGCATACGGAATAGGCGGTGAGATAAATCGGCAGCGGCGATCGGATGATCTCCTCGCGGAAGTAGTTCGTCACGGGGACTTCGGCGGTTGGAATCAGCCAGAGGTCCTCGCCGGCCAGACGGTACATGTCTTCGGCCAGTTTGGGGAGTTGGCCGGTTCCCGTAAGGCTTGCGGAATGGCAGAGAACAGGCGGCCAGACTTCCCGGTACCCATGTTCGCGCGTGTGCAAGTCCAGCATGAAAGAAATCAGCGCCCGCTCGAGTTGTGCGCCCAAACCTAAAAACAAGGGAAATCCCGATCCCGTCATTTTGGCGGCGCGCGCGAGGTCGAGGATACCTAACCATTCGCCCAATTCCACATGCGTACGCGGTTCGAAATCGAACAGGCGGGGCGTACCCCAAGAGCGCACCGTGATGTTAGCCGATTCGCCCGGTCCGACCGGCACGCTAGGGTGCGGCACGTTGGGAAGACGCGAGACGGTCGCTTCAAGAGCCTGTTCCACCTCACGAAGTCGTCCATCGAGTGCGGCAATCTGTTCCCCTAGTTGCCGCACGGCCGCTTGATCCGCGCGGGTCTCTTCTCCGCGCTGGCGGCGCCGGCCAATGTCCTGCGACATCCGGTTTCGTTCCCTCCGCAGCTCCTCGGCCTCCATGATCCATTGGCGCCGGGTCTGATCCAGCGTAAGGACCTCCTCGACGAGGTCCGTGGGTTGCCCCCGCGCTTTCAGCCCGTTTCGCACCTCATCCGGATTTTCGCGAATACGTTTGATATCCAGCATGCGTGGGTTCTCCGTGCCAACCGTGTGGGGCATGCTATCGGAACATATCGCCGCGTGCAACTTTTCTTGACGGGTCGCGCGGGGTCGTCGCCGCGTTATGGTTCTGGTTCATCCGGAAGCCCTCTATCGCGACCAGCGCGTAGATGCTATGAAGTGTCGGGTGATGGGCTAATATCACGCAAAGTGGCCGATATAGGGTCGGCAACTAAAAGAAGAAAGGATACGCAACATG
>FWPU01001390.1_pt1 | contig 26920 bp, 20 predicted proteins | sample 2228361 | NCBI WGS metagenome assembly FWPU01 (sample SAMEA103939777, study PRJEB20133) | metagenome
TGTAAAGGTGCTGTCTCAACTCAACACTCGTTGAGGCACTTGCTCATTGTCAAAAGTCGAAAGAGTAATAAGGCGCCTGTAAAAAGGGGCCCTGCAGGCCGTTGCGGAAAAAGGGACGATTTTCCTTAAACTTTCCTTCCTCGGCCGGGCTGGTGGAGGCCACAACCCGTCCGCTGGTGCCGTCCAGCACCATCAACTCCTGATAGCTGCCCCTGTCCCCCACCCAATGGCGGAGCTCCTGGACCAGCTGGCCGTGGGCCTGTGCCACGCCAGCAGGCTCCCCATCGGCAAGCATCTGTTGAGTCAACGCCCGAACCTGTTGGGAGTGGGCCAGGGCGTTCAAAACCTCCACCTCCTGGGCCATCCACGATTCCAGGGCCGCCTGTTTCTCCAGTGCAATGGCCGACAGCTCGGCGCCGATGGCATTTTGCAGGGAACTTCGGCCGCTGGCGTAGGCCAGTGCCCCCACACCGGCCAGCAGAACGGCCGCAAAGGTAAAGAGTAACACGGTCAGTTTGGGCGCCAGTTTCAAGTTGGACCACATGGCCGCGTCGGGCCTCCCTTTACGGGTTCGGATGGACTTCCTGAAGCACCGTTAACGTAAAGACGTCCGCAGGGTTGACCGTCTGTCCCAGAAGTTCATAGGTGCGCAGCGTGTCCACCATACCGGTCCACTCTTCCACCGTCATCATGCCCACCGGATTCTGGCCGGTATGGATGAAGGGCAGGCTGGCCGTGAGGGTGGCCAGTTCATAGGCCTCATCGGCCGCCGGGTTGTAGTGGGTGACCAGCGGAGCCGCTTCCACCGGGTTTTCGATGGCAAAGCGCCATCCCCGCAGGCTGGCCCGCAGGAAACGCACCGCTGTCTCCCGGTTGGCGGCCAGGTAGGCGTCGGTGGTGACGATGCTGTCGGTGCTGAAGTGGACTCCATAATCGTCTGGGTAAATGATGTGGAGGCGGTGGCCGGCTTCCTCTGCGGCCAGTATCTCTGTGGTCACGAAACCGGTGGCCACATTCACCTGGCCGGTCAATAGGGCCGCGAAGTCCGCATCTGGCTCCTCCCGGAATTGATCGGGCTTCACACCGACCCGTTCCGTTATGGCATAGAGGATGGGGCGGGCCCGGGGCCGGATCTGAATCACTTTCCCGATAAAGTCCTCCGGCCTGGTGATGCCTGAATCGGCCAGAACGAAAAAGGCGAAGGGCGAGCGGCGGAAAACGGTGGCAATGGCCCGTAACGGCTTTCCTGCGGCCCGGGCCCGGATGATCTCAGGGCCGCTGGCAATGGCGAACTGGGCCTCGCCCGCCAGCAATGCTGCCAGCCGGTCGACGGTGGGACCTCCCTCCAACCAGGTCACATCCAGCCCTTCCTCCGCGTAATATCCCTGCTGGTCGGCCACATACAGGCCTGCAAATTGGGCGCCGTGGGTCCAACTGAGCTGTACCACAACGGAAGTCGGGGGCGGGGCAGGTGGCCGAAGTCCCTGGCAGGCGGCCAGGCCAGGCTGCAGCACCAGCAAGATGAACAGGAACCCGATCAGGTGAAGGTGCTTGTTCATAGCCATACGTTCTTGTACATGTCCTTCTTGTACATGTCCCTGCCTGCTTCCATCGGCACAGAGCTGGGGTGACGGGGTGAGGCGGACATCTCACCAATGGACGCATAAGCCGTCGACAGAGGGGCCGGAGCAAAAGGGGCAAGCGGAATAACGAGGCAACACAGTACCAGCTTACACGAATTTAAAGCCAATTATACCTCCGAACAACAGATTGTCTACGATTTTCCGCCTTTTAGGGGGCTCGTTCCACGCAAAATCGGTCAAAAGTAGGGCGTTCTACGACAAATTGCGTATGAGAGGGGTGACGAAGAAGCGCAGCTGCGAGCTGCGCCTACGAAAGGGTGCCGGTTCCCGTAAAGGCGCCCCCCGGCCTGCCCGTTGTCGCCAGGACCTCTACGGGTGCCGATGCCCCGCAGATCCGACCACCCACGGCGGGGCTGTGGCTCGCCCTACGTCCCGTTGTGCCCAACCGCACGGGTAACGGTTTGTCACCTCAGACGACACTGACCGGAAAGGCGTAAAGGCGTTCGGCCTTTTTTCGGGAGGGGAGTATAATTCGTCTGTAAACAGATCGCTCGAGGGAAGGATCAGGCGGACGGGTATGGTTACACCAACGACGTGGAAATTCGACTGGCAGGCCAGGGTGTGGCCCCTCCGGGCCGGCAAAGGGCGCTTGTTTTTGCTCCTATGGCTGGTAACATTGCTCGCCCTGGCAGGCTGTAACGCGCCGACCATCCAGCCCCTGCGCTTCAACGAGGCGCCCTGGCAGGCCGGCGAAGTCAGCACCTACCGGATCACCGACCTGAATGACAACTACGCAGGAACGGCCCGATTCGATATTCTGGCCCGGGCAGAGGGGGGCTGGACCATCCGCCGGGAGATCTCCGCCCAGGGGGTGCAGGAGGTTGTGACCGTCGACGTGGGCGACCGGGGGCTGCGCCCGGCGCGAACCCTCATGGTGCGGGTGGCGGATGATGGCCAGGAAGAGGTGGAAACCATCTACGCCTCTGGCCAGGTGGACCTGCGCCTGACCACCAAGCAGGATGTGACCACCTATCAGCGGGTCAACGTGCCCAGCGACGTGCGGGATGTGCGCACCCTGCCCCTCCTGGCCCGGACCCTGCCCCTGGAAGAAGGCTACGCCACTCGTCTGAACAGCTTTCTGCCCGTTTCAGCCACCCTGGATCGGGTAACGCTGGAAGTGGTCCGACAAGAGACAGTCCAGGTGCCGGCCGGCACCTTTAACGCCTGGCTGGTGGAGATCCAGGGCAGCGGCCGCAAGACTCGACTCTGGATCGGGGTGGATCCACCGCACCTGCTGGTGAAGTTCGTGGACGGCCATTCCCAGGGCACCTTTGAATTGACCCAGTTCGAGGCTGGCAAATCAGGCCAGCAGGAGCCGTAAACCTATCATGGCATGGAAATTGGATCGCTTCACCTGGGGCGTCATCGGGGTGGTCGCTGTGCTGCTCCTGGCCGCCGTCATCAGCGTCAGTTGGACCGGCGGGCGGGGATGGGGGCAGGCAACCTATCTGGAGGAAGACACGCCCTCTGCCCCCGTCTACAACGCGTTTGTGGCCCTGCAGCAGGGTGACCTCTTCAAGGCCCGGGAGCAATACAGCCGACGCATCCTGGAGGAGGCGGATAAGGAGCCGGGCTACGGCCCCTTGAGCAGCGACGGCTACCGGGACACCAACAGCGCACGGCGGCTGCGCATCCTGAGTATCCAGCCCGATCCCAACGATCCGGGCCGAGCCCTGGTCACCTTCGAGGTGGATACCTACACCAGCGGCGGCCTGTTCGGCGGTGGTTCTACCTGGACCCGCCGGGGGACGGTGGAGGTCATCCGGGAGGATGGGCGCTGGAAGATCAACGCCATGGAATTTTTCTATTGAGCGTGGCGAGGGATCGAGGCAGGGACGAAACAGTAGCATCGGCCAGGGGATATCTACCAGGGAAGAGGAGAAGAGAGGCATGCGCTTCGCCGTGGTCCGTCGGCTCTACTTTTATGGCATCGCCCTCATCAGTTTCATCGTCGGGTTCGTCGCGCTGGACAACCTGGTACGCACCCTGATGGAGCTGTGGCTGGAGGTGCCGGCCCTCTACGAGGTCAACCGGGACCGCTACCTGGTGGACACGGTGGCGCGACAGGGTGGCCTGCTCCTGGTGGCCACGCCCATTTTCCTGCTCCACTGGCGCTATATCCAGACCCGCCTGGTGACGGGTGAAGAGCGCCAGGCAGGCCTGCGCAAGCTCTTTCTTTACGCGGCTTCGGCCGTGGCTGTGGGCTTCGTGCTGGTACGGGCCTACGATTTGCTGCGGGGAATTGCCCTCCTGGCACTGGGTGCCGACCTGGCCGACATCGAGATCTGGCCCAGCCTCTGGCTCCATCGGCTGCTGATGGTGGTGTTGGGCAGCGCCGTCCAGGCCGCGCTTCAGGGGGTGCTGGTGGCCGACAGCGATTACGGCCAGGAGTCGGGCAACGCCGCCCTGTGGCGCCAGGTCTACCAGGTGCTGGCCGGCCTGCTGGGCCTCAGCCTGGTGATCGCCGGCGTCTCCGGCATCCTGGAAACCGCCTGGCTGGCCGTGGTGGGACGCCTGGTTCCGGCGGTGGAGGGGGGCTGGTGGCGCAGCGCCCTGTCGGACCGGCTGGCCATCCTGCTTTTGGGCGGGTTGCTGGCCCAGATCAACTGGCGCCGATGGCAGGCAATCACCGCCACGCGACCGGCGGAGGCCCAGAGCGCCCTACGGCGGCTCTACCTGTACGGCGCCGTGGTGATCGGCGCCCTGGCCACTCTGGTCCCGGCTGCCGGGCTGCTGCGGGAGCTGCTGTTGATCGCCTTCGGCACGGACAGCGGCACCCTGGCCGAGCTGCTCCAAGATCTGGCCACGCCCGTCAGTCTGATTCCCGTGGGCCTGGTTGCCTGGCGCTGGCACTGGCGCATCCTGGGCCTGGAAGCCGACCGTTACGGCGAGAGCCAGGAAGCCGCCACCGTGCGCCGTATCTACTATTACGCTGTGGCCGCCACCGGCCTGGGCCTCGTCTGGTTCGGCGCGGCGGATCTTATCCAGGTCCTGCTGGAAGCGGTGTTGGGGACAGATGCAGGCACCCCGGGTGGTCCCTTCTGGCCGGAGCCCCTGGCCAACGGCCTGAGCCTCCTGGCGGTAGGCGCGCCCATCTGGGCTGCCCACTGGCGAGCCGTCCAAGGGATAGCCCGCCGAGGGGACGCGGCCGGCCAGGCCGAGCGCAGCGCCGCCCCGCGTAAGGTCTACCTCTACGGCGTGGCCCTGGTGGGGGCTCTGCTCATCCTCTTCTACCTGGCCCAGGCCGTTTACCGGCTCCTCCTCTGGGTCCTGGGCGATCCGGAAGCTGGTTTTTTCTCCGCGAACACGGCCCAAGAAGTGGCCCGGAGCATCCTGGCCGCCATCCTGTGGACGGTCCACGTGGTGGCCATCCGGGACGATGGCCGCCTGGGGACGGAAGGGGAACCTGAAGAGAAGTCACCCAGGGAACGGGCTGAGGCCTTGCGCCGACAGATCGCCCACCTGGAAGCCGAGCTAGCCCACGCCCGGGCCGAACTGGAGGCCCTGGAACAAAAAGGCGCGTAGGGGGGTATGTGGGTATATGCACCGGCCCGAAATGGTCTGTCCCTACGGGGCCGAATCGGTGACCGTGACCTCCAGCCGGAAGCGTTTCGTCAGCTCGTGGAGCAGGCGGTCGCTGATGGTGCAGGGATCGTTGGGGAAGGCCAGCTTGCGGGCACGGCCGTTGCTTTTGAGAACGATGAAAAAGCGATCCCGCCCCCGGCGATCCCGGGTAGCCTCGTGAATTTCCTTCAGCCGGTATTTGTCCCGTTCCAGATTGCCACTGCAGCGGAAGGTGATTTCCAACACCCGAGATTCGATGGATGTCCTGGATGGTCGCGGGCTGCTGCGTCCGGCGCCTTTCCGCTTTCCGGCCCCCTGGGCGTTATCCGGGCCGTTGTCCGGGCCATTGGCCTGGCCGTCTTCTTGCCCCCTGTCGTCACCGCTGTCTTGACTGCCGCTCCGGTCGGCATCTTGACGAACCTCGTGGCCGTTTCCTCGCCCGTTGCCATTGTCCGGGGCGGCCCGCTCCGCCTCACTGCGGGGTCGGTTCTCTGCCGGTTCCTCCGCTGAAGCGGCAGGCATGGGAACCCTGGCAGCTGGTTCCTCTTGCGGGCGGCCTGGGCCTGGCCCGACGGTGGAGGGCGGCTCCGGTGGCGTCGCAGAGGGCCAGGAAGTTGCCGCCGCGGCCCGAACCGAGGCGGCAGAGATCGGCTCTCCGGATTCTGCCGGAGAGGGCATCACCGCTTCTTCGGCCTCCTGGTCGACCGTCTCCTCGCCGATGGGAGTAGCGGCATTCAGCCACGCGGGTGGGATATCCTGGAAGGGGTTTGCCTCGGCCAGGGTCAGATCTTCCTCGGTGTAGGCGTCCATATACTCTAACTCCTCCTCGGCCACGGCCATCCCGTTGATGGTCGGCGCCATATCCAGCAGCGGTTTTTGGTAGCGGCTGCTCTCATCCTCACCCTTCACCACGGGCCGGTCAATGTAGGTCTGGATGCTGTCGGCCAGCAGGCTGGTCTGCCCTTCCCGGGTTTGGGCCTTGCCTTTGACTACCACCACATTGTCGGGCACCAGGAGTTCCTTGACTTCGGCGTAGGTGCGGGGGAAGACCACCACTTCACACTGGCCCTGCAGATCTTCCAGTTGCACAAAGGCCATGGGATCGCCCTTCTTGGTGGTGATGGTGCGCACGCCGGCGATCATGCCGGCCAGCATCACATTCTTGCCGTCGTAGCGGGCATCCAGCTCGTTACACCCACAGGTGACCAGGTTACGCAGGTCCACTTCCAGGTGTTGCAGGGGGTGGCTCATGGCGTAGACGCCCAACAGTTCCTTCTCCCACTGGAGTCGTTCCCGGCCTTTGGCCTCTTCGATATCGGGCAGCCGGATGGGGGACACCTCGGCGGCGTTCACGTCCCCCAGGAGATCGAACATGGAGAGCTGACCGCTTTCCCGAGCCTGGTGGGTGCTGGCCGAGCGGGCCACCATTTCGTCAATGACGGCCAGAAGCTGGGTGCGTTTGCCAAAGCGGTCGAAGGCGCCCACCTTGATGAGACATTCCAGCGCGCGGCGGTTCACCTGGCGCAGGTCCACCCGGTCGCAGAAGTCCTCCAGGCTGGTGAAGGGGCCACCCTCTTCCCGGGCCGCGATGATGGCCTTGACCGGCCCTTCGCCCACGTTCTTCACGGCCGCCATGCCGAAGCGGATGGCGCTGCCGGGCGGCACAGGGAAGTCGTAGCCCAGTTGGGGGTCCCGATAGGCCATGGTAGGCGTATCGGCCGGGAGCTCCTGGATCTCGAAGTCCAGGCCGCTGTAGTTCACATCTGGCGGCAGGACGTCGATCCCCATGCGGCGGCATTCGTTGATGAAGTTGACCACCTTCTCCGTCTTGTCTCGTTCCACCAGGAGCAGGGCCGCCATATACTCCACCGGATAGCGGGCTTTGAGGAAGGCCGTCTGCACGGTGATGACCGCGTAGTCGGCGGCGTGGCTTTTGTTAAACCCATACCGCGCGAAATACTCGATGTCCGCGTAGATGGCGTGGGCTACCTCTTCGGGAATGCCATTCTTGGCACAGCCCTCGGCGAAGATTTTCTTGTGCTTCTCGATGTCCGAGGCCTTCTTTTTGGAGATGGCCCGGCGTACCAGGTCAGCCTCGCCGGGAGTGTAGCCGGCGAGCTGGCTCAGGATCTGGATTATTTGTTCCTGATACACACAAATTCCGTAAGTTTCAGCCAGGATGGGCTCCAGGGCCGGATGCTTGTACTCCACCTGCTCTTCGCCGTGGAGGCGACGGATGAACTGGGGGATGTATTCCAGCGGGCCGGGCCGGTAGAGGGAGATGGTGGCCACGATGTGCTCGAAGGAAGTGGGGCGCATCTCGGTGAGCACCCGGCGCATGCCCTGGCTTTCCACCTGGAAGACGCCGCTCACCTCCCCGCTGGAGAGGAGCTTGAAGGCATCTTCTGCCGCTGGCCCCTCGAAGGGAATGGTGCTCAGGTTATACTCCACGCCGTGGCGTTCCCGGATGAGCCGGGCCGCCTCCCGCATGACCGACAGGGTGCTCAGGCCCAGGAAGTCCACCTTGAGCAGGCCGATGGACTCCAGGATGGGAAACTCGTACTGGGTGATGGTCTTGGTAATGGTGTTCTTGTTCCCGCGCATGAGCGGGGTGTAGTGGGTCAGCTCCCGGTCGGCCACGATGACGGCCGCGGCGTGGACGCTGGAATGGCGGGCTACCCCCTCCAACTTCATGGAGGTGTCCAGGAGGTCCCGCACCCACTCGTGCTGCTGGTAGAGCTCCACCAGCTCCGGGTTGTAAAATTCGTGGCCTTCGGTGAGTACATCCTGGATGGTGACCGGCTTGCCCGGGATGGCCGGGATCAGCTTGGCGATGCGGTCCACCTGTTTGAGCTCGATTCCCTTGGCCCGGCCCACGTCCCGAATGGCGGCCCGGGCCTTCATGCGGCCGAAGGTAACGATCTGGGCCACCTGGTCTTCGCCATATTTTTCCACCGTGTAGCGGATCATCTCCTCCCGCTGGTCATCGGGGAAATCCAGGTCGAAGTCAGGCATGGTAACCCGGCCAGGGTTGAGGAAGCGCTCGAAGATCAGGTTGTTCTTCAGGGGATCGATGCCGGTGATGCCGATGCAGTAGGCCACCAGCGAACCTGCGCCGGAACCCCGCACGTTCCACCAGATGTTGCGGCTGCGGGCAAAGTTGCACAGGTCCGCCACGATGAGGAAATAGACGTCGAAGCCCATCTCGTGGATAATGCGCAGCTCCCGCTCCTTGCGCTCCTGCACGTCCGGGTCATCGGCACGCTCGCCGTACCGTTCCCGCAGCCCCTTTTCGGTCAGGTGGCGCAGATAGGTTTCGTAGGTAAAGCCCTCGGGGATGGGCAAGTCGGGCAAGTGGTAGTTGGGATCCTCCAGATCCACCTGGCACATCTCGGCCACCAGCCGGGTGTTGTCGAAGGCGCTCCGCCCAAAAGGATCCTCCAGATCGAGCAGAGGGCGGAAGGTCTCCTCCATCTGGGCGCGGCTCTTGAGGAAGTAGCTGCCGTCGCTCATGCGCATGCGGTCGGGCGCGTCCACGCTGGTGCCCGTCTGCACGCAGAGGAGGATATCGTGGGGGCCGCCATCTTCCTCCCGGACATAGTGAACGTCATTGGTCACCACCAGCTGCAGGCCGAACTTCTTGGCCCAGGGGATCAGGACCTTGTTCACCGCCACCAGCTCGGGGATGCTGTGTTCCTGCAGCTCGACGAAGAAATTTTCCTTGCCGAAGACATCCACATACCAGCCCAGCCGCTGGTAGGCCTCCTCCTCCTTGCCCTGCGTGAGGAGCTGAGGTACTTCTGCGCCCAGACAGCCGGTGGTGCAGATCAGTCCCTTTGCGTGGGCGGCCAGGAAGTCATGATCCACCCGCGGCCGGTAGTAGTAGCCCCGGAGATGGCTCTGAGTACAGATTTTCAGGAGGTTGCGATAGCCGGTCATGTCTTTGGCCAGGAGCAGCAGGTGATAGTTCTCCCGGTCCAGCTGATGTTCCCGGCCGGTCATGGGTCGCCCCCAAAGGGTCTGGTAGGCCTCCAGCCCAATGATGGGCTGAATGCCCGCATCCCGGCAGGCCCGGAAAAATTCAATGGCGCCGTGCATGGCGCCGTGGTCCGTCAGGGCCAGGGCCGGCTGCCCCAGGCGTTTGGCCTCGGCCACCAGCTTTTTGACCCGGCCCAGGCCATCCAGGAGGGAATATTCCGAATGGGTGTGCAGATGAACAAAGTCGTTGGAGTCGGCCATGGATCTGGTCTCTCCGTCCTGGTCTTGGGTGCGCCCCCTCATTGGGCGCACCCCCTGGTCTTCAACCATCAGCGTGGGCCCGCAGCGTTGACCCTGCAGCCGCCTGGGAGCCGCCCCCGCCTGATCTCACGCGCCGGTTCGCACAGGCACGCCTCCCTGGGCGGCCGAAGCCTGGATGGCGTCCCACAGGCGGGCCATACGCAGGCCCACCTCCGGCGGACATGGGTTGGGCATCTCGCCCCGGCGCACCCGCAGGAACTGTTCCCACTGGCCCAGGGAAGGGGGTACCGGCACCGGGCTCAAGTCTGCCTCGCCCGGGCGCTGGAGCAGCAGCCGCTCGCCCCAGATGCCCGTCTGGAGAATACCCTGGGTACAGAAGACCCGCACGTCCGACGCGCAGGATTTGATGGTGTCGCCGCAGGCGCTCAGGGTGACGAAGGCGCCGGAGCGGGTGCGGGCCATGACGGTCCCCAGGATGTCCACCGGCGTCCCCCGGTTGTCCAGCCAGGCCGCCACCTCGACGAAATCTTCGCCGGCCAGGTCTGCCACGGTGTTGAGCATATGGGCACCCGTGTCGAAGAGGAAGCCACCGCCGGCCAGGGCCGGATTCTGGCGCCAGGTACCGGTGGTACCGGCCTTCCAGCTCTGCCAGGCCACCGCGTGGATGTTGAGGATCTGGCCCAGTTCGCCCGAGCGCAGCAGCTGCACCGCCGTGCGGATCTGGGGGGAGAGGCTGCCGTTGAAGGAGACCACCAGTAGCCGGCCGGTGCGATCCCGGACCTGAATCAGGCTCTCGGCCTCCTGGGCGTTGAGCACCATGGGCTTTTCCAGCAGCACATCCAGGCCAGCTTCCAGGCAGGCTCGGGCCTGGTCGTGGTGGAAGGCATGGGGCGTAATGATGAAGGCCGCGTCCAGCTCCTCGGCGTGTTCCTGCAACAGGCGCTCCAGGTCGGGCACATTGGGCGGCGGTTCCAGGCCCACCTCGGCAAAGAGCTCACAGAAGGCCTCGTAGGCCTGGCCGGAGGGCTCGCAGGCGAAGCAGATCTGGGTGGTGTCCTGCTGTTGTAGAATGCGTCGGGTGTGGTTGCGGGCCATGCCGCCGCAGCCCACCATGGCGATGCGCACGGGTTGGTTGCCGTTGATCATGGCGTACCGTCCTCCTGCGACGGTGAAAATTCAGGTGGGTGGATGTCATGTGGATCAGAAGCAACTACAGCTTCTGATCGTGCCATATCCGAGGCCCCTTTGTCCAATCGTCCGCTTTCCGCCTGGCCTTCAAACCAACGCTCGCGGCCGGTACTGGAGTGCCTCGGCCAAGTGGTGGGGCTGGATGCGCTCCTCGCCAGCCAGGTCGGCGATGGTGCGGGCCAGCTTGAGCACCCGGTGATAGGCCCGGGCGCTCAAGTTCATCTTCTGCACTGCGGCCCGCATCAGGCTCTTGCCCGTCTCGTCGATGGCGCAGAAGCGCTGCACTTCGCCGGGGCCCATGTCCCCGTTGACTACCAGGTTGGGCTTGCCCAGGGGGGCAAGACGCTCCGCCTGGATGCGGCGGGCCTGCTCCACTCGCCGGCGGATGACCGCCGAGCTTTCGCCACCTTCCAGGGCAGCCAGCCGTTGGAAGGGCACCCGCTTCACCTCCAGGTGGATGTCGATGCGGTCCATGAGGGGACCGCTGATGCGCTTCTGGTAGCGCTGGACCATGGACATGGAGCAGGTGCACTCTTTATGCTCGTCGCCGTAGTAGCCGCAGGGGCAGGGGTTCATGGCCGCCACCAGGATGAACGAAGCGGGGAAGGTGAGGGAGCCGCTGGCCCGGCTGATGGTCACCACCCGGTCCTCCAGGGGCTGGCGCAGGGTTTCCAGGTTCCGGGAGCCAAACTCGGGCAGCTCGTCCAGGAAGAGAACACCCCGGTGGGCCAGGCTGATCTCCCCCGGCCGGGGCCAGCGTCCACCGCCCACCAGGCCGGCATGGCTGATGGTGTGGTGGGGCGCTCGAAAGGGGCGAGTCCGGATGAGGGGCTGACCTTCGGGCAGGGCCCCGGCCACCGAGTAGATGCGGGTGACGTCCAGGGCCTCGCTCAGGGTCAACCGGGGCAGGATGGAGGGCAACGCCCGGGCCAGCAGGGTTTTACCGGCGCCGGGCGGCCCCTTGAGCAGGCAGTTGTGGCCGCCGGCACAGGCCACCTCCAGGGCCCGCTTGGCATGCTCCTGCCCCTTGATGTCCTGGAACCGGACGGGGTAGGGGGGGTCCTCGGCGACGTCGAAGCGGAGGGTGTTTTCGTGGGGCGGAATGGGCCGCACGCCGGTCAGGTGTTCCACCAGGCTGGCCAGGCTGTCGATGGGGTAGACGCAGAGCCCTCCCACCAGGGCCGCCTCGGGCGCATCCACCCGGGGCACGAAGAGGCGCCGGTAGCCCCGCTCCCGAGCCATGGTGGCCATGGAGAGGACGCCGTTGACGTGACGCACGCTGCCGTCCAGGCTCAGTTCGCCCAGGATCAGCGCGTCATCCAGCTCGGCCGGGGCCTGACGGGTGGCCACCAGGATGCCCACGGCGATGGGCAGGTCGTAGGCGGGGCCCTCCTTGCGCAGGTCGGCTGGCGCCAGGTTGATGGTGAGGCGATGCTAGGGAAAGAAGTAGCCGCTGTTGGTGCTGGCCGCGCGCACCCGCTCGCTGCTCTCACGCACGGCCGTATCCGGCAGGCCAACCAGGGTGATGCGCTCCAGGCCGCTGGCGATGTCGATCTCCACGTGGATCAGCTCGGCATCCAGGCCGACCACGGCACAGCTCTGAACCTTGGCAAGCATCGGGGGATTCCTTTCTTGTCAGGTTTCTTGTCGGTGCGGAGACCGCTGGGCTGTTATGGAATTTTCAGGCGATTTTTGATGTCTCGTATCCAGGATGGCCGGCGTAGGGCGGGCGGGCACGGGGGCCCGCCCCTACGGGACATGGTTGTTGGTCGTAGGCGCAGCTCATAGCTGCGCTTCGTCGCCGCCCCTTCACCCGCCCGGGATGTGGCGACAGCGGGCGGGCACGAGGCCCACCCCAGGCGTCAACGCCGGATGTGCCAGTCGCCCAGACAGACCCATTTGTAGGTGGTGAGCTCTTCCAGGCCCATGGGCCCTCGGGCGTGCAGCTTCTGGGTGCTAATGGCCACCTCCGCGCCCAGGCCAAACTGGCCGCCGTCGTTGAAGCGGGTACTGGCGTTGACGAAAACGGCCGAGGAGTTGACCTCGTTGACGAAGCGAACGGCGTTGGCCCAGTTGTTGGTCAGGATGCCGTCCGAGTGATCCATGCTGTGTTCCTGGATGTGGGCGATGGCCTCATCCAAGGTATCCACAATCTTGATGCCCAGGATCAGGGCCATCCACTCGGTGTCAAAGTCCTCGGGGCCGGCTTCCCGCACGGTGGCCCCGTGGTTCCCCTGGGCCAGGATGGCGTAGGCGTCGGGCGTGGCCCGCAGCTCCACATGGCTCTGGGCCAGGCGGGCGGCCACCTTGGGGAGGAACTCCTGGGCAATCTTGCGGTTGACCAGCAGGGTGTCCAGGGCATTGCAGACGCTGGGCCGTTGGACCTTGGCGTTCTCAATCACGTCCAACGCCTTCTCCTGGTCTGCACTTTCGTCCACGTAGAGGTGGCAGATGCCGATGCCGCCGGTGATGACGGGAATGGTGCTCTCCCGGCGACAGAGCTCATGCAGGCGGTGCCCTCCCCGGGGGATGATCATGTCCACGTACTTGTCCAGGTGGAGGAGCTGGGTCACGTAGGCGCGGTCTGGATTGTGGATGTACTGGACGGCGGCCTGGGGCAAGTTGACCCGCTCCAGCGCGCGGTGGATGACATCCACCAGGGCCATGTTGCTACGCAGGGTCTCGCTGCCACCCCGCAGGATGACCGCGTTGCCGGTCTTCAGGGAGAGGCTGGCGATGTCGATGGTGACGTTGGGCCGCGCTTCGTAGATGACGCCCAGCACGCCGATGGGGATGCGGCGGCGGCTCAGGCGCATGCCGTTGGGCAGCACCCGGCTGTCCAGCTCGGCGCCCACCGGGTCGGGCAGGGTGACCACCCGGCGGATATCCGCGGCCAGCCCGGCGATACGCTGCTCCGTGAGCAGGAGCCGGTCCAACAGGGCATCGCTGAGCCCTTTGGCCTGGCCGTCGGCGATGTCCTGGCGGTTGCGCTCCATGACGGCCTCCGCCTGGGCCTCCAGCTCGTCGGCAATGGCCAGCAGGGCCTGGTGCTTGACCTCGGTGGTGAGGGTGGCCAGGATGCGGCTGGCGGCACGCGCGGCTTGCCCCATGGCCTCCAGATCCACCTGCTCCCTCGTGTGCTCCATCACCTTGTCCATGACAGTGGCTGCCATCCAAACCTCCTCGTAGACCCTTTTCCTCTGGAATCAGGAACGGACATTGTGCGCTGCACAGGTTGGCCACACTTTACCACAGAAATGGCCAATTCACGAATCCAATCCAGCCAGGACCGATGGCCGCCAGATGGGGACGGAGCCCGGGATCAGGCGTGTTCCGCTGGAGAGCTCCTCTTCCCGGCGGTCAGCCCTGCCACGAGCCGTTGACGCCACTGAGCCAGCATATTTCTGTAGGCTGGATCGCCGGACAGTCCCCGGCACCCCTGGAGATCGACGAATAATCATTCCCCGGCACATCATCTGTCCCTTTCTCCGCAAAAACACATGCCACAAATGTAGCAGGGCAGTTGCATAGATGCGCCCTGGCGCCAGGTGCCCCCCCGGCTTATGCTGGGAGGGCAAGCGGCATCGACCCTGATCATTCACCCATCGCACACATGGCGGGAAAGGAGCATGATGAAAGAGACCCAGGCACGTCGCCAGCATGGCCTCCCTCGACTGCCCGTCTGGTTCCTGGTGGCCCTGGTAGCCCTGCTGACCCACTCCCTCGCTTCCCGGGCCCAGGACGATCCACCCCAGCGGGTCTACCTCCCGGTGATCACCAACCAGGGGGTGCCCGGACTCAACGCCGGTGAACCGATACCCAACCAGTACATCGTCATTTTGCGGGAAGAGGAAGCCGCCGCTGCCGGCCAGGGCATGGCGGTGAGCGCGGCTGCTGTGGCCCAGCGCCTCACCGATCAGTACGGCGGCTCCGTGCTCTACACCTACGAGCATGTGCTGCTGGGCTTCGCCGCCGAGCTCCCGCCTGAGGCGGTCCAGGCCCTGCAGAACGATCCCAGCGTCGCCTATGTAGAAGAAGATCGGGTGCTGACCATCCAGGGGGAGCAGTCCCCCGCGGTGTGGGGGCTGGACCGGATCGACCAGCGGGATCTGCCCCTGGACAACCGGTACCTCTACCCCGGTACCGGCGCCGGCGTCCACGTCTACATCATCGATACCGGCATTCGTAGCACCCATGGGGAATTTGCCGGCCGCGTGGGCAACGGTTTCTCGGCCATTTTGGACGGCCGGGGTACGGAGGATTGCAACGGCCACGGCACCCATGTGGCCGGCACGGTGGGTGGTACCACCTATGGAGTGGCCAAGGGGGTGACCCTCCACCCGGTGCGGGTGCTCAACTGCCAGGGCTCCGGCACCACCTCCGGCGTGATCGCCGGGGTGGAGTGGGTGACGGCCAACCACATCAAGCCAGCCGTGGCCAACATGAGCCTGGGAGGAAGCGCTTCCCTGGCCCTGGACAACGCGGTGCGCAATTCGGTCAGCGCGGGGGTGACCTATGCGGTGGCGGCGGGCAATGCCAACCGCAGCGCCTGCAACGACTCGCCGGCCCGGCTGGCCAACGTGTTGACGGTGGGCGCCTCCACGGCAAACGATAGCCGGGCGCCGTTTTCCAACAAGGGAAGCTGCGTGGACCTCTTTGCCCCCGGCGCCAACATCACATCTGCCACGGCCAGCAGCGATGGCGCCACCGCTACCTGGAGCGGCACCTCCATGGCGTCGCCCCATGTGGCCGGCGTGGCAGCCCTGTATCTGGCGGGCCACCCGGACGCGCGGCCGGCCCAGGTGATGGCAGCCCTGCTGGACAACGCCACCACGGGCAAGTTGAGCAACCTGGGCACAGGCTCCCCCAACCGGCTGCTCTATGTCGGTTTCCTCCAGGCCCCGCCGACGCCTACGCCCACGGCGACGGCCACAGCGACCCCTACGCCCACGGCGACGTCGACCGCCACCCCGACCGCCACGCCCTCGCCCACGGCCACACCGACCCAGACGGGACCCATCTCGCCCCTGCCCACCCCTGTCGCCACGGCCACGCCCACACCGACACCTTCACCGACACCCTCACCGACACCGGCGCCAATCACCTGCGTGGATGGGGTCCAGAATGGCGACTTTGAGGCCGGCCGCCTGGCCTGGCATGAGTATTCCCGGCGGGGGTATCCCCTGATCTGCGACGAGGGGCTCTGTGGCGGCCCCCTGCAGCCCCACAGCGGCGCCTACCTGGCCTGGCTGGGCGGTGCCGATCGGGAATTGGCCCAGATCGGCCAGCGTATCCAGGTACCGGCCTCGGCTCCGGCCACCCTGCGCTATTGGTATCGCCTGGAATCCGAGGATCTCTGTGGGTACGACTTTGGCTACGTTCGGGTGCGGGAGGGCAACCGAACGCTCACCCTGCGCCGCTTCAGCCTCTGTGCGGCCCGGGAGACCGGGGGCTGGGTTGAGGATCTCCTGGACCTGAGCCGTTTCGCCGGGCAGGAGATCGAGCTGTACTTTGTCGCCCGTACCGATAGCTGGCTGGTGAGCAGCTTCTTCGTGGACGATGTGCAACTGCTCAGCGGCAGCAACTGCCCGGCAGCCCTGGGGGCCGCCCAGGTGGCAGATTTGGGCGAAGACCCTCCCCTAGAAGAAGCCGCGCCTCGCCCTTCAGTGACCCCGGCCGCGCCGGCCCAGTTCCGCCGGCCCTGAAGCACCGGCCTGTCCGTTCTTCTACCATCCACCACTCTCTCCTTGTCGCTCCTTGGCAGCGGGTGTCATCTGGATCCAGATGGCACCCGCTGTCCTGTCCCCCCCGGATTCGCCTCACCCTTTACCACCCTTTATCTTCTCTTGAAGGATAGCCCCTTCGCATTTACAATCCCTCCTACTGGCGAAGGCCTTTGGCGATACAAGCAAGAGAGATAACCGTTCCATGGGCTTGACCTTTCGCACCCGGCTGTTGGGCGTTATATTCACCCTGGTGATTTTGTTGGCTGTGGGCACCCTGGGATACATGTGGCTAGAGGAGTGGTCGTGGCGGGAAGCCTTGTTTATGACCATCATCACCCTGAGCACGGTCGGATATGGTGAAGTCCACCCCCTGTCGTCGGAGGGTCAGATCTTCAGCATGATCCTGATCTTGCTGGGCGTGGGGGGCGCGGCATACACCTTCAGCACGGTGACCGACTACATTGTCGCAGGCGAGTTGCGGGGAGTCTTACGCAGACGGCGGACACTGAGGACGATCCGAAAAATGCATAAGCACTATATCATCTGTGGATATGGCCGGGTAGGCCGGCAGGTGGTGGAAGGGTTACGGGCCAACCGCTTCTCGGTGGTGGTCATCGACGCCGACCCGGATGTGGCGGCGGAACTGGATGAAAAAGACATCCCCCACATCGTCGGCGATGCATCCGACGAGGAGGTGTTGATCCAGGCGGGCATCGACCGGGCCAGCGGCCTGTGTACCTGCCTGCCCAGTGACGCCACCAACGTGTTCACCATCCTGAGCGCGCGCACCCTGAACCCGAAGCTGTACATCGTCTCCCGCAGCAACTTCTACGAAAGCGAGAGAAAGCTGCGTATGGCCGGCGCCGATCATGTGATCAACCCCTACTGGATCACGGGACACCGCATGGCCGCCCAACTGCTCCACCCGGGCGTAGTCGAATTTCTGGATGTGATCATGCGCCAGGGGGAACTGGAACTGCGCATCGAAGAGATCCGCATCAGCCAGGGCTCTCCCCTGGCCGGCAAAACCCTGGGACAGTGCCAGGTACGCACCGAAACTGGTGTCAACGTGCTGGCCATCCGCTGCCACGACGGCCAGATCGTGACCAGCCCGGGGCCCGAATACCCGCTCCAGGTTGGGGACGCGTTGATCGGGCTGGGGACGGTGGCGCAACTGACCAGCCTGGCCCGCCTGGCCGGCGACAATCGCCCCTGGCTCCACATAGCCGACGCCCACTGAGGGATTGGGTTGGTCAATGTATTGACATAATCGCTTTGTATGGCGGGATACTTGCCAATCGGGTTGTTTTCCGGTAGAATGTTGGCACGCAAGAGAGTTGCGGGCGCTTCCTGCTGCAGGGTGTGATGGCCCCTGTGTGGATGCTCTGCGAGAATGATGGAGATAGTCCTCCTTTCAAGGAGCAGACGATTCGGTGATTCGCCCTTTTCAATTTAGTGACGTCCTCTTGATCCAACGGCTGGGCCGTCAGGCAACGACGCTGAACATTGTCCAGTCGTTGCTACAGCCCCAATCACCTTTGTGGGCGTCCCTGGGCACCTTATTTCCCTGGAGCCATACCAGGGTGATTACCTACGTGCTCCGACAGCAAGGGCATGGCCTGGCACGGGTTGGCTTTCTCCAGGCGCAGAAGCGGTCCGGCCGCCCTGAGGCGGACATTATGTTGCTGGCGCCTGCGCTGGATCAACCCCTGGGCCACCCTGCCATCTGGGAAAAACTGCTCTCCCACTACATCAACGAGGCGGCGAAACAACAGATCGCTCGCATCTACCTGGATGCCCCGGATCAGCCGTTGCCGGTCAAGAGCTGTAGCCAGGTGGGCTTTCAGCTCTACGCCCGGCAGACCATCTGGCGGCTTCGCCCCCAGCTTTTAACCAGCTACGCCCATCTGCTGTACGCCGACATTCGCCCCCAGGTGGAGGCAGATACCTGGGCGTTGCGGCGGCTTTACACGCGCCTGACGCCGGAACGGGTTCAGATCGCCGAAGGGATCCAGGCTGACGGTGACCTGCAGCCCACCATAGTGGAATGGCGGTACCCCGGCGTTTCCCACAACTTTGTCCTGGTCCGGAATGGCACGGTGGCCGGGAGTATCCAAATCATACAAGGCGGACATGGCTACTGGCTTCAGATCTGGGCCGATACCCTGCAACCCGATATGGAGGACTACCATCAGCTCCTGTGCTATGGGCTGACAGTAATCGCGGAAAGTGAAGGAGAACTGCCCATCTACGTGGGTGTCTACGACTATCAGGGCGGAGTTGAGTCCCTGTTGGGCGACTACGGCTTTGCCCCCTTCACCGACCGGGCCAAGATGGTCAAACACCTGGTCCAGTGGGTGCACAAGGTCACCTCCGCCCGGGTGCCGGCCATGGAAAGCGTCGGTGAGGCTATTCGCCCCAGCTTCATGCTCCAGAAGCTCCCGCACACCCTGACTTCCCATCGGCGTTCCCGCACCCCAGCCGAGCCCTCCCCCAGCCCTGGGAACCGGTGAGCCTATCCTGGCGTCTTATGGGTGTATCTTACATCATGTTGCATGTTACAGAATGTTGTGTTGCATGTTACAGAATATTGTGATGTCACACTTCAGTCTAACAGGATCGAACAACAGGTAAATTGGCTAGCCAAAAAACGCACAAGGCTCCATGGACCACTTCGTCTGCCCACGACGCAACTATGACAACACTCCATATTTCAGATGATCTGGACCTTCTCCTTGCCATCCTGCCAGAACGGGTGCGGGAATCCCTGGAAAAGGCCAACCGCAGCTCCGATCTCCTGGAAGTGGTGATGGACCTGGGGCGGCTGCCGGAAGCCCGGTTTGTAGACGGAGAAATGTACCTCAGCGACCGGGAGATCACCCCGGAGGATATCCAAACTGTAATCAGCCAGATCGGTGACTTCGGGGCGGACAATCGCGCCGGCATCGAGCGGACGCTCCACCGCATTTCCGCCATCCGCAACCGGCGGGGGGACATCATCGGCCTCACCTGCCGGGTGGGCCGCGCCGTCTATGGCACCATCGAGATCATCCGGGATATCGTCATGAGCGACCAGAGCATCCTGCTGCTGGGGCGCCCAGGCGTCGGCAAGACGACCCTGCTGCGGGAGGCAGCACGGGTACGTGGTGAGCACAAGCGGGTCGTCATCGTGGACACCAGCAACGAGATCGCCGGCGACGGCGACATCCCCCACCCGGCCATCGGCCGCTCCCGCCGAATGCAGGTGCCCGAGCCTACCCTGCAGCACGAGGTGATGATCGAGGCCGTGGAAAACCACATGCCCGAAGTGATCATCATCGACGAGATCGGCCGGGAGCTGGAGGCCGTGGCAGCCCGCACCATCGCCGAGCGTGGGGTCCAACTGATCGGCACGGCCCACGGGAATTCCCTGGAAAATCTGCTCATGAACCCCACCTTAAGCGACCTGGTGGGCGGAATCGAGTCGGTCACCCTGTCGGACGAGGAAGCCCGTCGCCGGGGCACCCAGAAGAGCGTCCTGGAGCGCCGCGCGCCGCCCACCTTCCATGTGCTGATCGAGATCCAGGATCGCCAGCGTATGGTCATTCACCACGATGTGGCCGCAGCCGTGGATGCCCTGTTGCGGGGCCGCCCCTTGACGCCGGAGCTACGCTACGTGGACGAAAAGGGCGAAATCCACATCGAGCAGCTCTCGGACGGCGGACGTATGCGCCCATACTGGGATGGCAGCGACGGACGTTCCCGGCGAGGTCGGGTGCGCGATGTAAACGGCAACCGGGCAGTCGCCAACGGCAGCCACCGGGGCGCCGAACGCCCCGATTCCCACTGGCCCCTCACCGAGGTCCAGGATGAATCGGCGGAGGCAGATCGCTTCTTGGACGACGTCGGCGAGGAACCCCGCACCCGGAAGCCCCTGCGGATCTTCCCCTATGGCGTGGGACAGAACCGGCTTCGCTCCGCGGCCAACAGCCTGGATGTGCCCATTCAGATCGTGGATAACCTGAATGCGGCCGATGTGGTGATGACGCTGAAGAACTACTATCGCCAGCAGCCCCAGCCGCTGGCCGATGCCGAGCGGCGGAACATCCCCATCTACATCCTGCGCAGCAACACGGTGACCCAGATGGAACAGTGTCTGGCCGACATTTTCCACGTGCCATCAGATCCGGTGGATGTCTTCACCGAGGCCATGCGGGAGACCCAGGAAGGGATCCAGCGGGTGTTGAATGGGGCCTCGGATGTGGAGCTTTCACCCCGCTCCGCGGCCATCCGCAGCCAACAGCATCAGTTGGTGCGGGCGGCCAACCTGATCAGCCACAGCTACGGTCGCGAGCCCTACCGCCGTGTCCGCATCTTCCGCAAGGATTAGGCAGGGCGTGGTGGGCTTGCTGATCACCTTCGAGGGCCCGGAGGGCAGCGGAAAGAGTACCCAGATCCGCCTGCTGGCCCAGACGTTGGTCGACCAGGGGCTACCGGTATTGACCACCCGGGAGCCCGGCGGCACCGCCATCGGCAACGCCATCCGGGCCCTGTTGCTGGATCCCGCCCACAGCGAAATGAGTCCCCGTGCCGAAACGTTACTCTTCACCGCGGCCAGGGCCCAATTGGTGGATGAAATCATCCGGCCCGCCCTGGCCGCCGGCCAGATCGTGCTCTGTGACCGCTATGCCGACAGCACCCTGGCATACCAGGGGTATGGCCACGGCCAGTCCCTGGAGGAGCTCCGCCGCCTGAACCGGTACGCCACCGGCGGCCTCCAGCCTGATCTCACCATCTATCTGGACCTGGATCCCGAGCTGGGGCTGGCACGCAAACAGGCCGCCGCCCAGAAGGAATGGAACCGGATGGAAGAGCAGGCCCTGGACTTTCACCGGGCGGTGCGGCGGGGCTATCTGGCCCTGGCTGCCCAGGAGCCCAACCGGTGGCTGGTGATCGACGCCACCCAGCCGGTGGACTGGGTACAGCGAACCATCTGGCAGCGGGTCGAGCCGGTGTGCCGGACCCACGGCATCGTCTGAGCCACAAACGTTCAACGCCTGGTATCATCTGACGCCATACCACGGCAACCATTCGGCAACGCCGCCTCTGGTGGAATCCGTTGGCGAGTGGCTGCCGGGATCTCCTACCAGCCCGAGGAAACGATCATGAAGTTAGTCATGGCCATCATCAACAGCGATGACAGCCGCAACCTGTTGGACCGGCTGGCACGGAGGGGATTTTCCGCTACCCTGACCAGCTCATTCGGCGGCTTTCTGCGTATCAGCAATACCACCGTCTTCTGTGGCGTGGAAGATGACAAGGTGGAAGAAGTATTGAACATCATCCGGGAAAGCTGCCCGGATCGGGTTCAGTATGTGACGCCCCTGCCCCCGGTGATGGAGCCGGGCGAAGTCCACATCCCCACGCCGGTGGAGAAGCATATGGGGGGCGCCACTATTTTTGTACTGGACGTAGCGCACTATGAGAAGGTGTAAACAGTGGGTGTGAACGAAAGGAGCGGTCCGGGTTTCCAGGCTTTCCTCCCTGAGGGCCCAGACCGCTCCGAGGCTATAGGTCGTCCAGGTCGTCAGATGCCGAGAGGTCCCCATCTCCGGCCAGCTCGGGCATGGACCGTTCAATGGACTCTGGATCTTCGCCCGCTTCCAGCCGGTCGATCACCTCGCTCATCTCTGGATCCAGGGGTTCGCCCATTTCGTCGCTCATACGGCGCATGAAATGGGCCAGGGCCCGGGGATCCTCGTTCTCCAACCCGGCCATCAGCGACGAATCGGCCATCTCCTCCAGCCGGCTCTCTTCAGAGCGCAAGACGCGCACCCGACTCACCAGCCGGCGCAATTGTGTCCCATCACATTCCGGGCAGCGGGCTTCCTCTTCGCTGGCCGCCCGGATGCTGCGAAAGAATACACTGACCCGCTTCCGACAACTCCGGCAATAATATTCGTAGATTGGCATAACGACCTCGCCGATTGCAAAACGGTTGCCCGGAATTTTCAATCCTCGCCTGTCCTCCCTTATACTGTCCACGACGCCCGTGGGGGCTTGTTGGCCCTGTGGATCTGTGAATCCAGATGGAGGCCAGTTGATTATACAAAGTAGGGAAACCGGAAGCAAACCGTGACACAGATCTCAGAACGAGACCACGAAATTGATGCCCTCTACGAAAGTTTGAACCGGCCCAGACCCGTGCTGGTCGTCCTGTCCGGCCCGAGTGGCGTGGGGAAAGACGCCACCCTGAATTTGATGAAGCAGTACTACCCCTCCTTTCACTTCGTGGTGACGGCCACCACCCGGCCCATCCGTCCCGGCGAAGTCCACGGACGGGATTACTACTTCGTCTCCATGGGCGAATTTGCCGAGATGATCGAGCAAGGAGAACTGCTGGAGTACGCGGTGGTCTACGGCGACTATAAGGGCATCCCCAAGAAGCATCTGCGAGAAGCCCTGGCCAGTGGCCAGGACGTCATCATGCGCATCGATGTGCAGGGCGCAGCCACTATCCGCAAGCTGATCCCCAACGCCGTCACCATCTTCCTGACCGCGGAGAGTGAAGAAGAGCTGGTACGTCGCCTGCGGGAACGCAAGACGGAACCGCCCGACAAGCTGAAAATGCGCATCGCCACCGCCCGGCAGGAACTGAAGCGGATTGTGGAATTCGACTACGTGGTGGTCAACCGGGAGCATCAACTGGAGAAGACGGTGGAACAGGTCATCAGCATCATCACTGCGGAAAAGAGCCGGGTGGACTGGACGCCGGTGGAGCTGTAGGGGTGACAACAGACTTGTGAACAGACCGGAACTGTACCCGCCCAGGCCCACGCCAGCCCCCCAACTGGGGGGGCCTTTCCCGCCACGGCCCCAATTTTTCATCCGCCTGCGGCCGCCCTGGCTGACCCGGGTGCTGCTGGTAAGCAACCTGATGGTCTTCGTGGCCATGGTGGTCTACGGCATTGTGGTCTATAATGACCTCAACGGCACCCAGAACATCTATGTGCTGCAGGCCTTTGGCATGAAGGTCAACGAGCTCATCGCTCAGGGCGAGGTCTGGCGGCTATTCACGGCCATGTTCCTGCACATCGGGGTCTTTCACCTGCTCTTCAACCTCTACGCCCTGTATGCCCTGGGCCCCATGGTGGAAGGCTACTTCGGTCACCTGCGCTTTTTGGCCATTTACCTGCTGGGAGGGCTCTTCGGCAGCCTGGCCAGCTACGCATTTTCACCGGTGCCCTCGGCGGGCGCCTCCGGAGCAATCTTCGGCCTGGCCGGCGCCATCACCGTCTACTTTTTGCGCTACCGAGAGAACTTTGGCCCCCGGGGGCGGGCGATCCTGCAGAACATGCTCATCGTGATCGCCATCAACCTCTTCTTTGGCCTAAGTGTGCCGGGCATCGACAACTGGGGACACCTGGGCGGCCTGGTGGGCGGCGCCCTGGCCTCCTGGGGGCTGCTTCCCCGCTACAGGCCGCCAGCCTTGATCGTCTTCGGGCCCCAGGCGCTGGAAGAGGAACCCCGCACCTGGCAGGAGATGGCTTGGGTCCTCTTCTGTCTGGCCTTGCTGATCGTGGGCCTTCAGCTTGCCACCAGCCGCATGCTGGCATCCTGAAGGCGTGGGCAGCCGTGCCCCGGCTCTATCGTCGGGCAAGGGCTGCCCATGTGGCATGCATGGAGCATCGTCGATGGACTACAGACGTCAGAGCGGTATTCTGCTACACCCCACTTCGTTGCCGGGCCCATATGGCATCGGCAGCTTCAACCAGGCCGCCTACCAGTGGGTGGACTTCCTGCACCGCACCCGCCAGACCCTCTGGCAGGTCCTGCCCCTGGGACCCACCGGCTACGGCGACAGCCCCTACCAGAGCTTCAGCTCCTTCGCCGGCAACCCCTACCTGATCAGCCTGGAAGAGCTGGTGGCCGATGGCTTGCTGGACGATCTGGTGTTGGAACAGGCGCCCTCCTTTCCGGCCAACCGGGTGGACTACGGCGCCATCTACCGCTGGAAGCTCCCGGTGTTGCGGGAAGTGGCCGCTTCCTTCAGCCGACGGGCCAGCCCCGCCCAGCAGGAGGAGTTCGAGCACTTCTGCGTAGAAAACGCCCACTGGCTGGACGACTTCGCCCTCTTCATGGCCCTGAAGGATGCCCACAACGGCCTGCCCTGGAACCGGTGGCCCATGGAACTGCGCGCCCGGGAACCCCAGGCCGTTGCCCAGGCAGCACGCCAGCACGCAGCCGCGGTGCACAACCACAAACTGAACCAGTGGCTCTTCTACCGCCAATGGCAGCGGCTGAAGGACTATGCCAACCAGCGGGATATCCAGATCATCGGCGACATCCCCATCTTCGTCGCCATGGACAGCAGCGACACCTGGACCAATCCCCAGGGCTTTTTCCTGGATGAAGCCTACCAACCCACCGTGGTCGCCGGCGTTCCCCCAGACTACTTCAGCGCCACCGGCCAGCTCTGGGGGAATCCCCTCTACCGCTGGGAGCGGATGAAGGAGGACGGCTACCGCTGGTGGCTGGGCCGTATCCGGGCCGCGCTGCGGCTGTACGACGTTGTGCGCATCGACCACTTCCGGGGTTTTGCCGCCTACTGGGAGGTGCCAGCCCAGGAGGAAACAGCCGTCAACGGCCGCTGGGTGCCGGGCCCCGGCGCCGACTTCTTCGCTGCGGTGCGCCGGGAGCTGGGTGAGCTGCCCATCATTGCCGAGGATCTGGGCGAGATCACCCCGGACGTCATCGCCCTGCGCAACCAGTTTCAACTGCCGGGCATGAAGATCCTCCAATTTGCCTTCAGCACAGATGCCAGTGACAAGTTCCTGCCCCACAACTACCGGCGCAACTTCGTGGTCTACACCGGTACCCACGACAACGACACCTCCCGGGGTTGGTACGAACACAGCGCCACCGACAAGGAGCGGGACTTCTTCCGCCGCTACTTCCGCACCGACGGCCACGACGCGGCCTGGACCCTCATCGAGGCGGCCATGCGAAGCGTGGCCGTCATGGCCGTGGTCCCCCTGCAGGATGTGCTCAACCTGGGCACCGAAGCCCGCATGAACCTGCCCGGCCGGGCCTCGGGCAACTGGACCTGGCGCTTCCAGGCCCATCAGCTGACGCCGGAGATCGAGGCCCGGCTGCTGGAGGCCACCACCCTCTTCGGCCGGGACCCGGCCATCTATGCAGGCAAGGACGAGGAAGCTGGCGGACAGCAGGGACAGGACGCCCCCGGGATCGGTGGGCAGGGGTAGATGGGCGTATGGCCAGATACGGAATCTCCCTGGCCGGCTCGGCCACCAGGGCCGACCGCCGGGCGCGCGGGCTGCTGCAGGCTTCCACCGTGGGGCTCCTTGTCCTCCTGCTGGTCTCTCTGCTGCCCCGGCTCTGGTACAGCCAGGCCACGCCCCTGAGCTATGACGAAACCCACAACCTGATGTTTGCCGTGCTGGCCCAGCATGGCCATGCGCCCTACCGGGAAATCTACGTGGTCATCGCCCCCTTTGCCCTGCTGACCATGGAGATCAGCGCCTGGCTGTGGGGCGCCACGCATCACGTCCGCCTCCTGATAATGGCCTATGGGCTGGCCGGAATGATGGCCCTGTTCCACCTGGTACACCGTCAGGCCCCCCCACACCAGGCCACCCTGGCGGCGTTGCTGGCGGGTCTCTTTTTTTCGTTTAACCCCCACTACTTTTTTGTCTCCACCTCCATCAACCTGGAGGCCGGCGCCCTGGCCTTTGCCCTGCTCTCCCTGGCTGCGGCGGAGCAGTTCCGGACCCAGAGCCGACGGCGCTGGATTTTGCTCTCCGGCGTCCTCTTCGGGCTGAGCGCCGCCTTCAAGGTCTTCGTCCCCTATTTGCCCGCGGTCATCGCGGCCCAGATGTTGGTCTGGGCGATGTATGACCAGGGCTACGCCCTGGCCGACTGGCGTACCTGGCGCACCCTGCTGCTCCTGGGCCTGCTCTGGACGGTAGGCGCCCTGGCTGCAGCGTCCGTCTTCCTTTTCATCTATGACCCGGGCGCGCTCGTCCACCAGGTGCTCCTCTCCCGCTTTGCCCTGCGGGAGGCCATCGAGACCGACGGGGCCGGCGTCAACATCGCCGAAGCCCTGGAGTTTGCCGACGTGGCCCAGTTTATCCCGCTGGCGGTGGGCGCGCTGGCCGGCATGACCCTGGCCTGGCGGGCTCGCCTGGTCCGCCTCTGGCCGTGGGCAGTCTGGCTGGTGCTGGCCCTGGCGTTCCTGTTCCTACACGACCCAGTGCGGCCCCGCCACCTGGTGACGGTACTGCCGCCCCTGGCCGCGCTGAGCGGCGTCGCTGTGGCCGCGGGCAGCCATCGCCTGCTCCAACGGGAGGGCCGGTGGCCTCCGCGGGTGAACCGCCTGCTCCTGGGCTCGCTGGCCTTCGTCACCGTCCTGGCTCCGATGCCCCTGGTGGAAACCGAGGGCTTCGTAGAGCGCCACCCGGCCCGCCAGGCTGTGATCGACCTGGTCCAGGCCACCACCGCGCCCGACGATTGTGTCGTCACCAAGGAGAACCGCCTGCTCTTCCTGGCCGAGCGCCTGCC
>FWPU01005583.1_pt1 | contig 26913 bp, 24 predicted proteins | sample 2228361 | NCBI WGS metagenome assembly FWPU01 (sample SAMEA103939777, study PRJEB20133) | metagenome
ACTTTCACCTGTCGCTCTGTACTTTGGCAACGGGGACATGTTTTCATGCCCTTATTTTACCTGTAACCAGTTTCTTATCCACTCCCTTAACTATGCTGCTGCAGGGATGTGTCAATATCCATACTCAATGCGCACGGCGAGTTCGGCATTTTGCGGGGCACCGACGACGCGCTCTAGCACATCACCCACAAAGTGTGCTAACCCCACAAGCGGCACGTCAGGGCGTAGCCAGATGCGAGCGTAACCACCGTCCTCCCACAGGAGGGTGCGTGTGCCGGGTGGGGGTTTGAGGGTTATCTCGCGCAGGGTTTGCAACGGGTCGCCTGAGCGGTGGCGATAAGGGAAGTTGAGGACAAAACCGGCCAATGCTCCGTCCTCCTCCGATTCCTCAGGCAGGAGTTGCACCCAGAGATGCTCGTTGTCCACCACTTCAATGGTGAGGCCCGGGGAGTGCTCCAATTCGGCTAGAGCCTGCAGGATGAGGCCGCTAAGCCAGAGAGCCTGTTGGGCATCCATAGCCACACCCTTCACAGGTCGCCAAACATAGAAAGTTGTCCTGGCGGGGGTGCATCTTCCCTACCCTCGCCTTCAAACGTACTTTCGGGCTGATCTTCTTGCCTCAGTGTGCCTTCCACAGCGCGGCGCAGGGAAATCTCAAAAGGCGGATAGGCGATACCGTTCTCGGTGATGATACCTGTGACATAGCGGTGGGGGGTCACATCAAAGGCGGGATTACGCACAGGGTAGTCGTCAGGGATGAGGGGGTTGCCGTAGGGGGCGCGCACCTCATCCGCTGGGCGCTCCTCAATGGGGATTTCGTCGCCGCTCTTCAGGCTGAGGTCAATGGTGGAGGTGGGTACAACGGGGTAAAAGGGGATGCCGTTCTCTTTGGCCAGCACAGCCAGATGGTAGGTGCCGATTTTGTTGGCCACATCCCCGTTGGCGGCGGTGCGATCTGAGCCAACCAGCACGATGTTGACCCGTCCACTGCGCATGAAGTAGCCGGCAGCGCTGTCCACGATGATCTCAAAGGGAATGCCCAGCTGCTTGAGCTCCCACGCTGAGAGCCGTGCCCCCTGCAAGCGAGGGCGCGTCTCATCCAGCAGGACGTGGATGCGTTTACCCTGCTCATGCGCCATGCGGATGACGCCCAGCGCCGTGCCCCAATCTACTGTCGCCAGTGCGCCCGTGTTGCAGTGGTGCAGGATGGTATCCCCATCACGGATGAGCTCCGCACCGAAGGCTGCCATGCGCTTGTTGACGGCCACGTCCTCATCAGCAATGTGCTGCGCTGTGCGCAACAGTTCACGGCGAATGTCCTCAACGCGTTGCCATGAGGGATTGTGAGCCACGCGCATCATACGGTTAACTGCCCAGGCCAGATTGACAGCAGTGGGGCGAGCCTGCTTGAGGAACTCGGCGGCTTCTTCCAAATAGCGCACCAACTCCTGACGGTTGGCCGCCTCAAACTGGTAGGCGGCAAGCGCCATTCCGAAGGCGGCTGCTGCCCCAATTGCAGGGGCACCGCGCACCACCATGTCACTGATCGCTTGCGCGACATCGGCATAATTGTCGTATTCCACCAGCACCAGCTCCCAGGGCAGCCGGCGCTGGTCAATCATGCGAACCTTACCCTCTTGCCATTCAACGGTGCGCATCTTGCCTCCTGAAATCTCCCTCCATGGCCGGGTGTGGTGACGGTGCTCGCCTTTGCCTGCGAGTTTAGCCCAGCGGGAAGGAGCTTGTCAAAGGTAAAAAGTCCGTGTAATGAGGGTCTCTCGGCGTGTATAATCACCTCTACAGCGACCGACTAGCTCCGAGGTACTTTCTTATGCCTGATCCTGATTCCACCGGCTTGTCCTTTCTGGAACTGCGCATCAGTGGCATGGACTGCGCCGACTGTGCCCTCACGCTGGAGCGTGGCGTGGGTCAGTTGGAGGAGGTGGAGTCTGTCACCGTCTCCTTTGCTGCAGCTACCTTACGCGTGCGGGGAAATGCCAGTCTAGAGGCGATCACCGAGCGCGTGCGCGCACTGGGCTACGACGTGGTGCAAGAAGGGCGGGAAAACAGCGCCGTGCATCTCCAGCGGCATGTTGGCGGGGTAGGAGGCTTTGTGCGTTATCTTCTTACCGGACGCCGCACGCTGACGGCAGCACTGGCCGGTGTGCTGCTTGCCGTTGCCGCCACGCTGCGCTGGATGGCACTTTTCCCCACCGCTGGATGGCTTGTCCCCGCGTTGGAGTTGACCGTCATTGTGCTAGCTGGTTCTCCCATCGCCCTGAAGGGCATACGCTCGCTGTGGCTGGGGCGGCGCATCACCATTGACCTGTTGATGACGATCGCCACAATAGGGGCATTGTTGATCGGCGAGATGGGCGAGGCGGCCACGGTGATCCTGCTATTCGCCATCGGTGAAGCGCTGGAGGGCTATACTGCCGAACGTGCCCGCGACTCGCTGCGCAGCCTGTTGGCGTTGGCCCCTGATCGGGTCACTGTCCTGCGCCCCTGTGTGGACTGTGAGGAGCACCTGGGGCAGGATGGCTACACAGGTGGCCTGTGCCCCTTCTGTGCGCCGCATGAGATATCCGTTCCGGTGGAGCAAGTTGCTGTGGGGGAGCGCATCCTCGTGCGCCCCGGCGAGCGCATCGCGGTAGATGGCAAGATAGTAGCCGGGGAATCGTCGGTCAATCAAGCGCCTATCACTGGCGAGAGTGTGCCAGTGTTCAAGACGGTTGGCGAGACGGTGTTTGCTGGATCAATCAACGGCGAAGCGGCGCTTGAGGTAGAAGTGACATGCCCAGCCGCCGATTCCACGCTCAGCCGCATTGTGCGCCTCGTGGAACAGGCTCAGGCGCAGCGCTCGCCCGCCGAGCGTTTTGTGGATCGCTTTGCCCGCTGGTACACACCCGCGGTAGTCTTGGCTGCGCTGCTGGTAGCGACCATCCCCCCGCTGGCGTTTGGTCAACCCTTCGTTGACCCCACCAACCCCACACGCGGCTGGCTATATCGGGCGCTGGCGCTGTTGATCATCGCCTGCCCCTGTGCGTTGGTGATCAGCACCCCCGTGACGGTGGTCAGCGCCTTGACCTCACTGGCACGGCGCGGGGTGCTGGTCAAGGGTGGCGTGTTCCTAGACCTGTTGGCACAGGTGAAGGTCTTTGCCTTGGATAAAACGGGCACTCTCACCCGAGGTGAGCCGCTCGTGGTGCAGACGCGCACGCCGCTCTGTCGCCCCGAGCAGACCGCCTGTGAGGCATGCGACGATCTGCTGGCACTGGCCGCTGCCGTTGAGCGCCGCTCGGAGCATCCTCTGGCACGGGCCATCCTTGCCGAAGCACAGGCGCGTGCACTGATGCATCGCTACGCTCCCGCTGAAGCAGTGCAGTCGCTGGCGGGGAGGGGAGTGCTGGGCGCCCTCGGCGAGACAACGGTGCTGGTGGGTAGCCATGCGCTCTTTCACGCCAATGGGGTAGATTGCCAAGAGCTGCACGAGCAGATTGAAGCAGCGGAGGCGAATGGTCTGACGGTGTTGCTGGTGGGACGCAACGGGCACCTGCAAGGCTTTATTGGGGTGGCTGATGCCATGCGTGATTCCAGCCGTGCGGCGTTGCAGTTGCTCAAAACTCTGGATCCAACAGTGCGGACCGTCATGCTCACCGGCGACAATGCTACAGTGGCCGAGGCCGTAGCTCGGCGGATTGGGATGGTGGATGAGGTGCGCGCTGGCCTGCTGCCGGCGGATAAGGTGGAGGCTATCCGAGCACTGCAGGCTGCCTATGGACCAGTGGCGATGGTGGGGGATGGTGTCAACGATGCGCCTGCATTAGCGCTGGCTTCGGTGGGGATTGCGATGGGTGGGGCAGGAAGCGCTCAGGCGATGGAGACTGCCGATGTGGTGCTCATGCAGGACGATCTGACCCACCTGCCTGACTTGATCATCACCAGCTGCCGTGCTCGGCGCGTGATCTATCAGAATATCGCTTTCAGCCTGCTTGTTAAGGGCCTCTTCCTGCTGCTGGCGCTACCTGGCCTCGCCACGATGTGGATGGCTGTCTTCGCCGATATGGGCGCCTCTCTGCTGGTGACACTGAACGGGATGCGCTTGTTGCGCTCCAATCCAGCCCCTCAAGATTCTGCATAATCCGGCGACAAGTTAGCCGATTTAGATGGCACACCTTATAATCTTATATAAGGTGTGCCATTTGATTTTGGCTAGATCGCTGAGAGTGCAAGTCCGTTCCCTCACTGGTAAGGCAAAGGGAACAACACTGGAGGATACCATGCGTCAATCGTTTTGGTTGCTGGGGCTTCTGGCTGCGCTGTTGCTCGTATCGTGCGGCATACCGCAGAGTGGCGGCACCCAACTTGTGCCCCAACCCGATCCCCAGCCAGATCCTGTTGCCGATCCCCAGCCTGAGGAAAGTGCTGGGACAGATGACGAATTGATCGTCTATTCAGGCCGCAGCGAGGAATTGATTGCCCCCCTCATTGAGCGTTTTGAAGAGGTGAGCGGTATTCGTGTGGGGGTGCGCTACGGTGAGACAGCCCAGATGGCAGCCACCATCTTGGAGGAGGGAGAGAACAGCCCGGCAGATGTGTTCTTCGCTCAGGATGCCGGCGCGTTGGGGGCACTGGCCGCGCACGGCAGGCTTATCCCACTCCCTGATGACCTGCTCAACCGTGTGGAGCCACGCTTCCGCTCGCCGCAAGGATTGTGGGTGGGCACCTCAGGCCGTGCGCGCGTGGTGGCCTACAACACCGCCCGTGTAGACCCTGCCGAACTGCCGGATTCCATCTTTGGCTTCACCGACCCGCGTTGGAGGGGACGTATCGGCTGGGTGCCCACCAACGGCTCCTTTCAGGCCTTTGTGACGGCCATGCGCGTGCTGGAAGGGGAAGAGCGCACCCGTGCCTGGTTGGAAGGTATCTTAGCCAATCAGCCCATAGCATACCCCTCTAACAGCGTAGCATTGGAGGCTGTTGCGGCGGGTGAGGTGGATGTGGCCTTTATCAACCACTACTACTTGTTTCAGGCACTGGCCGAGCAGGGCGAATCCTACGGGGCACGCATCCACTTCCTACGCGGCGGTGATGTAGGTGCACTGGTGAATGTGGCAGGCGTTGGCATTGTGGACACGGCGGATCATGTAGAGGCGGCGCGGCAGTTCGTGGCCTTCCTGCTCTCGGAGGAGGCGCAGCGTTATTTTGCCGAGCGCACATATGAGTACCCGCTGATCAGCGGGGTGCCCGCCGATCCACGTCTGCCACCGCTGGAGGAGATTGAGACGCCGGATATTGACCTCTCGGCCCTCTCCGATTTAGAGGGAACATTGCGGTTGCTTCAGGAAGTGGACGTGCTGGAGTAGAGCGTGACCCGCATGGTCTGGATGCGCTGGGCAGGGCGGCGAACGGCGGAGCGTGCCTTCTCCGTCCTTCCACCGTTTCACTTGGTGCTGCCCGGCTTGATGGTGGCTGGGGCGATGTTACTGCCCCTTGTTTATTTGCTGATACGGGCTTTGGGTGTCGATGCGGAAGCGTGGACGCAGCTGCTGCGCGCGCGTTTGCTGGGAGTGTTAAGCCGCAGTATGTTGCTGGCGGTCAGCGTAACGCTCTCTGCCAATGCGCTCGCTATCCCGCTGGCATGGCTGACTACGCGCAGCGACCTACCCGGACGGCGCTTCTGGGTGATTGTGACGGCGCTGCCCCTCGTGATTCCCAGTTATGTGGGGGCCTTCACACTGGTCGCCGCACTGGGACCGCGTGGCATCTTGCAGCAAGTGCTGGCGAAGCCATTGGGCATTGAGCGCCTGCCCGAAATCTACGGATTTGGTGGTGCATGGCTGGCACTGACGTTGTTCGCCTATCCCTACGTGCTGCTCAGCGTGCGGGCGGCATTGCTAGGCCTTGACCCGGCGTTGGAAGAAGCCGCCCGCAGCCTCGGCGATACGCCCTTCGCCGTCTTTCGGCGCGTGACGTTGCCGCAGCTGCGCCCGGCGTTGGCTTCAGGCAGTCTATTGGTGGCCCTTTATGTGCTGAGTGACTTCGGAGCGGTGTCAGTCTTGCGCTACACGACTTTTACTCGCGCCATCTATGTGCAGTACACAGCCTCGTTTGACCGCCATCTCGCGGCGTTGCTGGCGTTGGTGTTAGTAGCCTTAACGTTGGCGTTGCTCACTATGGAAGGGCGCATGCGTGGCCGGGCGCGCTTGTACTATCGGCCTGCGGCACGCCGTCGTATACGCCTTGCCCGATTGGGAGCCTGGCGCTGGCCTGCACTCGTGTTCTGTGGCTTGCTCATGCTGCTGGCGCTGGGCATCCCGCTGGGGGTGATCGTCTATTGGCTAGTGCGTGGTCTGCAGGCTGGGGAGAGCGTCCGTCTATGGATCGGCCCAGCCTGGCGTAGCATGTTGGCTAGCGGTCTGGCGGCACTGTTGGCGCTGCTAGGCGCCCTACCGGTGGCGCTGCTTGTCACGCGCTTTCCGGGGCGTTTCAGCCGCTTTGTGGAGCAGACGAGCTTCATCGGTTACGCCCTGCCGGGCATTGTGGTAGCGCTGGCGTTGGTATTCTTTGGCGCAAACTTCGCCTCCCTTCTCTACCAAACATTGGCATTGTTGGTCTTTGCTTATGTGGTGCGCTTCATGCCGCAGGCAGTGGGAGCGGTGCGAACCGTGGTCGCCCAACTTAGCCCCCGCATTGAAGAGGCGGCGCGTGGGTTGGGAGCAGGCGTTCCGCGTGTGCTGTTCACCATCGTCATCCCGCTGGTGCGGCCTGGGCTGCTGGCCGGTGCAGCGCTCGTTTTCCTGACCTCCATGAAGGAGCTTCCTGCCACGTTGCTGCTTGCCCCAACAGGCTATGACACACTGGCCACACGGGTATGGTCTGCCACGCAAGAGATGTTCTATGCCCGCGCTGCTGCGCCCGCCTTGTTGTTGGTGGCTGTCTCCGCGCTATCGCTGGGCCTGGTGCTGGGCCGTGAGGGCATAGATAGGGAGGATAAAGGGTGGCAATGAGTAAACCCTTGATTGTCTGCCGCGATCTTGTGCGGCGCTACGGCAACCTGACCGTAATCAACGGCTTGACACTGGAGGTAAGGGAGGGGGAATTCATTGCTCTGCTCGGCCCCAGCGGGTGCGGTAAGACCACTGTCTTGCGGCTGATTGCCGGATTCGATCGGCCGGATGGTGGTGTGATAGAGATCGCGGGGCGGCGAGTCAACGATGCACATACGTTTGTCCCACCGGAGCAGCGCCGCGTAGGGATGGTGTTCCAAGAGTATGCCCTGTTTCCCCACCTGACAGTGGCCGGAAATGTGGCCTATGGGTTGGCTCAATTACCTCGCCGGGAGCGCGAACAGCGCGTGCGTGAGGTGTTAGCCTTGGTCGGCCTGAATGGGCTGGAAGATCGCCTGCCCGGTGAGCTTTCCGGTGGCCAGCAGCAACGTGTAGCGCTCGCCCGTGCCCTTGCTCCTCGTCCGGATGTGGTGCTGCTGGATGAGCCGTTCTCTAACCTGGATGCCGGACTGCGCACTCGCCTGCGCGTGGAGCTGCGCGATATCCTCCATCAGGCTAGGGCGACGACCATCTTCGTCACCCATGATCAAGAGGAGGCGCTTAGTCTAGCCGATCGTGTTGCCGTATTACAGGACGGCCGCATCACTCAGATCGCACCACCTGAGGAGCTGTACCGCGCTCCCGCCACCCGTGAGATCGCGGCTTTCGTCGGAGAAACCAATTTCCTCCCCGCTTATGCCGAGGGGGAGAGCGCAACCTGTGCGTTAGGACGGGTCACACTCGCCCGCCCGCACTATGGCGCGGTGGAAGTGCTGATCCGTCCGGAATGGATCACAGCTCAGGCCGATCCGGACGGCGATGCGCTGGTGATACGGCGCATGTACTTTGGGCATGACCAGCTGATGATCGTCCGCACGGACGAAGGGCTTGAGCTGCAGGTGCGCCTCGGCCCCGATCAGGCTTTTCAGCGCGGCGAGCGCGTGTGCTTGACGGTCAACGGGCCAGTGGTAGCCTATCCCCAAATGGGGAGCAACGGCAAGCAGCTAGATAAGACAGTTGCGCCGCTCGTGTTTAAGCCTTCCGGCCAAAGGCAAGCAGGCGCAGACCGTTAAAGACCACCAGCACCGTGCTCCCCTCATGGCCGACCACGCCCAGTGGGAGCGGTAGTTGGGGGCCAAAGACGCCGAACGTCCCCAGCACCAGCATAATAATCACCGCTAACGAGAAAGCAATGTTCTGCCACACCACACGGCGCGCCTGCCTGCTCAGCTCTATCACGTAGGGCAGCTTGCTGAGATCATCGGCCATGAGAACCACATCGGCGGTCTCCAGCGCTACGTCGGTACCGGCAGCACCCATAGCGATACCCATTGTGGCCGTTGCCAGCGCGGGCGCATCGTTGACCCCATCACCCACCATCGCTACCGCACCGTGACGCTCGGTGAGGGTGCGTAGGAGGCGCGCTTTGTCCTCCGGCATGAGCGCGGCATAGAACTCGTCCACACCGGTTTGCCGAGCGATGGCCTGCGCAACGCGCTCATTATCGCCGGTCAGCATGATCACGCGCTGCACACCAGTCCGCTTCAGCGCGGCGATGACCTGCGCGGCCTCTGGGCGCACGCGATCAGCGACAGCAATAGCCCCTACGCAGGTGTGATTGTGGACAAGCAGCACGGTCTTACCCTCGGCTTCTAGACGGGCTACCGTTGCCGCAACTTCCGGCTGGAGGGTGATGCCATTCTGTTCCATTAGGCGCGAGCTGCCCACCAGTACCTCGCTGCCGTTCACGCGGGTGCGCACACCCAACCCGGGATAAGCCTGAAAGTCACTCACTGGTGGGAGCTCAAGGGCGCGTTGCCGGGCGGCTTGCACCACAGCTTGTGCCAGCGGATGCTCGGAACGAGATTCAGCAGCGGCGCTGAGGGCCAGTAGGTCCTCCTCACGGTGACCGTTCAGGGCGATCACGTCAGTCACCTCAGGGCGACCGTAGGTCAGTGTGCCCGTCTTGTCAAAGGCAACAGCCTTCAGTGTGGCCGCGTTCTCCAGGTGCACACCACCCTTGAAGAGGATGCCCCGTCGGGCGGCATTGGCGATGGCGCTCAAGATGCTGGCCGGTGTGCTGATCACCAGCGCACATGGTGAGGCGACCACAAGCAGCACCATGCCCTTGTAAAAGACCGGTTGGAAGGGCTGACCGAGCAGCAGCGTTGGGACAGCGATCATGAGAGCTACCACGGTGATCACAGCAAGGGCGTAGTACTGCTCAAATGTATCCAGAAAACGCTGGGTAGGCGCGCGCTGCTCTTGTGCCTCTTCCACCAGCCGGATGATCTTCGCCAGCGTGGTGTCAGAGGCCTTCTTGTCCACGCGCACTTCCAACGCTCCATGCTGGTTGACTGTTCCGGCGAAAACACGGCTGCCGGCAGCCTTTTCAACGGGAATAGACTCGCCGGTGATGGAAGACTGATCCACGCTGGATTCGCCTGCGATCACAGTCCCATCTACTGGAATGCGCTCACCGGGCCTGACGATCACGATCTCACCTATTTCCAGCGTTTCTACCAAGGCTTCCACCTCACGCCCGCTGCGCTTGACGATGGCTGTTGCAGGTCGTAGGTCAAGTAGCTTGCGGATTGCTTGGCGTGAGCGATCCATGGCGTAGTTCTGCAGCAGGTTGCTCAGTGAGAAGAGGAAGAGCAACGTGGCTCCTTCGGGCCAGTTGCCGATGATCGCTGCGCCCAATGCGGCCAACAGCATCAAGAAGTTGACATCTAGGCGAAACTCGCGCAGGGTCTCTAATCCGTCCATCACGCCGTAATAGCCGCCTGCAAAGTAGGCGAGAGCGGCAAGAGCTGCGATCAACGCCTCCTGTGCGCCCAGTGAGCGTGCCAGCACGCCACCAAGCAGCGCTAGCAACGTGGTGAGCACCAGTATCGGCTCCAGGCGTTCGCGGCGCAGCAAGCGAGTCAGGAAGTTGGAGGTCTCAACCTTGTAGCTGAGGCGCAGCGTGGCCTGCCTGATCTGCTGGCCGATGAGGCGCGGCGGGGCAATAGCTACGCTCAACACGCCGCCGCTGCTGCTGACTGCTGCCTGCGGAAATGCCGCCGTTGGGGAGAGCACACGCCCCTCAAAGCGGCGGATGCATTCGTCGCAATGTAGGCCAGTGGCACGGATACCACAGCGTTCGTAGTTTTCCTTCAGGCGTGAACCGACGGCATCGGCTAGCAGAAGAATACGCTGAGAGTCCAACACGGTGGGGTCATAGTCAAAAGTGAGCGTGTTGGTCTTCAGGTTGAGGTGCGCGGCGACCACGCCGTTCACGTCCTCTAGCGTGCCTAAAATGACCTGCGCACAGTATTCATGGGAGGAGGGAGGGATGTGTTTATGCTCCATGTCGGTCGTCCTCGGTGACAAGGATGGATTAGTGATCAATTCACCCCTTGGGCCTGCTGCTCAGCGGCGCGGCAGGCGGCGCAGAGGCCGTGTAGCACCACGTTGACATCGGCAACCTCAAAGCCATAGGAAGGGCCAAGGTTTTCCAGCGGCGAAAGATCCACGTCCATCACATCAATGATGGTGTTGCAGCGCCGACAAACAAGGTTGACGTGCGGAGTGATATTGGGGTCATAGCGCATACTCCCCTCCTCTGTGGTACCCACCTCGTGGATCAAGTCCAGATCGGCGAGCAGGCTGATGGTGTTGTACACCGTCGCCAGGCTCATGGTGGGGAAATCATGGCGCAGGGCCTCATACACTTCTGCGGCGGTGGGGTGGCTGGTGTTGCCGTACAGCCAGTTGCAGATCGCCAGTCGCTGGGCGGTAAGTTTAGCCCCTGCCTTGCGCAGCCCTTGGATGAGAGGGTTTTCCAACATCTTTCTGTCGCCCTCATTTTTAATGGTTTCTAGATGATAATAATTACAAACTAAAGAAGATTATAATGGGTTGTCTCCTTGTTGGCAAGGGGGATCTGCCATTTCTAACCAGATGCTAACTCGGCGGTATGGTGAGAGAATAAGAGAAAGCTAATAAACGAACTCGCGGATGTCGTAGCGGCTGATGCGTGGTGCGCCCCCCGCCGCCTGAAAACGTAGCCCCTGCGTGATGGCCTTGCCTTGCGCCGTACATTCTGCTCGCGTTAGCGGCTGCAATCCGGCGCGGAAGGCATCCTGAGCGTAGGCCATCTCAGGGCTGATGATAAGTTCGGAGAGGTAGAGGATGTCGCCTTCTCCTAGCGGCATGGCATTGAGCACTTTCACAGTGTCGTGCACGTGGGCCTCGGCGTACTGCTTCCCACCTACGCCGAGCAAGACAATCACGCCAACAGCTACCCCTGCCGACTTGAGCGCCCGCACTGTCTGGATGGCATCCTGTGGCGTACCCGGCTTCTTAAGGAAGGCCAGCAGGTCGGCATGGCCGCTCTCCAGCCCAATGTACACGCGCCGTAGGCCACGCGCATGGAGTGCGGCATAGTCCTGCGGGGATTTCTTTTCGCCGCTAAAAGCATCCAGAAAAGCGTAGATACCGCCCAGCGCCTCCACATCGTATATCTCGTGCACTGCCTCAAACAATGGCAGCAGGCGCGGCATGGGGATCACGAGCACGTTGGCATCGCCAAGAAAGATGGATCGGCGCAGGCTCAACCCCTCGCCGAGAAATTCTCGCACCGCCAACGCATGGGTACGAAACTCAACAGGCGATTTGATGTGGAACGGGCGGCCCTTGTAGAAACTGCAGAACGTGCAGGTGTTAAACGAGCACCCTTCAGTTGCCTGCAACACCAACGCCATGTATTGGTCGGGCGGCAGGATGCCGATGGGTTTGTATACCTCAAAGAAACGGCGGGCATCCTCGGCAGAACGGCCTACATCAAAGGCGGCGGCACGCTCAAGGAGGGCATATCCTTCTTGGGGTAGGGGGGTGGTCAATGAGACTTCTTGCGCGCGAATGGCAGCATACAGCGCACGTATGCTCTGCCAGACGCGTGTCTCAAGCGCGGAGGCCTCTTGGGCAGTCAGCCAACGCCGCTCGCGCTCACCCTCGGCATTGCGCCAACGTGCGATAATGCGGCCATCTAACCCTCGCCGGTAGGAGATGCCGTCTAGAAAGGCAGTCCACAAGCGACCTGCACGGTCGTAGCTGAACACACTGGCGTTGTCCGGCTCGCCAATGCTGATGGTTAGGCCTTCTACCCGTATACTGAGCGTGAGAGGTTTGCCGTGCCAGCTTCCGCCGATGACCATTGCCCACCAGGGATGAGGTCGCCTAGGGCGCAGGGATCTTGCCCTGTCTGCGCCACGTGGCCAAGATGTCGCGTGCCTGTCCCTCGGCCTGCTGCAGCTGATGGAGGATCGCCGCGCTCCATGCAGCCGGGATCTCTTCGGGCTGTTGGGGGACCTCAAAAGGCGTATCAAAGACCACCACCACGCGGGCACCAGGCAGGGGATGTACGTGGCCGCCTGTGCGGCGTGGCCCGATCACTGGTGCGGCGCTGATGCCCACCGGCCAGAGCTGCCGTCCGACAGTGCGCGCCAGCTGAAACCCAGCCAACAGTTGACGCTCTCCCTCGTCGCCTGTGCTGAGGGGGAGCAGCACATCACGCCCGCCCTGTAAGTGCACCAGGCCCGCCTGCCATTGTGCATCGCTTTCGGGAGCCAGTGTGAGAAATCCCTGCCGCTGGGTAAAGATCTGGCTGTAGATAGCGCGGAATAACGCTGCGTGGCTGCGGCGCATAACAAAGATTACCCCCTCTTGGGGCAGATGCGCCGCGCCGATAAGATGTACCCGACATAATGCCCCCAACCAACGCAGGAGGAAAGCGGGTTGAATGGGGGGCGGCTGAGATGTGTTCATCTGGCGATGGCCTCCTTAGCCGCCTGTCGGGTTGCTGCCGAGCAGCACATCGTAAAAGAGGGGCAGGCCGGGCCGTTCGGACCAGGCATGAGCGTTCATGACACGCTGCTGGGCGGCCTGTGCCGCCTCCGCAGTGCGGGCATGAATGGTGAAAAGCGGCTCGCCCTTTTCCACGTAATCACCCACTTTGTGGTGCACTACAATCCCCACCGCGTGGTCAATGGGATCGCCCTTTTTGCGCCGCCCTGCACCGAGATCCACAGCGGCCAGCCCAATCTCGCGGGCATGGACCATGCGCAAGTAACCAGTGCGCGGCGAGGTCACTTCCACGATCAGCGGCGCCCGTGGCAGCCGTTCAGGCTGATCGATCTGTGAAACGTCGCCACCTTGCGCCCGCACCAGCGTGCGGAACACCTCCCACGCCTCGCCGTTGCGCCGTTTTTCTTCCAGTATGGGTCGGATGTCGGAAAGATCGGGTGCCGTTGACTTACCCGCCAGGCGCAACATATGGCCGGCCACTACCAAGCAGTGCTCAATCAGGTCGGGGGGGCCGCCACCTTGCAGGGTTTCAATCGCCTCACGCACCTCCAGGGCGTTGCCGACGGCATAACCCAGTGGTTGGTTCATGTCGGAGATCAAGGCAGTCACCCTGCGGCCTGCATCCTCGCCGATCTCTATCATCAGGCGCGCCAGTTCCGTGGCCTCTTCCACTGTTTGCATGAAGGCACCTACCCCGGCCTTGACATCCAAGACGATGGCATCGGCACCAGCAGCGATCTTCTTGCTCATGATGGAACTGGCAATGAGCGGCTTGCTGGGAACGGTGCCCGTCACGTCGCGGATGGCGTAAAACTTGCCGTCCGCTGGTGCCAGATCTGCAGTTTGGCCGGAAAGCACAATGCCGTAGCGCTCCACCTGCCTCAGGAACTCCTCGCGGGTCAGGTTCACGCGGTAGCCACTGATGCTCTCCATTTTGTCCAGCGTGCCGCCGGAGAAGGAGAGGCCACGCCCAGACATCTTGGCCACCGGCACGCCGCAGGCCACCACCAACGGCAGTACGACCAGTGTGGTCTTATCCCCCACGCCGCCTGAAGAGTGCTTATCCACCACGAAGTCCAGCACACCAGAGAAATCCAGCACCTCGCCAGATTCGGCCATTGCCAACGTCAGCTCAGTAGTTTCGCGGCGCGTCATGCCACGCAGATAGACGGCCATGCACCACGCCGCGGCTTGATAGTCGGTGATTTCCCCCCGCGTGAAGCCCTCTACGAAGAAACGGATCTCCTCGCGGCTGAGCTCCTGCCCATCCCGCTTCTTAGCGATGATGTCAATGGGGTTCATGGCATCTCCTCTATGCTTGAGGTTCTCCCGGAGCAGCTCAAAAAAGTTGCCCAACACAAAGGATACGCCATAAGCGCACGTTTCTCAAAAAGATGGAGCTACCCCGCGAAAGGGCAATGGAGAGGGTGGTTACAATCAAGATAAGTTTAGGTAGAATTACAGCAGCAAAGTAGAACACAGGACTTGGGGGAATGGCTTCTCTACTGCTATGGAATGGCTTGTTGCTCGGCGGCGCACTGGCGCTCTTCGCTGTTCTGCATAGCCTGACAGCAGGTGTACGACTGAAAGAGCGCCTGAAGGGTCTGCTGGGCGAACGGTTGGTAGAAGGATGGTATCGGCTGGCCTACAACCTCTTTGCTGCCGCTACTTTCCTGCCTGTGTTGGCCTTGCTGATCCTCCTGCCCGACCGAACGCTTTATCGCATCGGCCTCCCTTGGTCTTTGCCCCTTGTGGGGGTGCAGATAGCCGGCGTTGTTGGGGTGTTTGCCTCGCTCGTTGTGACCGACATCGGCCAGTTCCTCGGCCTCAGCCAGGCACTGGCTTATCTCAGGGGTGATCCACTGCCGCTGCCATCCCCTCCTTTGCAGGAGAAGGGTATGTATGCGCTCGTGCGTCATCCGCTGTACTTCTTCACCCTGCTGACCATTTGGCCGCTGCCAGTGATGAGCGCGAACACTTTGCTCTTCAATATCGGGGCGACAGTGTATCTGGCTATAGGGTCGTTGGTTGAAGAACGGCGCCTGGAGCGGGCTTATGGTGATGCGTATCGTGCCTACAAGCGGCGGGTGCCCTGGTTGATCCCCTGGCCATGCCGGCGAGCCTCGTCATCGGCAACTGGCCTGGGCCGTGCGGGTGATCTACAATCAGAGGTATGATCCCCAACCACGGGAGACGGATTAGATGCGTGACTTGAGTACCTCAGCGGCTTCCATTGACGTGGGAGAGCGCCTGCGGCTGTTGCGTGAGCGGCGGGGACTCTCGCAGCGGGCATTGGCGCAGGCTGCGGGGATGTCTGCCAATGCGCTAAGCCAGATTGAGCGTGGCAACGTCTCGCCCAGTGTGGGGACGCTCAACCGCCTTGCGGCAGCGCTCAATGTGCCCATTACGGCCTTCTTTGAGACTGGTATCCCGCGTGAGACGGTGGTCTTTATGCGAGCTAATCAGCGTCCGCGGGTGCCGCTTCCGCGAGGGCTGATTGAGGGGCTGGGCGGCGAGATATTTACCGGTCAGGTGGAGCCGTTCTTCCTCACGCTGGAGGCTGGCGGCAACAGTGGCCCCCACCCGGTAGTCCATGCTGGGCACGAGTTCGTCTTTTGCCTGCGCGGCGTGTTAGAGTACGTGGTGGAGTCCTCCACCTTTCGGCTGGAGGCGGGTGATAGCCTGCTGTTTGCGGCACACCTGCGCCACCGCTGGCGCAATCCAGCAAGTGTGGTTACCAACGCTATCATTGTGCTGGCTGGGTTCCCCGAAGGGGAACGCCCCGCTGCAGGTCACCTCACCAGCGAAACAGAAGGCTAGCACAGCGCGCTGATCGCAAAAAGGGATGGGAGCAAGCAAAACGCCCGCCGGTGGATTCCCGTGCGGGCGCTCTCTCTTGTGGGCAGTTAAAGATCAGTCACCGGCGGTGGGGATGGTGATCTCGTGGTCCACACGCAAAGGCTCCACTTCGCCCGATGGCTCAGGCAGGCGCATAGCCTTGACCACCAGATCGGCCAGTGCCATCACCTCAACACCGAGACCGTAGTAACCGCTGAGTTCTCCAATCTGGAGGCGGCAGTTCTCGCAGGCGGCAACAACGATCTGGGCGCCTGTGCGGCGGATCTGTTCAGCCTTGGGGCGGCCTGCCTTCAGGCGACGTTCGGTGTATTCGGGCAGAGCCACCAGCCCGCCGCCCCCGCCACAGCAGTAAGCCTCGTGGCGGTTGGGCGTCATCTCCACAAAGTCCTGCACAGCGGCACGTAGCACGCGGCGTGGTTCCTCAATCACCCCACCTGTGCGGGCCATGTTGCAGGAGTCGTGGTAAGTGATGCGCTCCGGATTGGCACTTGGGTCAAGCTGTAAACGGTCCTCCGCGATGTACTGGTCAATCTTCTCAATCAAGCTGACAACCTTGAAGGGGAAGGTCTCGCCGAACCAGTTGGGGGCCTCCCAGCGCAGGGCGGCATAAGCGTGCCCACACTCGGCCAGTACTACCTCCTGCACCCCTAGCTCCTTGGCCTCATTGATGATGCGCGCGGCGATCTGCTTGGCGCGTGCCACATCGCCAAGGAACAAGCCATAATTAGCGGCTTCAAAGACACTCAGCGTCCAGTCCTCTTTAGCGGCGTGGAAGATAATAGCAGGTGGGAGGATGGTGTGGACGCCGGCCAGCGGAACATAGAGCACTTTGGCCCCTGCCCGCTGCACAGTGATGCGCGCTTCTGGATCACCGACACGGGCTTGCAGTTCCTTCTCCACGTCGGCCATCATTTCTACGAACATCTCGCGGAAGAAGGAGGGATCTTTGCCCTTCTCAATGGCCGCATCGGCAAGCATAACCAGCACCTCCGGTGCAACGCCGGCGGCGGTGGCCATGGCGCGCACAGCACGCATCATGAGCGGCGTATCCACACCCATAGGGCAATTGAAGGTGCAGCGGCGGCACAGCGTGCACTGGCTGAAGGCCATCTCGGCCAGTTTCGCCAGAGTTGTCTCGTTCAACTTCTCTGCGCCAGTCCACTGGGGGAAGATGCGACTCAGAAAGTCGTGCTCGGAGCGGTAGATGCGGCGCAGGGCCTCTCCGCGAGCCGCTGGAACGTGTTCGGTAGTCGGCTCGGCCATGTAGTAGTGGCACGTCTCGGCGCAGATGCCGCAGCGTGCACACACTTCCAATGCGGCAATAAGCGGCCGGTTGAGCTGTTTCTCAAGAACCTCTAGTGCGGTCTCTACAGGGGTAGTCATCGCGTCACCTCAGCATGGATAACGGCCCGCCGACCCACAAAGAGGCCGAAGAACCGCCGTGAAAAGAAGAAGTAAATGCAGTGGCGGATCTTGCCTAGCGGGGCATAAATCAACATCAACGCACCCACAAGGTACATGGCGGGCTGCCAGATATCGTTGAGTAAGGCAGCGCTTGTTGCGGCAAGGAAGAAAGTCACCAACAGGACGGAGAAGTGATCATCCGCCGTGCTGATGAGGCGCAGATGGTGCTCCACACGGCGCATGATCTCTCCGATCAGGCCGAACAACGCGCCCAGAGCGGTGAGGACGGCAAACAGCCAGCGCAACGGTGTGGGAAAGGTTGCCCACCAAGGGCTGGCGACGAGGGCAGCTAGCCCCGCGAAGATGCCGATGTGGAATCCGATGCCACGTAGGTAGGCCAACATATGCCGTCGTGTGCTCTCCTTGGCCCAAGGGGCCATACCAAGGGTGAACGCGTAGAGCACACCGCGCTGGGGCGACCCCTTAGCGGGGGCGCGGTCCGGGGCGAAGGGACGTTGTTGGGTAGAACGCCAACGCAGGACGAAGGCGCCGATAGCAAACAGCAGGGCGATCAATGCCAAAACCTGGGTGATGAGTAGCAGCTTCATAGGCTCTCCATAAGGTCAAGTGGGGGCATTGCGAGACTCTCCAGAGGCTGCAACGCCCCCTGATACGGTCGCTATTTGGTGCGCTTCACCACAAAGCGGATTTCCTTGTTGTCCAGCTTCTCAATAGAAACCAGCTCATGCCCACTGCTGCGTGCCCAAGCCGGAATGTCAGCCAGCACGCCGGGGTCGGTGGCATAGGCCTCAATCATCTCGCCCACCTGCACCTGCGTGATCGCCTGGGCGATCTTCACCACAGGTAGCGGGCACATGAGGCCCCTCAAATTGAGGGTGGTGGCGGCTTTCTCTTCAGCGCTCATGATGCAATCCTTTCCTCACCAGTGTAGGTTTAGACAAACAGTGTCACATCGGCATCAGCGGCGTATTCAAGGAACGCGGCAGCTCCCGCGACCTCAACGCCGGGGATGAAGTCCTCGGTATCAAAGCCGAAGACGTCCATAGTCATCTGGCAGGCAATCATGCGCACGCCCAGGGCGACGCACATCTCGCGCAGTTCCTCAAGGCTGGCCACACCCTTGTTCTTGAAGGTCTGCTTCATCAGCCCGGTGGCCATGCTGTTGAAGCCCGGCACAACCATCATCGCCGTGGGGATAGGCCATTCAATCTGCTGGAAGCCGTTGGGACCAAAGGGCATTTTCATCGGCATAGCGGGGTTGCCCAGCGGCGAAACTTTGGCCTTGACCTTCTTCTTCAGCAGCGTCAGACCGTAGAAGGTGAAAAAGATGCCAACCTCCCAGCCCATCGCCGCAGCGGCGCTCCCCAGGATGAAGGGCGGGTATGCCCAGTCCAGCGTGCCCTTGCTGGCGATGATGGCCAGGCGTTTCGGCTTAGTGGGGTCAGATTTAGCCATCTATGTACCTCCGTTGATTAGCGGGCCTCAGCCCAATTGCTCAATAGCTCATAACGACCTGCCAAATGGTCGCGCAGCACGGCGCGCAGCAGGTCAAGCGCCTCAATCAGGCGACGGTCCCCAAGGCTGTAGATCACGGCTGGACCGTTGCGATGGGCCACCACCATCCCGCGCTCGCGCAGCACCTTGAGGTGGCGTGAGACCAAAGGTTGGGACATCCCCAAGGCGTTGGCAATCTCGGTGACGTTCTTGGGGCTGTCGGCAAGCTCGTAAAGGATGGTGATGCGCTTAGGATCGGCCAGCCCGGCGCATATTTCGGCGTGTAGTGCGTTGACCTCTTGCTCCAAAATGTGGCTCATTTTCGCATCCGCATATGGCAAGTCACACTTATTTGAATAAGCGAATAAATCTATGCTGGATCATAGGGCAGGGAAGCAGGGACAATTAGTGTAAAATGTCACAATGTGGCGCGAGGAATGTCACACGACCAATTGGAGTAATATTGTCGTGTGACGGATGTGTACTGTAATGGTAAACTTCCCCTAGGCCAAACAATTCAGCCTGCGGCGAGCAGGCTGCTATGTGGTAAACTAGGAGCATCTTTTGGAGATGCCAGACCCACCAAACACATTTTATTTTGTGAGAGGGAAGGATGTCTCATCATTCAACACGGCAACACATTGAGGAGCGACGGCGTGCTCAGCGTCGCCGGTCACGCATCATCTTGATCGGGGTGGTGATTGGGGTTGCCTTGCTGGTAGCAGGCTTTCTGATCTTGCTTAACCGACCAGTGTCCAGCGTGCCGACAACGGGAACAGACTACGAGGGCCTCACACAGGAAGTGGACAACTCCGGTGTAGGCGTTGGTTTCGCCATTGGTGACCCGAACGCACCGCTCACGTTGGTGGAATATTCCGATTTCAGCTGCCCACACTGCCACGATCTGGCGAAGGTGATAGAGCAACTGATTGAGGATTATGTGCGGCCTGGCACCCTGCGCATCGTGTATAAACCCATCTCCTTCGTCTACCCACCGGCCTCGCGCCCGGCGGCACAGGCAGCGATCTGCGCCGGCCAACAAGGTAAGTTCTGGGAAATGCATGATTACATCTGGGCACTCTATGAGGGCAGCGGCGTGGGAGCCTATACCCAACGTCAACTGGCTGCTGGTGCCGAGAGCATCGGCCTGGACATGCAGGCCTTCAATTCCTGCTTTATCTCTGCCCAGACCTCCATTCTGGTGGATTCGGTGCTAGAGGAAGCCAGCCAGCGCGGCATCAGTGGCACGCCTAAGGTGTACCTCAACGGCGTGGAGGTCATCTACCGGGGTGCGGAGTTGGCCTATGATGACCTCAGGCGTGCTATTGAGGCGCAGCTAGGCGGCTCGTAGTACGTAGCCCGTTGCGGGAGATAATAAGTGCAGGCACCTGCCGTGACAGTTGATGTGGTGCTGTTCAAGCTCACTGAGCGCAGGTTGCAGGTGTTGTTCGTTCGGCGGGGCAGGCCTCCTTTTGAAGGCATGTGGGCGCTGCCCGGCGGCTTTGTAGAAGCCAATGAGCCGCTTGAGGTTGCTGCCCGCCGCGAGCTAGAAGAGGAGACGGGCCTGCGCGAAGTGTACCTTGAACAGCTCCACACCTTCGGCGATCCGGGCCGTGACCCACGCGGTTGGGTGATCAGCATAGCCTATCTAGGGTTAGCGCGGCCTTCATCCAATGCGGCGCGGGCGGGCGACGATGCGATGGACGTAGCATGGTTCCCTGTGACAGCGTTGCCTGCTCTGGCTTTTGACCACGCCAGGATGGTAGCCCTTGCCCAACAACGCTTGCAAAGGCGGGTGCGGGATGGGCTGCTTATCTTCTACCTGCTACCCCCTTGCTTCACTTTAAGCGAACTCCAGACGGCTTACGAGACGGTGCTGGGGGAGCCGCTAGATAAGCGCAACTTCCGGCGTAAAGCACTACGTTCCGGCTTGTTGTGTGAGACGGGAGAACTCCGGACCGGCGAAGGGCGCCCGGCCAAGCGGTATACACTGTGCCCCGATGCTGAGACCGTATGGTTACGTCGCCTTGGGCTGGGGTAGGGATACCCTCAAACCATCAAGGGCAGGCGTAGGCCTGATGTTCCTCAAAGGTTCGGCTGAAGTAGTGCCGACCGCTGCCATCGCACGTGGCACGGAAGTAGAAGTAGGGGGTCTGCGCTGGATAGATTACCGCTTGGATAGAGGCCAGACCCGGGTTGGCAATTGGTCCGGGAGGTAAGCCGGCATAGAGGTAGGTGTTGTACGGCGAGTCCACAGTGTAGTAATCCTGCTGGGTGAGGTTGAGGTTCCACCATTCATCGCGCTGGGCTTGATAGCCCATTGCGTACTGCACAGTCGGATCGGCTTCCAGCTTCATACCAGCAGCGAGGCGGTTGAGGTAGACGCTGGCAATCAGGGGGCGCTCATCGGGGACAACAGCCTCGCGTTCCACGATGGAGGCTAGCGTAACGACTTCGTAGAGCGTCAGGCCGCGTGCAGCGGCATCAGTACGCATCTGCACGGTGACCTGACGCTCAAAGTTACGCAACATAGCTTCAACCAGATCGCTGGCTGTGGCGTCAAGCGCTACGCGGTAGGTATCGGGAAACAGAAAGCCCTCCAACGAAGCGCCCGCCGGTAATTCCGCCGCCAGACTGAGGTCCGGGGGTAGGGGGGTGCCCTCCGCCGTCGCCGCGAGAAACTCAGTGCCCCCAAACGGCAGCCCTTGTTGCTCATCTAGATAATCGGCGATCTGCTCACGCCGCCACCCCTCGGTGATGCGGATTGTGACTTCGGGCGGCTTAGCTTCGGTCAGCGCCAGGGCGATCTGCGGGATGGTCATCGCAGTGTTGAGGTCAAATGCCCCGGCCTCAATTTGCACATCCAGCCCATAGTAGCGCAGGTAGTAACGGAACAAGGTTGTATCACGAATGAGGCCTAACGAGCGCAGGTTCTCGGCGATCTGCGCCGCGTTCTGACCTGCCTCCACGGTGAAAGTGATAGGCACAGCTTCATCGCTGGCGGGGGTAGTGAGCGCCTGCCGGTTGAGGGCAAGGTAGGCACCCAGCGCTGCCGCCTCAAGCGGGTTAAGGGAGGGGTTGGGCGGCGGGGTGGTAGAAGTTGCCGCTCCTGTGCTCTGGATCACCGTGCGCAGCATCAGCATAGCCGCGACGGCGATCAAGGCGATAACCAGCACCAATATTGCCAGCCGCATTACTATGCCACCACATGCGAGGCGCCTGTTAGGGGATGTCCGCGTAGGCTTCAATCGGCTGACCCGGTTCGTCCTCGGTTTCTCGCGCATCTAGATACTCCTGCAGCATGGACGCAGCGGCCACATCATCCAGCGGCTCGGGGCGGCGCCCCTTGCGACGGCGGGTAATCTGCTCGGCGGCTCGTGAGGAATAACTCTCATCCCAAAACACGACGGGCAGGTGCAGGTGGCTGGCCAATCGGCGCGCCCAGCGGATAACCGTCGCCGCTTGCCTACCGACCTCACTGCGGGCATCGGTGGGCAGGCCGATGACCACCTTGACGACCTGTTGTTCCTCAGCGATAGCTTTGAGAGCAGCGAAATCGGCGCTGGAGGTGGTGTGCTTGATGACGCAGTAGGAGGTAGCAAAGAGGGCCAACGGGTCGCTTAAAGCCACACCAATGCGTGCCTCACCGTAGTCAATGCCCATCACCCGCTGCGATTCGCCCATCAGCGCCCCTCTATCTCCACTTGAATACGCAAAGGTAGGAAAGGCATGAGCGGCCAGAAGCGCGGCCATGTCTCAATGCGCGGCGGCGTACTCAGCGGCAGCTCGCTGCTTAGGCGCTGTTTGGCTTGCTGCACGCTCATCCCACGCACCAGCTGCTGTACGTGCGCCATGTCAACAGTGGCTGCAATATCTCCCACACCTTGCATGATGAAGGTCACGCGCCGTTGCTCATCCACACGCACAACCTCACCGCGCCGGAAGAGGAGCGACGTGGGTACAATAGCGAAGCCCGCCCCTACTTTCTCCGCTAGGCGTGCGTAAACCACCTGTCGTGCCAGACGCTCATCCACCGCGACACCTTGGATGGTCACACGCATTGCCAGATTCAAGCGTTCCTGTGCTTGACCCACAGAACCACTGTAAGTCTCAAAGTGCACCAGCACCACATTCAGCGTTTCTGGGGGGATAAACTCCGTCTCGCCGATCAGCTTGCTCTGCATCTCAGCATAGGCGCGCTGCTGAAGCTGTTGCAGGAGCAAGGCGCGCGCGCGATCGTAATCCTCTTGGGCGATGGCGGGCACAGCTACCGCATCTCCCCCATAGGTAGGTTCAGGGTTGGTCACGGCGACGAGCGCACCCAACGGCCCCTCAACCTGATTAATACGTCCCGCGGGCAGGTTGCCCGTGAAGCCTGCTTCAAGGGCTTCAATGGGCATCTCCACTGTTGCGCCGATCTGACCGGGCAAAGTAGCCTCGCTGAGCGTTGCGAAACGCACAGGCTGGGCAGCACTGGTGCGCACCACTGTCCCGACTGGGATGTTGACCTGCTCTGGACTGAGATTGGTGAAGAGCACAATGCCACGCGCCTTCTGTGAGGGCTGTAGCAACGTGCCAGTGGTGTCTATGGTGATTGAGGACTCCACCTCTGTGCCAACCATACGCGCGGCGATAAGGCTATGCTGGATGTCCACCAAGCCGGGCTCGGCGACAGGATCGGCGGTGATCGTGATGGTCGCTGCGATTTGACTTGTCGCAGGGGTGAGGTATACCGTTGCCCCGGGCAGGATGGCACAAGCTCCGCCAAGTAGGGCAAAGAAAGCCATGATGAGGGAAGCAACAGCTGCCGCACGCTGGGCAGGGGATGAAAGGGCAGCGTTTCCCTGTGCGGGGGATGAGAAGGCTTCCATGCGGAGGATACTGGATGGCCTTCCTCGCCTCCGTTCAACAGCGAGCGGAGCACGCGCTGTGCGCCAGTAGCGCCGATGACTGGCCTCCACGCTGGGGAAGCAAGGGATACCCAGATCGCGGGCCTGTTCAATCACCACAGGATCGCGGGTGATGAGTGCGAGCTGTGCTCGGCGGCGCGTGATCTCGCGCTGGATCAGCACAAGGTCAAGCCGGTCGCACAGGATGCGCTCTTCAGAGTGTGGGGGGAATACCAGCAGCACGCGAGGTGCGCGCACCCAGCCCAACTTATCGCGCACGGAGACCACGTCATCGTGTGGTTCCAGATGGATGATCTGTTCCTTCACTGTGCAGTGCCGTCCACCCGCTGATTATACCCAGCATCTCCAAAGCAAACAGGCCGACGGGAGCACCTTAGTCCCACCGTCGGCCTGAATGGTGCGCTGTTTGGCTTCGTGCTTTGCTTAGGTAAGCGCTCCCTTCCTCAGCGCCTCGGCGACCAGTGCGCTGGCCTTGGCAATGGCCTCTGGTAAACGCGAGGGGTCTTTGCCACCTGCCGTGGCGAAATCAGGCCGCCCGCCGCCGCCGCCGCCGACCACTTCAGCCAACGCCCCCACAAGTTTCCCGGCATGTACACCACGCTTGACGAGGTCGGGTGTTACCTTGGCCACCAACCGCACCTTGCCCTCAATGGTGCTGCCCAGCACAACTACGCCGCTCTCCAACCGATCGCGGCACCAATCGGCCATCTGGCCCAGTAGGTCGCTATCTGGCGCCTCCACCTGTGCAGCGACCACCCGCGCGCCGTCCACCTCTTGGGCTTGCGCCAGTAGTGTATCCAGCGCATTAAGCGCAGAACGGCGCTCCAGTGCCTCAATGCGCTCTTGGGCAGCCTTCAATTCATCCAGTAGCGCCTCAACCCGGCTAGCGACGTTTTCCACTTCGCTGCCTAGGCGGATTGCCACGGCATTGAGAGTCTGCAGACGTTGGGCGATCAAGGCCTGTGCACCCCGACCCGTCACTGCCTCAATGCGCCGCACACCTGCACTGCTGCTCTCTTCTTTGGTGATGACAAAGGGGCCGATCTCAGCGGTAGAGCGCACATGGGTGCCGCCGCAGAGCTCATAGCTGAAGCGTTGTTGACGCGCCTGCGGTTGGGGGATGGTGATAGTGCGCACCGTCTCGCCGTATTTCTCGCCAAAGAGCGCCATAGCGCCCTCTTGACGGGCCTCGTTCAGGGATTTAAAGGCGATGGCTACGGGTTGGTTGGCGAGGATCATGGCATTGACCTGCTCTGTGATGCGCTCAATCTCTTCTGCTGTCAGCGGGGCGTTATGGGTGAAGTCAAAGCGCAGTCTGTCCGGTGCAACCAGCGAGCCTTTCTGACGCACGTGGGCGCCTAGCACGCGGCGCAGGCTGGCGTGCAGCAGGTGTGTGGCCGTGTGATTGCGCATGATGTCCCAGCGCCGCGCCTCATCCACAGCAGCGGTCGCCCGATCGCCTTCACGCACGGTGCCCTCTGTGACCGTGCCAACATGTACGATCAGCCCACCGATCGGCTGGCGCATGTCCTCCACGCACACCGTCCAGCCTTGGCCTCGTATTTCCCCCGTATCGCTGACTTGCCCACCAGCCTCCACGTAGAAAGCAGTGTGAGGAAGGACGACCTCAACGGCCTCGTTGGCCTTTGCCTCTTTGATGCGCTGCCCCTTGCTGACCAATGCCAGCACTTGCCCCTCAAACGTCAGGTGATCGTAGTCGTAGGGGTTATAAGTCACACCCTCGGGGCCAAGCATACCTCGCTGCTGCAAATCTTCCAGTATCTGCTGATAAACCGTCACGTCCTCAAATGCCCCCGTCTCACCGGCGGAGATCTCGCGGTGGCGCTCCAGCTCGGCGCGGAAGGCAGGTTCATCTACCTCCATCCCCTCCTCGCGCAGCAGGTCACGGGTGATCTCCAGTGGCAGGCCATGTGTGGCGAAAAGGGCAAAGGCGTCAGCGCCGCTCATCACCTTCTGGCCAGAGCGTTTCATCTCCTCAACTCGGATGGCCAGCTCTGCCAGTGCATGATCCAGCGTACGCATGAAGCGTTCCTCTTCGGTGGCGATCTGGTAGCGCACGGCCTCGCGGAACTGCACCAATTCGGGGTAGATCGGCCCCATTTTGGCGATCACAGCCTCGGCTACCTCGGTGAGGAAGGGGCGCCGCACACCCATCCCGTGCGCGAAGCGCCACGCCCGCCGGATCATCATGCGCGGCACGTACTCCCGTCCGGTTGTACCCGGGTTGACGCCGTCGGCGATGAGGAAGGTCGCCGCACGCATGTGGTCGGCGATGACGCGGTAGGCTACGTAATGCTCACGCCGGAAAGCGTCGCTGTGTCCCAGTATCTCTTGGGTGGCGTCCATGATGTCAGTGAACAGGTCGGTATCAAAGTTGGAGGGTACGTCCTGCAACACTGCCAGCAGTCGCTCCAAGCCCATGCCAGTATCCACACCCGGGGCGGGGAGGGGTACATCGTATTGGCCGCTGTGCTGGGGATCGGGCTGAGTGCGGTTGAACTGCATGAAGACCAGATTCCATAGCTCTAGGAAGCGGTCATCTTCGCGCTCCAGCGCTGCGATGATACTGTCCACGCCCTGCTCGGGGTGCAGGTCCCAGTGAATCTCGCTGGTGGGGCCGCAGGGGCCGGTTTCTGCCATCTGCCAGAAGTTGGTCTTGGGCCCCATGCGCGCCACACGGCGCGGGTCCACGCCGACTACCTTTGTCCAGATGTCGTAAGCCTCATCGTCGTTGTAGAAGACGGTGAAGGCCAGACGATCGGGTGGTAGGCCATAAACATTGGTCAGCAGCTCGTAGGCGTAGATGATGGCCTCACGCTTGAAGTAATCGCCGAAGCTGAAGTTGCCTAGCATCTCAAAAAAGGTGTGATGGCGTGGCGACGGGCCAACATTTTCCAGATCGTTGTGCTTGCCGCTGATGCGCATGCACTTCTGGGCTGTTGTGGCGCGGGTGTAAGGGCGCTTGTCAAGGCCGAGGAAGACATCCTTGAACTGCACCATGCCTGCGTTGGTGAAAAGCAAGGTCGGATCGTTGCCGGGCACCAACGAGGACGAGGCCACGATCTGATGTCCGCGTGCGGCGAAGAAATCCAAAAAGGTTTGACGAACCTCCACGCTGTTCGTGCGCTTCATAGCCAACCCACAATCTCTTTCTGAAAGGTTGTTGTTTCCAACGGTGGGGAGATTATAAGCAATCTGCACACGGCTGACAATGCCCGTGTTGCAGGGGAGTGGATAAGAAACTGGTTACAGGTAAAATAAGGGCATGAAAACATGTCCCCGTTGCCAAAGTACAGAGCGACAGG
>FWPU01005584.1_pt1 | contig 26912 bp, 13 predicted proteins | sample 2228361 | NCBI WGS metagenome assembly FWPU01 (sample SAMEA103939777, study PRJEB20133) | metagenome
CAACTGGAACTCTCGCCAGCACAAGCATTTGCCGAAGTCGGCGCCGCCATCTCCAGCGGGCTAGAAAAGTGGGGATGAGTCAGGGCCAGGGGGCCTTGACGCGCCGACGGCAAGGCCCCACGATAGGCCGAACACGCCGCCGGGCCCCCGCCGCCAGAGCGGGCCGACCAAAACGGTTCGCCCACACATGGGGGCTTGGCTGTGGTTTCCAGTAGGCCAGGCCGGTTTTGCCCGGCCTGGGCCCCTGTTCTTCTCGGCAAGGGAGACATACCCATGACGATTTCGCGGCGCGATTGGTTACGGGGTGGATTGGGGATGGGCCTGGTTGCGGCCACCGCCCGGGGCTGGGCTCCGGCCGCCGACAAGCCCAAAAAAATCCCCATCGCCCTCCAGGTGTACTCGGTCCGCCAGGCAGCGGCCAAAGACCTGCCCGGCGTGCTCAAGGCAATCGGCCAGATGGGCTACGAGGGGGTCGAGTTCGCCGGCTACTATGGGCACGAAGCCAAAGCCATCCGCAAGATGCTGGATGACAGCGGCCTGAAGTGTTGCGGCACGCACATCGGCCTGGAAACCCTGCTGGGCGACCAGTTTGCCCGAACGGTGGAGTTCAACCAGGTGCTCGGCAACCGGTTCCTCATCGTCTCGTGGATGCCGGAGTCGCGATTCGCTACCGTCGAGGTCGCCAAAAAGACCGCCGAGTTGTTCAACGAACTGGCCGAGAAGGCCAGGCCCCACGGCATGCGCGTGGGGTATCACGCGCATGGGGGCGACTTCAAAAAGGTGGGCGAGCAGACGGCCTGGGAACTGTTTTTCAGCAACACGGTGCCCGAGGTCGTGATGCAGATGGACATCGGCAACTGCCTGGGGGCCGGGGCCGATCCCTACGCCATTTTGCGCAAGTTCCCGGGGCGTTCGGCCACGATCCACCTCAAAGAGCACGGCGGCAAGCGGGGCGCACCATTGGGCGAGGGCGAGGTCCGGTGGAAAGAGGTGTTTGAAATCTGCGAGACCATTGGCGGCACCGAGTGGTACATCGTCGAGCAGGAAAGCTACGCGGTGCCACCGCTGGAGTGCGTCAAGCTGTGCCTCCAGAACCTCCGCAAGATGGGCAAGTAAGCGCCGACCGGCGGCAATCACCCAGTTCCTGCTCCCCGCGGTGGTGACGTTTCCGCACCGGCCGAAACGCGAGGCGCGCCGGCAGCAGCGATGGAGCCGCTGGGGTTTCCGTCCCCGCCGAGGCCCAAGCCCTCTTATTCTGGCGGATCCGGCGGGGACGGCCCACGGTTTGCTTGCAACTGGCGTTGCAGGTCGACGAGCAACAGTTGGATGGCACACACCTGCCGGGTCAGTTCCGAGACTTCGGCCGAAAGGCTATCTATGTGGTCGCACAGGCCGGCGACCAGCAAGGCCAGTTGCGGCACATCTTGAGGCGAACAGCCGGCCGCGAGCCGGTTGGCCTGGCTCTTCAACTGGATGAGCGGGGGCATGGCCTCACCTTGGGGGACCGGCGGCAATAGCGGGCTTAGCGGGCGAGGGCTTTGGGGGCGGGCCGGCCCTCCGGGGCCTCGGCAGCCGCGGGAACTTCCGTCCCGGCAGAGCGGCGCGCGAAGGCAATCAGCCCTTCGACGACCAGCCACGCCGCCAACGCCAGCACCACCAGCGATACCGCCGTCAGCGACCACTTCTGAAGGAGCGTCAGTTTCGGCTCGCTCCAGTAACCGGGAAGGCTGACCAGCATGGCCGCCGCCGAGGTGACCAGCATGGCCAGCATGGGCACGATTGTGTATACGACCGGCGCGCGCAGCTTGTACAAGAACACGCTGACCGTCAAGAGGCTGAGGCCGGCCAGCAACTGGTTTGTAGCACCGAACAGCGTCCAGAGGGTCTTGCCGGCCGGCACCAGGGCGAAAAAGGCGATGCCCCCGACAGCCAGGGCCGAGGCCAGGTAGCGGTTGGCCAGCCGCTGCAGACGGATCGAACGCAGAATCTCTTCGATGTTGAACCGCAGCAGCCGCGTGGCCGAGTCGAGCGTCGTCAGCGCGAACGAGACGACGGTTACGGCCAGCAGGGTTCGGCCCAAGTCGGCGGGGATGCCCAATTGGTTCAGGTAATTGGCCCCGCCGTGGACCACCGCGCTCAGTTGGGTGGCCAGGCCGGCCCGGCCGATGCCTTGCCAATTCGTGTAGGGTCCGCCCGGACGCCAGGCCTCGGCCCCCAGCCCCGCCACACAGGCCATGATCACCAAAATGGCCAGGGCCCCTTCCACCAGCATCGCCCCATAGCCGATGGGCAGGGCGTGACTTTCACAATCGATCTGCCGAACGGTGGTCCCGCTGGACACCAAGGCGTGAAACCCACTGACCGCCCCGCAGGCAATCGTTACGAACAAGAACGGGAACCAAAGGGGGGCGCCCGGCACATCGGGCCGAAACGGCTCGGCCACGATGCGGTTCTCCGGGGCACCGCTCAGTCCGGCGATCACTAACCCCAGCAGGATCGTCGCCAATGCAAAATAGAGCTGGAAACTGTTGATATAGTCGCGCGGCTGCAACAACAGCCATACCGGCAGGACCGAAGCCACAAAGGCGTACACCAGCAGCACCGCCACCCAACCCGATGCAGCGCTGGCGGCGGCCGCTTTCACCGCCTCGGCCGTTTCGGTTCGGCCTTTGGCCTCGAAATGCTGGATGGCTGCCTGGGCGCCAAACGGCGGGGGAATCCTCTCCGCGGTACCCGGCCCCTGGCCCACAGAGCCTTCGGCCACCGCCCGGGCCACCTCCGGGCTTGCAAACCACGTGTAGGTCAACACCGGCTGGCGCAGCCCCCAGAAAATGAAGCCCGCAAACACCGCCAGGGCCACGGCCGTGGCCGGCAACAATCGGGCCCCCATCCGGTAAACCGCCAGCCCGAACGCCATGGCCACCACCATCAAACCGAATGAGGGGATGATGGCATCCGGATTGAAGCCCACGAACAGGTTCGACAGGGCGATGACGAAGTTCCCCATCGCCAGCGACATCAGGAAGAAGATGATGATCAGCGCCAGCAGCCTGGCCCGCGGACCCATCAGGTCGCGGCAAATGTCGCCGATGGTCCGGCCCTGGAATCGCAGGCTGACGGCCAGCGCTCCCAAGTCGTGCACCGCCCCGATGAAGATGCATCCCAACACGACCCACAGCACGGCCGGCACCCAGCCCCAAATGACCGCAATCGCCGGCCCCAAGATCGGTCCCAGCCCGGCAATCGATGCGAAATGATGCCCAAACAGGACCGGCAAACGCGTGGGCACAAAGTCCACCCCATCCCGCCGGGTGTGCGAAGGCGTCAGACGCGCGGGATCTAATCCGAACACCCGCCTGGCCAGGAATCGGCCATAAACCAGGTATGCCGCGACAAATGCGGCAAAGGCCATTAGGGTAACCAGCGTGGCATTGTCGAACATCGCGATCGGACTCGAACAGACTTGCGATCAACGGACCGGGTTGCGCTAGTATTGCACGCCCCCCCACTACGGGCAAGCCCGGGCGGTTCGGCGGACCGGCCTCGCTCGAACATGGAGCCGCACGGCGTGAGCCGGCGGCGGAATCGCCCTTACCCAGCGCCGGGGCGGTTGCGGCCCGGCGCAAAGGCAACTAAAATCAGCGGTTGGAACGGATACGGGGGGAGGCGGGCTGCCGACAGGCGGCGCACCGGGGGGATTCGGTCGGCTGGGCGGCAGGGGGCGGTGTCCGCATGGCACACGGGGCAGAGGCTTTTAGCGCGAGGGCACCCCTATGCGTTCGGAATGGCTCTCCAGTTGGTTGGGTACCTGGCCCAAGGACCTGCCGCGCCTGTACCCCCAGCTCGATGATCGGTTGCTGAGTTGCTTTTTGAGCGACGCCGAGTATCGGGCGATCCTCAAGATGCCCATTGCCGCGGTCCTCCCCTTGTATTCGGTCGATAGTTCGCCGCGGGACAAGGCGTTCGGGGCGGCGCTGGCGCGGCTGCTGACCCGCGACCTGATGCTGCTAGAGAACGTCAGTTTCCCCGGGCCGGAAGATGCCCCCACGCTGGCCTTCGAGGAGGCTGCCGAGCAGTACCCGCGCCGGCCACGGCGCGTGACCTGGATCAGCGGCATCGCGCATATCGAAGAAGGCCTGTGCAAGGTCGATTTCCGCATCTTCGCCCCCGGCAAGCCCATACATCAGACCGAAGTGCGGGGGTCGATGTTCAAAGAGTTCGTGGCCGAATGCGCCTTGGCCATCGCCGAAGCCCTGGGCGTGGCCATCCCCGAATCGCTGGGGGAGAAGTGGAGTGTGGGCCGGCCGGCCAACGTGGTGAACCTGCTGCGGTTCGGGAAGATATTGACTTCGGACCTGCCTGCCAGAGAGCGTTCGTACCAGGCCAAGCAGCTTTGGACCGAGGATATGGACTTTTCCATGGTCCTCCAGGCGCTGCTCGAACAGGAGGCCAATTACCGGGTGATGCTGCTGGAGGGTAACCGGCGCGACCCGTACAACGTGGCCTTGTTGTGCCAGTTGTTCAACGTGGTGCGCGAGACCAACGGGCACGAGCCATATGCGGTGCAATTTGCGCGCAAGGCCCTGGAGCTTTCGCCGGGCTGCGGTCGGGCCCACCTCTACATGCCCGAGGCCGCCCATCCCGAGGCCAGCCTGCTGCGCCATTCCGAACTGGCGCACTATCTCTTGCCCGACAACATGGACGCGGTGCTCAGCTACCTGGCCGCCATGTGCCGCGCCAGCCGCTCGCCCAAAGAACTGACGGAACTGGTGCGCGAGGCCATCAACCGGAATCCTTACGATCCCGAGAATTATCACCGGGTGATCGAGGTGTTTGTGGCCATGAAGCAGCCGCGCTATGCCCTGCACGTGGCCAAGGGGTTGCAGCAGTTGTTCGAGCCCGAGATGCACCCGCGGACCCGGCAGTGCCTGGAGCAGGACCCCCGGCGCCGGCATTTGTTGCAGGCGGGGGACTACGACCCGGCCCGCGAGGTGCGGCTGTTGATGCGCCGGCTGCGCGAGTCGATCACCGGGGCAGGCGCCCTGGGGAGCTGAGCCTCCAACCGCCCCGCGACCTCACCGCACCAGCTCCAGCGTGGCCCACAGGCTGGGGTCTTCTTGAAACGGCAGCGAGGGGTCCGCACTGAGGGTCTGCACGCCCAGCTCGCGGTCGTACACCGCATAGGTGAACCCCAGCCGGGGATGCTCTTGCGGATCGAATCCCGTCAGGCAGGCCGCGGGGATGAAAGCGTCGAGATGGTACCCGGAGGGGGTCCGCCTGGCCTGCACCCGCAGATGCTCGCCCCGAACCGGCCGGGGGTGCTCCCGGGCCCGGTGGATGGGGACCCATTGGGCAAGCGGGGCGTTGCCAAACTGGCCGAACGTCCCGGGCAAAAACAGGAAGCTGTGACAAAACCGCGTGGCCCGGTGCACCGTGTGCACATCGCGGGTATCGACCCAAAGCTGCATGCCGTCGCTGTCCTCCGGCCGGGTTTCGCGGCACCAGGGGGCCTGGTGCTTCCCCTCGACCAGGAGTGTGAACGCCAGGCCGGCTTCGCTCCAGGCTGCGCGCAGGTCCGCAAACGCCCGGCCCCCCTCCAGCTCAGCCAGGGCCGGCAGCCGATGGCGCTCGTCCAGCCGCGCCCCCTGGTCGGTCCACAAGGGGTGCCGGTAGCGGCACGCCAGCGCGAAGTGGAATAAGAATCGCTTAGGCAGAAGCGGTTGAGACATAGAAGACACCGTTGGCGATGCACGGATCAATGCGGCCGCCGCACGCCCCCCTTCCGTTTCAGCCCGAACCCTTTGAGGTAGAGGTCACGGGCGTCGATCCGGCCATCGGTACGCGCGTAAAAAATACCCAGTTCCATCAGCAACTGAAGCAGCCCGTGCCCGGAAGTCTCGGGCGGCCGCTCGTCCACCTTTTCCCAATCGATGGTCAGCAGCCGCTCGAGTTCCCATCGCTCGATGGGGACTTGGGGGTGGGCGCTGGCCAACGACTCGCGCACTTTGCGCATCCAGGGGAATTCTTCGTCCTCGATTTCCTGAACCCGGCTTTCCGAGACCTTGTCCAAGGCCCCGCGGAGCGAGGTGTGATGGATCAGTTGCGGCAGTTCGGCCCGGGGCGAGTTGAGTTCCATTTCGGCAGCCGCCTCGAACAGGCGGACAATCGACCGCGGCAGCACGTGTCCGTTGGCGTCCTGGAGATGGTTGGGTATCCACGTGAACGAATGGCCTTTGTTGGGGTTGGCCCCCATGTACTTGCCGCACATGCGCTCGACGAAGGGACGAAAGCCCTCCTCCGAGGTTTCGGTCGGGTACCACCCTAGCTCGCCGCGGTCCTCACCGTTGGGAAGCGTGTTCCCCAAGTAGTTGCAAAACTCGCGGTTCGCGTTGATGATCCGCTTGATCAGAAGCGCGTAGAGACTCCGGACGCTCCAGAGGAGTTCTACCCGCTGCGCAGCGATCTTGGAGACGTCGGCGCCGAAAAGGGCCACCCGGTCGTACAGGTCGCGGCGCAGGAACATCTTGGGCCGCAGCCGCTTCCATCGCCGCGAATTGCTGGCCCAGAACTGCACCAGGCCGCGCAGGATCGTCCGCAGCTCCGTCCAATCGCCCGCACTCACCCGGTCCAATTCATCGTAACTGACGAATATCCACCGCTGTGTGGCCGACAGATCGCGCTCCAGAGCGTCCAGAGCAGCAAAACACGCCTCCAGATGATCGGCGACCCAGCGATAGAGGGTATCTAACCACGGCCTTTCCGCGGAATGCGGTGTTGCGGCCGGATCGGGCACTGCCAGTTGCAAGGATACGTCGGGAAGCTGCTTCAGGCAGCGGAGCAAAAGGCCAAGCCATACCAGTTGCAGGTCGGCGGGCTGCCGACCTTGCGAAAACTTGCGGAAAACGAGTTCCGGGGGAAACTCGGTCCCGGAGCTGGAATACCCCACGATCCACCGGCTGCTGCTGGGGGCAGGAAAACGGGCCAGGTGCTTGCAAGCTGCCGAACAATAGTCGTCGCTCATGGCTTTGCGGCATGGGGAATTGCTGCTTGGAGACTGCCAAGCGTCTGTCGATGAGGCCTGCGTGCCGGCCGATATTCGATGCACGATGCCATCATGGTACCGCCCCCAAGGAGCTGCGAGAAGGCGAAGCGATCCGCCTCGCCTTCTTCAACACTCCTTCAAAACCGCGGCGTGGTGGGCCCGGAGGAAGGCTCGCAGGTCGCCGCGGGCCAGGTCGTCCGGCGAGCGGAACTTCAGGCGGATGACGTCCAGCGCTTCGCGCAGGCGGCGGACGTCGGGTTCGTGGCCGAGGCCGGCGATCTCGCCCAGGGGGAACCGGCCGGCCGGGCCGTACAGCAGCAGATGGACCGCCTCGGGCTTTTTGGTCAGCAGGGCGCCCCAGGGGTGGGCAAGGCCGGGCAACCGCAGGGGCACGCCGGTCTTGTGTTCCCATTCGAGCGAGCAGTTGGGGGCCACGGCTTCGACCAGGGCGCACAGCGATTCCAGGACCGCGATGGGCCACTGGGGCGAGCCGCCATTCTGGAACCCTTTGCGCAGGAAATGCCACTTGCGGCCGAGCACTTTCCAGGGCATCAGGTCTTGGGGGTTTTGCGCGGCCTGGGAGGCGAAGCGGCCGAAGCCCTCGATGGCCTGGTCGAGGAACGCCCAGAACTCGGGCCGATCGACTTCGGCCAGGCTGTAGACGCGCATTTCGATTTCCTGCCACGGGCCGCGGAGGTTGCGGACCTGGACGCGGGGTTCGGTGCCGTAGAGGGGGAGTTCGGGAACGTCGTTGAGTGGTTTCAGGTCGAGTCGGCGGACGAGTTCCTCGCGGCGGAAGGTATTTCGGGCGGTCCGGAACTTCATTTTCAGGAGCCATTCTTCGCCGGTGATGGCGTGGAAGAACCAGCCCTGCGATTTGCGGGGCCCGCGGATTTCCACCACACTGCGCTGGCCCCAGTCGGTGTCGCTGAACCGCTGGGACTGCTGGATGTAATCGACCACTTTGGCGAGGATGCGGCCGTCCCAGCGGCAGGGCTTGCCGTTGCGTCCCACGCGGTCCTGGGTGTGCCAGCGCCGGCCGTCGATTTCCCAGGGCATGGGGGCTTCGCGGCCGATGTCTTGGATTTCCAGGTCGCCGGGGCGGTGGGCCTCGGCGGCCGCGGGGTCGTAGGGCTGGCGTTCGGCCCGGGGTCCTGCGGCCAGGACAGGGGCCAGGGCCTCCCCCGTGTAGGACCGCCGCGGCAGGCCGGGCGGGAGGTCGCCGGGGGGCAGGCCGGGCAGGAGGACTTCGGGCCGCGCTGTGGCGGCCAGGGCCACGTCCTCCGGAGTGCCTTCCGCCACGAGAAAGCCCCCTTGGTCGCCGGCTTCCGGCCCGAGGTCGATCACCCAGTCGGCGCTCTTGATCACGTCCAGGTTATGTTCGATGACCACCACCGTGTTGCCCAGGTCCACCAGGCGATGGAGCACGTCGAGCAGCCTGGCCAGGTCCTCGAAGTGCAGCCCGGTGGTGGGCTCGTCGAGCAGGTAGAGGGTTTGGCCGGTGTCGGGGCGGGCCAGTTCGGCCGCCAGCTTCACGCGCTGGGCCTCGCCGCCGGAGAGGGTCGGGGCGGGCTGGCCCAGCTTCAGGTAATCCAGCCCCACATCGCACAGCGTCTGGAGGATGCGGCGGATCTTGGGGATGTTCTCGAACAGGCGGGCTGCCTGGCCGCACGACATCTCCAGCACATCGGCGATCGACTGCCCGTGGTACGTGACGCGCAGGGTCTCGGCATCGTAGCGTCGGCCCTGGCAGGCATCGCACGGTACCCAGACGTCGGGCAGAAAATGCATTTCAATGCGGAGCTGGCCGTTGCCCTCGCATTTTTCGCACCGCCCGCCCGGCACGTTGAAGCTGAACCGCCTAGCCGAATAGCCGCGCAAGCGGGCCTCGGGCAGTTGGGCAAACAGCTCGCGGATGAGGTCGAACACGCCGGTGAACGTAGCCGCGTTGGAAGTAGGCGTCTGCCCCAACGGCTGCTGATCCACGCGGATGACCTTATTGATGTGCTCGATGCCGCGGATCGCGTCGTGGGCGCCGGGGGTTTCCTTGGCCCGGTGGAGGCGCCGGGCCAGGGCGGCGTACAGGACGTCTTCGACCAGCGAACTCTTGCCGCTGCCGCTGACCCCGGTCACCACGGTCAGGGTGCCCAGCGGGATCCGTACCTGGAGGTTTTTGAGATTGTGGTGCCGCGCGCCGAGGATCTCCAGCCAGCCGCCCCCCGGAGGGCCAAGAAGTTGCGGGTTGGCACGGGCTGGGCCGCGGGAATCGCCCCGGACAGCAGGTCTGGGACCTGGCGTGGTCGCCAGCCAGGGGGACATCCGCCGGCGGGTGGGAATGGGGATCGCCTTGCGGCCCGACAGATAGGGGCCGGTCACCGAGGCACTGGCTTTGGCCACCTCGGCGGGCGAGCCGCAGGCCACGATCTGGCCGCCGTTGTGCCCGGCCCCCGGCCCGAAGTCCAGCAAGTGATCGGCGTGCTGGACCACCTCGCGGTCGTGTTCGACCAAAAGCAGGGTATTGCCCAGGTCGCGGAGCCTGCGCAGGGCATCCAGCAGCCGGCGGTTGTCGCGGGGGTGCAGGCCGATGGTCGGCTCGTCCAGGACGTACAGCACACCGCACAGGCCGCTGCCTACCTGGGCCGCCAGCCGGATCCGCTGGGCCTCGCCGCCGGAGAGGGTGGGTGCCGGCCGGGCAAGCGTCAGGTAGTCCAGCCCCACATCGACCAGGAACTGGAGGCGGTTGGTGAGTTCGCGGACCAGCTCGCCGGCGATCTTCTGCTGGCTGGGGGAAAGCTGCCACTGGCGGAAGAAGGCCAGGGCGCGGCTGAGTGGCCAGCGGCAAATCTCGTCGATCGTGCAGCCGGCCAATTGGACCGCCGCGGCGTCGTCCCGCAGCCGGCTGCCCGAACAGACCGTGCATTCCACCTCATCCACGAAGGTCTCCAGGCGGGCGCGGAGGGCGGGCGAGATGCGGCTGGCCGCCTCCAAAGCGGGAAACAGGCCTTTGTACTGGAATCGCAGCAGGGGGCGGCTCCCGCTCCTGGCGGAGCCCTCCCCCGCGGTTCCGGCGTCGGCCGGCACCTCGAACCATTGTTCGCCCGTGCCGTGCAGAATCAGCCGGCGGTGCCGGGCCGCAAGCTGCTCGAAGGGCACATCGGCCGGCACCCCCGTGCCCCGGCACCACGCCTCCAACATCCGGCGGAAGAGGCCCGCATGGGGATTAGGCCACAGCGCCACCGCTCCCTCGGCCAAGCTCCGCTTCGGGTCGCTCAGCAACGCCAGCGGATTGGTGCCGCGCTGGACGCCCAGCCCCTCGCAGGCCGGGCACCATCCCAGCGGGCTGTTGAACGAGAAGTGGTGGGGAGCCAAAGGCTCGAAGCTCCGGCCGCACCGGTCGCAGGCGTAGTGCTGGCTGTGGGTCTCGACCGGCCACTGCGGTTCGGGCAGGTCCTCGCGAACCTCTGCGACCCGCAGCACGCCGCGCCCCAGCGCCAGGGCGTTCTCCACACTGCCGGCAATCCGCGAACGGGCCTCGGCCCGGACCGTCACCCGGTCGATCACCACCTCGACCGTATGCCGGCGCCGGCGGTCCATAGCTGGGGGCTGGTCGATCGAATAGGTGCGCCCATCGACCCGCACGCGCGCGTAACCGCTGCTTCGCAGGTCTTCCCACAGCGCCTCGTATTTTTCGCCCACCGCGACTTCGAGGGGGGCCAGCAGGTACAGCCGCGTTCCCTCCGGCAAGGCCATGATCTTGGCGATCACCTCGTCGGCCGACTGCGTTCCCACCGGCACGTTGCAGGTGGGGCAGTAGAGCTGGCCCAAACGGGCCATCAGCACCCGCAGGTAGTCGTAAATCTCCGTAATGGTGCCCACCGTGGAGCGGGGGGTAGTGCCCAGGTGCTTTTGTTCGATGGCGATGGCCGGCGAGAGCCCCTCGATATGGTCCAGGCGGGGCTTTTGCATCTGGCCAACGAACTGCCGGGCGTAGGCGCTGAGGCTTTCGACGTAGCGTCGTTGGCCTTCGGCATAGACGGCATCCATGGCCAGCGAACTTTTGCCCGAGCCACTGGGACCGCAGCAGACGGTCATCCGGTCGCGGGGGATTTGGACATCGATGCCCTTGAGGTTGTGCTGGCGGGCACCGCGGACCACGATCGCCGCGGCGCCGTTGGTCCCCACAGTCCTGGCGGAAGGCGCGGCCCGGCGGACCGGCCGGCCCATCGACGCGGGACGCCCTTCCAGCACCGGGCGCAAAGCCCGGCCGGTGTGCGAGCCCTCCACCCCAGCGACCTCCTCCGGCGTGCCGGCCGCCACCAGATAACCCCCGGCCTCGCCGCCTTCCGGCCCCAGGTCGATGATCCAGTCGGCGGTCTTCACCACCTCCAAATTGTGTTCGACGACCACCACGGTGTTGCCCGCATCCACCAGCCGGTGCAGCACGCGCAGCAACAGCTCGATATCGGCAAAGTGCAGCCCCGTGGTCGGTTCGTCGAGGATGTATAGGGTCCGGCCGGTGCTCCGCTTGACCAGTTCCCTGGCCAGCTTGATCCGCTGGGCTTCGCCGCCGGAGAGCGTGGGCGACGGCTGGCCCAGTTTGAGGTAATCCAGCCCCACGTCGTGCAGCGTCTGGAGCTTGTGGCGGATGGCGGGGATGTTCTCGAAATGCGCAAGCGCCTCCTGGACATCCATCTCCAGCACCTGGGCGATGGATTTGCCCTTGTAGCGGACCTGGAGCGTCTCGCGATTGAATCGCGAGCCCCCGCACACCGGGCAGGTAACCCAGATGTCGGCCAGGAAATCCATTTCCAGCCGGTTGGAGCCATTCCCTTCGCACGCCTCGCACCGGCCGCCCGACACGTTGAAGCTGAACCGCCCGGGGGCGTAGCCGCGGGCCCGCGATTCCGGCAACTGGGCGTAAAGAGCGCGGATATCGTCGAACAGCTTGATGTACGTCGCCGGGTTGGACCGCGGAGTGCGGCCGATGGGCGACTGGTCGATGGCGATCATCCGGTCGAGATGCTCGAGGCCTTCGATGCGGTCATAGGCGCCGGGCGAGCCCACTCCGCCGTTCAAATCGCGTCGCAGGGCCTCGGCCAAAATATCGCTGACCAGCGAACTCTTGCCCGACCCGGACACGCCGGTCACGCACACCAGCAAGCCCAGGGGAATCTCGACATCGAGGTTCTTGAGGTTGTTGTGCCGAGCCCCGCGGACGACCAAATATTTATCCGCCGGCGGCCGGCGCGAAGCCGGAATCGGGATTCTGCGCTTGCCGGCCAGATACTGGCCGGTGATGCTGGCCGGGTGGCGCACGATCTGGCGCACGGGCCCGGCGGCCACGACGTGCCCGCCGCGGACCCCGGGGCCCGGGCCGAAATCGACCAAACAATCGGCCGCACGCATCGTCTCTTCGTCGTGCTCGACGACGATCACCGTGTTGCCCTGGTCCCGCAATCGGGCCAGGGTGTCCAGCAGCCGGGCGTTGTCGCGGGGGTGCAGTCCGATCGAGGGCTCGTCGAGGATGTACAGCACGCCGACCAGCCCGGAACCGATCTGGCCGGCCAGCCGGATCCGCTGCATCTCCCCGCCGGACAGCGTCGGCGCCGCACGGTCGAGCGTCAGATAATCCAGCCCCACGTTCTTGAGGAAACCGAGCCGGCCCAGGACCTCTTTGAGGGCCTCGGCCGCAATCGCCCGCCCCGTGGCGTCCAGGTCGAGGTGGCGGAAGAACTCCTCGGCCTCGGCCACGCTCAGCGCGCAGACCTCCGGCAGGTTGCGCGAGGGCTTGTCGGCCAGCCGGGGGGCGCGGGTCGTCAGGGTGACGGCCCGGGCCCGCGCATTGAGCCGCGCCCCCTTGCACCCCGCGCACGGGACCACGCTCATGTATTTCTCCAGGGCCGCACGCTGGATCCGGCTGTGCGTGTTGCGGTACTGCGACAAAAGCGAAGGGATGATCCCCTCGAACGTTCCGCCCCACTTGTAGCCCGAAGGCCCCGAACGCCAGGTGAACGTGATGTGCTGGTCCCCCGTCCCGTAGAGCAAGGCGTGTTGCACCCGCGGGTCCAACTCCTCCCACGCTGTCTCCAATACCGAACCTGGCGGCAGCGAGAATTGGCGTTCGAGGAACTCGGCCACCCCCCGATAGATATGCCGCCGCCAGCGCCCCATCTCCTGCCACTTGCCCAAAAGCTCGATACACCCCTGCTGGAACGAGCGGCTGGGGTTGGGGATCAGGCGCGCCGGGTCGAAGGTGTAGATCTCCCCCAGTCCCGTGCAGTCCGGGCACATCCCTTGGGGGCTATTGAAGCTGAATAGTTGCGGTTCCGGTGGCTCGAAGCCGATCTGGCAGTGCGTGCAGGCATATCGGGCCGAAAGGTGGATATCGCGATAACTGGCCTTTGGGGCCGCACCGGAGGCGGGCTCCGCGTGTGGAACGACTTCCTGGGATGGGGTTGCCGCGGGTCCCTGCGGGCTGGAGCGGCGGGGCCGGCCAGCACCGTTGCGCGGGCCCCCGCCCGCCGCCCCCTCGGCCGGCCTTTCCTCCACCGCGACAATCAGGTTGTCTTGGCCCACCTTGAGGGCCAGTTCCACGGCGTCGGCCAGGCGCGAGCGGATGCCCGGCCCCGCCACCAGCCGGTCGATGACCACCTCGATGTTGTGCCGCAACCGCCGGTTCAAACGCAGGTCCTCGCTCAGTCCCACCACGCTCCCATCGACCCGCGCCCGCACGAACCCCTGCTTCAAAAGGTCGGCAAACAGGTCCTTGTACTCCCCCTTCTGCTCGCGAATCTTCGGCGCCAGCACCAGGAACCGCGTCCCGGCCGGCAACTGCAAGATGCGATCGACAATCTCGTGCCGGGTCTGGGAGGTGATGGGCCGGCCACACCGCGGGCAATGTCCCTTGCCCACCCGGGCGTAAAGCACCCGCAGGTAATCGTAAATCTCGGTGACGGTCCCTACGGTCGAGCGGGGGTTCTGCCCTGCGGTCTTCTGCGAAATGGAAATCGACGGGCTCAGCCCCTCGATGCGGTCCACATCGGGCTTGGGCATCTGCCCGAGGAACTGGCGGGCAAAGGTGGAAAGGCTCTCGACGTAACGCCGCTGCCCCTCGGCATACAGCGTGTCGAACGCCAGCGAACTCTTGCCGGAACCACTGACCCCCGTAAAGCAAATCAGCTTGTTTCGGGGGAGCACGAGGTTCACATCGCGCAGATTGTGCTCGCGCGCCCCCCGAACGATGATCTCGCTAGCAGCCATAGGCCAGGAGAGGTATCCATCCAAGGACTACGAAACCACCCATTTTAGGGCACGGGCGTTCAGCGGGACAAGCCAAGCCGGGGCCCTGCCCCGCAAACGTACGGAGGGTGCTCTGCTCCCACGCCCCAGAGCCGCACGGCGTCCGCCAGGAGCCGGGGGCGTAAGCCCCCGGTGAGTGGCACGGCCAGAGCGAAGCGATGGCCGTGGTGTGTGCCACGCCCTTCACGTTCGTTCAGGGCGTGCCACGCACCAACCACGCCCTTCAGATTCTTTCAGCGTGCCACCCGACGTAGGGTGGGTGCTCTGCACCCACGCGCAATTGGAGCAGTCGAGCCGCACGGCGTCAGCCGGCGGTGGGTCGCCGGCCCTCTCCGTGCCAATCCTCTCGATTCTCGGTGCAAACCGCTCGTTGGCCTCCGAACTTGATGGGATTCCCGGCGCTGGCCTTTGCGAGCTTGTGCCGCCCTACGGCCCCGGCCGCTTGTCGGAAGGCACGTCGGCCGCGATACTTGGAGTTTTTGGCGTGGCGGGCACTTGGCCCTTGCATGCGGTGACGCGGAACAGATGGGTTACTGGCACGACAAGACGGTGCTCATCACAGGGGGATCGAGCGGGCTGGGGCGGGCGCTGGCCGATGCCTTTGCTGCGGCGGGCTCGCGATTGGCTCTCATCGGGCTGGAGCCCGAAGCCGTGCAAGCCGCGGCCGCCGAACTCCTCGCGCGCGGCACCGAGGTCCTCCCCCTGCCCGCCGACATTACCCGGCCGGACGCGGTGGAGGCGGCCGTGGCAGCCACCCTCGACCACTTCGGCCAGCTCGATGTGCTGGTCAACTGCGCCGGGCGCTCCATGCGGGGCAAAGTGGCCGACACCACCCCCGAACAGTTCCGCGAACTATTAGAACTCAACTTCATCGCATTGGTGCGCTGCACCCGTGCGGCTCTGCCCCACTTGCTGGCCCGGCGGGGACACGTGGTGAATATCGGCTCGCTGGCGTCAAAGTCGGCGGCGCGATGGGTCGGGGCCTATCCGGCCACCAAGTTCGCCGTGGCCGCCTACTCGCAGCAGTTGCGCCTGGAACTGGGAGGGGAGGGGCTGCACGTTTTGCTGGTCTGCCCTGGCCCGCTGGCTCGCCAGGAGCGGAGATTGTATGCCCTGGAGGGGCTAGAAGACGTGCCGGAGCGGGCCCGCCGGCCCGGGGCCGGGGTTAAGGTCCGCCCAATCGACCCGGCCTGGTTATCGGCAGCCATCTTGCGTGCTTGCCAACAGCGGCGGGCCGAACTGGTCGTCCCCAGCAAAGCCCGGTGGCTTTTCGCCATCGCCCAGCTTTGGCCGGAGCTGGGCGACTGGCTGGTGCGGCGATTCACATGAGGCCGGTGCCCAAAGCGGCCGTGCTTCGCAGCCGGGCCGCAGCCCCCGAGGGCCGAGGTCCGGCTGAGGCCGAACCACGGCGCCAAGCCCTGCCCGTGTGGCAGCCGGAGGAGACGCCCGGCGCGGCAAGGGACGGGCCGGCATGACGGTCTACCGGCCGAGCGGATGCACAAGATGGCTCAGGTTGGCATCGCGCGGCAGGAACCTGGTCGGCGCGTCATTGCACCAGTCCTTGGGTGACTTTCATGAACACGTCTTCCAGCGAGTGTCGCCGGGTGCCGAAAGCGGTGACGCGGAACCCCGCCAGGATCATCGCCCGCAGCAGCTCGGCGGCTTCGGCCGCTCCACCCTCATGGAGAAAACGGGCCTCGCACCCCTGCACGCTCAGGTCGCGGACCCCGGGCTGTTGGGCCAGCCAGTGGGCCAGGTTGGCGGCCCCGTCCAGCACCTGCACCTGCACCACGTTCTGCGGTGTGCCGAATTGCCGCTGGATGGACTCGACCGTCCCCACCGCCAGCAGCTTGCCCCGTTCGATGATCCCCACGACATCGCACATTTCGGCCAGCTCGGTGAGGATGTGCGAGCTGATGAGGATCGTCTTGCCCTGGCGGACCAACTGGCGGATCATCTCGCGCAACTCGATCCGCGCCCGCGGGTCCAGTCCGGCTGCCGGTTCGTCCAGCACCAGGACCGGCGGATCGTGAACCAGCGCCCGGCCAAGGCCCAGGCGCTGCTTCATCCCTTTGGACAGCCCGGTCGTGGGCTTGTCGGCCAGGGCGTCCAGCCCGGTGAACTCCATCACGCGTTGCACGGCTTTTCGCCGGGCTTCGCCCCGCAGGCCGTAGGCCCGTGCGAAGAAGTCCAGGTATTCCTGCACATTGACGTTGGCATAGGTGCCGAAAGCGTCCGGCATGAAGCCCAGGCGGCGGCGCACACGATCGGGATCATTGACCACCGAGAAGCCGTCGACGAATGCATCGCCGCTGTCGGGCAGGTCCACGGTGGCAAGGATTCTCATGCTGGTGGTCTTGCCAGCCCCGTTCGGCCCGATGTAGCCGAACACCTGCCCCGCTTCGACCTGGAACGAGACATCGTCGACCGCCCGCGTCGTGCCAAACCACCGCCGCAGGTGGACCAACTCGATCATCGGGCGGGTGGCTGCCATGGTCGTTGCTTGGAAGTTCCTGGGCTTCTTCCGGCATCAAGGCACCGGTTGGCCCGGCAAGGCCTAGGCGGGCGGAGGCCGGCGGAGCGGTTGGCCCGGCAAGGGCTGGGCGGGCGGAGGCTGGCGGAGCGGTTGGCCCGAGCCAGCCCCCGTCACCGGGCCGGCACCCGGCGCGCCGCCATACGTGCCGAGGACCAGATGGAAGCTGGCTACCTCCCGGGCCGCGGCCGTGCCGAACTCCACTTCCGGCGACCGCTCGACCACCGCCACGTAGCTACCCGGTTCCAGGCCCGCCGGCTTCGGCTCCAGACCCCCCAAGGGCGATTGCGTGACAGGGCTTGCCAGCCGGCTTTCGGCCCGGGATGTCCTCGACTCGGATTCCGACCACCAAAGGTCGTCGGCGACCGGGGGCCAGCGATACCCGTACCGCCACCGTCGCCGTAAGGACCAGGCCGACAGCCCGGACGTCGGCGGGCCGAGCGAGGGCGGCCGGAACTCTTCCAGACGCACCGCGCCGGCCATCGGTTCCAGCAAGCGGGAACCGCCTGGTTGGATCTCGGCCGCTTGGAAGTACCGGCCTTGCCAGTCGCGGAGCACAAGCCGATGGATGTGCGTGCCCAACCGGTTGCGGACCTCCCAGGTCCCACCGGCCGAGGGCACGACCTCCAATCCCAAGGTCGTAGGCCGAGTGCGAAGGGTTACGAATTGCGTTGGGGTGCGCGAGGCGATCCAGCCGCTGCGGAACCACTGGTCCTGGCCAGTCCAGGCCAAAGCCAGGCGGCGCGACAGCATGTCGGAAATTATGCGGGGCTCGGCGAAGTAGGGGATGACCATGGTGTCGGTAGCAAACCGCAGTCCACCCCGAGGGGCCACCCCCGCATAATAGGACAGCCGCGCCCAGCACACCGCCTGGCCCTGCCTTTGATCGATCCACGTGATGCTGCGGGCCCGCACGCGGGTCCCCAAGCCCTCCGAGAGCAAAGCGAAAACCAGCAGCAATCCCGTAGCCAACACCGCGCTGCCGGGCACAGTCACGACCATCCAGTGCAAGCGCTTGGCCCGGCGGAGCAGGAGGTAGTTCACCGGGCCGACGGCCAGTACGAACAGCGTGATGAGCACCTCGAACCCTGCTACCGGTGCCAGCCCCACCCCCGGGATCAAGAAGTTCCAAAACTCGGGATTATCGTGGATGACCGAAACGCCGTGGCGCCGATCCCAAAGCCACCGGTCCGAGCCCAGCGCGTTGAGCATCCAGCGCCAGCCGATCGCCGTGCCGGGCCAGATCGCCTCGCTCCCCACCGCCACCACCATTCCCCAGGAGTATGGACAAAGCCAGAATCGTCCCTCGCCACCATCGGGCTTACGGGGTCCCCGCTTGGCGGCAAGGTCCGGCGAGGCCTTCTTGCGGGCTCCAGGACTTCCTGGCCGCACCCGGCTCTTGGGCCTGGCGGTGCCGGGCGGAGCCTCGGCGAGGGGACCTGATTCCAAGTCCGGCGGGTCCCCCGGTACGGGTGCCGATCCGGGTACGTCAGCCTCGAGGGTGGTCTCGGGAAACAGCCGCGCCGCGGGCAAAGGCGCGTCTCGCGTTCCCGGGGCCGGCTCGCGCCAACCAGCCCCTGACGCCTTACCTTCCAGGGGCGGTTTCAGCCCTAATAGCGATTCGAGAACGTGCAACCGCTGTTGCTGCCGGCCCACACCCGAAACCACTAGGTTGCCCCCCGACGCGGTCCACTCCAATAAAGCCCGGAAGGCCTCGCTGTCTTCAGCGCGAAGCGCGGCCAAATCGTCCAGCGCGATGCAAACCAAGTCGGCCCCGGACAAGTCGATCCACCGGCGCGGGAGCTGGGACCGCGGCCGCCACGCGAACGTGCGGCTGCCCACCGGCGCCGTCCCAAGCTGCCAGGGAGCTGTTGCCTGGTCTGTATCGACGCCAGCACGAAGTGCCTCGGCCAGTTGGCCGAAATCGGGAGGAGCCGCCGTGACCGCCAGCACCCGAGGAAACACGCCCACCGCATCGATCTCCACGTCCAACGGGACCGGGGCACGCGGTGCCAGGCCGGGAATAGGGCGGCCGTCCTCGAGCACCTCCAAAAAGCAGTCGCCTGCGGTTCCCGGCGGCAACGATAAGATAGCTTCTACCTGCGTCGCTCCGGGTGGAAGGTCCACTTGCTGCGAGACCACCTGTTCGATCGGCTTGGCTGCGGAGCACTTCACCACCGCTTGCAGCTCAAGAACACGGGGCGACGTCACCGGTGCCAACGGCGTTATCCGAACCCGAATCGGCCGGTATCCCAGGGCCGGCACCCCCAAGCTGTCGAACGTGACGCGGAGATTGCCGCCGACCATTTGGTCCACGCGCCCCGACTCGGCCTGTGTCACCCGGGCGCCAAGGGCCAGCGCCACAGCCATCACGGCCAGCGCCCCAATACTCCGCTCCACAAGAAAACGCGCCGGTGCCGGTCGCGCCGGGCTCGCGCCCGAAGGCCCTTCAAAGACGCCACCTACTATTCTAGCCGGCTGCATCGCCTTTCCCAAAACCCAAGCCCTGCCATCGCGAAAAGCGAAGAGTGCGCATACCGGATCACCTGCCCAATGCTTCTGCCCACAGCTTGTCTCAGGTCGCCTCAGGCCCAGTAACGGCCTTCCTTAGGGCGAACGACAAGGTGGGTGGCCCGGATGATGGACTACCAGTTAACCTAGACGAGCGGGGGCTTGGCGTCAACAGAACTCCCGCGGGCGCTTGCCAGCAGCCGTCCGGGCCCCCACGCCGGGACCTGGTTTGGCCCACGCAGCGCCTCGGCGGCCGTGCCAGGCCGTGCTCGCGCCGTGGTTCAGTCTGCCGGGCCCTTCCAGGACCGGCTCTCGTCGGATGCCATGGGGTGCGGCCGAGGGAGGGATTACCACGCTTGCGTCTCCCGAAATGCGAAGAATCGCCTTAGAATGCAACTTCGATGCTTTGCAGCGGCCCCTGGACAGCTTCCACGGAGTGAACGAATGAATGCCGCGCTGATCGCTTTGGCGCTTCTCAGCGCCACGGCCGAACCCTTTGAACAGTGGATGCCCGAGCCTCGGCCGGAGAGTGCCTTGCCGGCGTCGGTCGGCCAGGTCCTTCGGGCCGACGAGCTGAAAGCCCTCGAGTCGCGCGAGCCGGTCACACCGTTCGCCGGGCTGACCTGCGCCGTACGCCTGGCGGACGGGGGCATCTGGGCCGGCTCCGACGGAGGGCTGATGTATCTGGCTCCCGGCGCCCGGCATTGGCGGCTGATGCATTCGCGGCGGTGGTTGCCCGACGACCGGGTGCGGGCCCTTGCCGTCGCGGCAAACGGCGAGGTGTGGGTCCGCACGGCCGCCGGCACCACTCGGCTGCTCCGCCGGCGCTGGACCCTGGACGAAAAAATGGCGGAGATCCATGCCCGGCTCCGCCAATACCATATCCGCGAAGGTTTTTGTTGCGAAATCGCCCTCAAGGAGCCGGGCCGCCCTGAAGCCGGCTTCACCCAGCCCGATAACGATAACGACGGCCTGTGGACAGCCCTGTATGTGGCGGCCGAGGCCTTTCGCTACGGCGCCACCGGCGCCGAACCCGCCCGCCATAACGCCTGGCAATCGCTCCAGACGCTTATGGAGCTGGAAGCAATCACCGGCATCCCCGGGTTTGCGGCCCGCAGCTTCGTGCCCATCGCGATCGACAAATCGGGCGACAGCAACTGGTATCGCTCGGCCGACGGCACGCGGTGGTGGAAGGATGACACCTCGAGCGATGAAGTCGTGGGCCACTTCTTCGCGTATTTCGTGTACTGGATGACGGCCGCCACCGAGGAGCAGAAACAGCGGATCCGGCCGGTGGTCGCCCGGCTGGCCGACCACATCATCGACCACGGCTACTACTACGTGGGTCCCACGGGCCAGCCCACCACCTGGGGCGTGTGGGCCCCGGAAAAACTGAACCGCGATCCCCGGCGCCTGGGCGATCGGGGCCTGAACTCGCTGGAAATCCTCTCGCACCTGAAAGTGGCCGAATACATAACCGGCAACCCCCGCTATGGCCGGGCCGCCCGCGAGCTGATCGACCGGCACGGGTACGCGGCCAACACGGTGTGGCAGAAAATCGAATGGCCCCCGCACGTCATCAACCACAGCGACGATGAGCTGGCCTTTCTTTCGTACTATCCCCTGTTATGGCTGGAAACGGCCGCGGACCTGCGGACCATCTACCTGTGGAGCATCGAGCGGTCGTGGCACTACGAGAGGCCGGAGGGATCGCCCCTTTTCAACTTCATTTACGCCACCGCCCATCAGGCCAGTGTTTGGCGCCAGCCCGGGCACCGCCCGCCCGCCGGCCTGGTCCCCCCGGAGCGCTACGACCGCGACGCCTGCCTGGAGTGGTTCCGCCGCGTGCCGGTCGACACCACGGCATGGACCATCGTCAACAGCCGGCGGCGCGACGTGGGCCCCACCATGCGGAACCGCTTCGGCCGCCTCTGCGGGGCCCGCGTGCTGCCCATCGACGAACGCCTGATGCTCCGGTGGAACGCCGACCCATACCAACTCGACGACGGCAACGGCGGCCTCAGCCGCGGTGATGGTGCCTTCATCCTGTTGCCATACTGGCTCGGCCGGTACCACCGGCTGCTGGAATAACACGCCGGGACCTCCGGCAGGGCACAAAAGCGCTGTTTCGTTTTCCACTGGGAAAAAGCATGATTCGGCTGATCGAAGCCCTCAACTTCCGGTGCCTGCGGTACATCTATCGACCGCTCCGGGCGTTCCAGATCCTGGTCGGCCCGAATGCCAGCGGCAAGACCACGTTTCTGGATGTCGTGGCGTTTCTCGGCCGATTGGTATCGCAGGGCCTGGAAGCCGCCGTGGAAGAACGCACCCAGGACATTCGCGACCTGTTCTGGAACCGCCAGGGCGATCGCTTCGAGCTGGCCATCGAGGTCCTTATCCCCGAACCCCAACGCCAAAAACTGGACGAACCCTTCGACGCCGTGCGCTACGAGGTCCGCATCGGCGTGGATGAGGCCGGGGAGCCCGCCATCCTCGAGGAACGCGCGTGGCTAAAACCGCCTGAGCCGGAATCCCCCAACCCAGAGCAACCCAAACAACGAATGTTCTTTCCGCAAGAGGTGCATCCGCCACAAACTATTCTTACTTGTAAACGCCGGCCTGGGCAACGCCGAATTGTGAGTAAGGCGCAAGGCGGCAATGATAATTATTACGTCGAGCTGCGGTCGCCCAAAGGCGGAAAAGGATGGTTTCCCTCGATCCGCCTCGGCCCCCGCCGGTCGGCTCTCGCAAATCTTCCCGAAGACGAAGCCAAGTTCCCCGTGGCCACCTGGCTCAAATCGCTCTTGGTCGCAGGGGTCCAAGTGCTGATGCTTAATAGCCTCTTGCTTCGCAAACCCAGCCCTCCCGGTCAGGTCCGCGGGTTCAAGCCGGATGGCTCGAACTTGCCTTGGGTGGCCGCCGAGTTGGCCAAAGACCATAAGAGATTTCGCGATTGGCTCCGACATCTTCGCACCGCACTGCCTGACCTGGAAACCATCCGCACGGTCCAGCGAGAAGAGGATAAACATTGCTATTTGGTCATTTGCTATAAGAGAGGGCTGGAAGTGCCTTCCTGGATGGCGTCTGACGGAACTTTGCGGCTGTTGGCTCTCACGATTCCCGCCTATCTCGCCTCTTTTCGGGGCGTGTACCTGATCGAAGAACCAGAAAACGGGATTCATCCCCGAGCGCTGGAGACGCTATTCCAATCGCTTTCCTCCGTCTATGACGCACAGATCCTCGTGGCCACACACTCACCTGTCATTTTGAGTCTGGCCTCGCCCGAGCAGGTGCTATGCTTCCAGCGCACGGAACAAGGGGCCACCGATATCGTCTGCGGCACCCAGCACCCGGCGCTGGCGAACTGGAAGGGGGAGACGAACCTGGGAAGTCTTTTTGCCGCGGGAGTTTTGGGTTGAATGCCCTAGCGTATCGCCGGGACCTAGTGGTGCTGACGGCTGACAAGGACGCCGAGACCGCTTTGCGCACGGTGCTGCGCCGCACAGAGGCCCTCGGCGTGCGGGAGATCGATGCGGAGTTTTTCGTCCACCCCGAGCGGGATCCCGGGGTGTTGGCTCGCGCCGACGATTTCTTGCGGCCGTTCCTGCGGTCGCATCAATACGCACTCGTCATGTTGGACCGGGAAGGCTGCGGGCGTGAGCGCCGTACGCCCGAGGAATTGCAACGTGCTATCGAGACGGCGCTGGAAAAGTCGGGTTGGCGCCAGCGGGCTACAGCGATTGTCGTCGATCCCGAACTGGAAGCATGGGTCTGGGCTGATTCCCGGCACGTGGCCGAGGCCTTGGGATGGCCTGATTTTGGCGAACTTAGGCGATTCCTCCAAAGCAAAGGCTTCACGCCGGTGACAGGAAAGCCTGCCAAGCCCAAGGAGGCGATGGAAGCGGCCCTTCGCCAGGTCCGACGGCCGCGATCGTCGTCCATTTACGCCGAAATCGCAGAAAAAGTAAGCCTCCTCCGGTGCCACGATGCCGCTTTTCGCCGGCTGCGAGATGCCCTTCGCCAGTGGTTTCACCGCGGAAATGCGCCTCCCGGTTGCTCAGCGGGGACCGGCAGCGACCTGTGACGTGTGGCGTTTGGTTGAACTTGCTTCGGCTGTTTGACCACGCCCGAGACGGGGCCAGGGGATTCCATGGGCCAAGCCGCATGGATGGCCCCTGGAGTATCCCGAACGGCGTCTTCCCCCCGGCTCATGGCGACGCCCGTCTCGCATATGCCTCCATAGAGTGGATATCAGGTCCGTTCTCAAAGCGGCTTCAGGCGGCCGGGCTCGGAAAATCATTATCCCAAGTACCGGGCAGCGGGAGACCCGGGCAGGTTGACGTTTGGGGCTGGCTGGGAAGGTGTCATTTCGATGTCCACTCGCTAAGCGCCTCGACTACCCCGCTAAATGGTCAAACTCAGTCCACCTTCTAGATGGGCTTACCGCTATTACCACGCCATATAGGGGTCCAAGAGCAGTCTGGGCGACTTGGTCGGCGTCAGGGTGCCGCACCCTATGTGAGGGGGCGATTGACCCCTATTTGTGCCAAACGCCAAATCATCCGGGGTCATCGCTTACCGGCCGTAAGCCGGGTAGCGCTCGGCAGGACCCCTGCTCGCTATGCTTGCGGTGGCCTTGACGCTGTAAGATTCTTTTGGCTTGGGAAACGTAGTGTGTATACGGAGGTGGTTTCCAACACTTTGGAAGGTGATTACGCGAGGAGGTGTTATGCGAAGGAGAATTGCTGGTCTATCGGTTCGAACGTGGCTGGCGGCGGCTGCGGTCGTGGCGGTGGTCGGGCTGATCGCGGCCACCACCTTGTCCCCGCCGGCGGTTGGGCAGCAGTCGGCCGGCAGTGGCAGTGCGGTCACATCGGCCGAGGCCCGCGACTATGCCCGCAGCCTCTCCAAAGCCTTCCGCGAAAGTGCGGAGAAGGTCTTGCCGGCTGTGGTGGCGATTTTCAATCGGCCTGCGGCCACCCCGGCCTCTGGCTCTTGGGAAGAAGAGGAGAACCCGTGGGAAGGGACGCCGTTCGAGGACCTGTTCCGCAGCCATCCGGAGCTGCGGCGGTTCTTCCGCGATATGCCCCCGCTGCCACGCGGGCCGCACTTCGGCGTTACTGGTCTCGGCTCCGGCGTGATCATTGATCCCTCGGGCGTGATTCTGACCAACAATCACGTGGTCGAAGGCGGGGGGAAGATCACCGTGCGGCTCCAGGACGGCCGCGAGTTCGACGCCGTCGAGATCAAAAGCGACCCCAAGACCGATATCGCTGTCGTGCGGATCAAGGCCAGTAACCTCCACGCCGCCAAGTTGGGCGACAGCGACAAGGTGGCGGTCGGTGACTGGGTACTGGCCTTGGGCGACCCCTTCGGCCTGGAGGGGACCGTGACCGCGGGCATTATCAGCGCCAAAGGCCGAGCGATGGGCATCGCCCCACGCGAGAACTTCTTGCAGACCGACGCGGCGATCAACCCGGGCAATAGCGGCGGCCCGTTGGTAAACCTCGATGGCGAAGTCATCGGCATCAACACGGCCATTACAACCCGCACCGGGGGGAACCAGGGGGTCGGTTTCGCAGTGCCCATCAACCTGGCCAAGTGGGTGGCCGATCAACTGCTGACCACAGGCAAGGTCAGGCGGGCTTATCTGGGCGTGGCCATCCAGCCAATCACCCATCAACTGGCCGAGCAGTTAGGCGTCAAAGCCCGTCAGGGGGTGTTGATCGGCGAGGTGCAGCCGGGCACGCCCGCCAGCAAGGCCGGCTTGAAGCCCGGCGACGTGATCCTCCAGTTCAACGGCCGCGAGGTCTCCAGCACCAACGAGCTGCAAGGCTATGTCGAACAAACGCCCATCGGCTCGACCGTGCCGGTCCTGGTCCTGCGCGAAGGCAAACGGCTGACCATCGATGTGACGGTCGAAGAGCAGCCGGCCAACTATGGCCTGGCCCGGAGCGGCCCCATGAGGCGGTTCGGGCGTCCCGAGACCTCGCGCTTCGATAAGCTGGGCCTGGAGGTGGCTACCCTGACCCCCGAAGTGGCCGATCAGCTTGGCGTCAAGCCAAACGAAGGGGTGGTCATCACCCAGGTGCGCCCCAATAGCCCAGCGGATGAAGCCGGGTTGTCCTCGGGCATGGTCATCCTCCAAGCGAACCGGAGGAAGATCCAGTCGGTGGCCGACCTGGAAAAGGTGTTGAGCGAGGCGTCGGCCGAAAAAGGTGTGCTCCTGCTGGTCCGCGATGGGGAAGGATCGCGCTTCGTCGTCGTGAAGCCGCAGAACTAGGGCCGGGTTGCGGACCTTTTGGCCCGCCGGGCCATGCTCCAGCACAGCCGCCGTGCTCCTGAGAGGAGGAGTAAAGGTGGCTGTGCTGGACCATTTTAGCGCCGTGGCACCATGATGGGGTCCATTAGATAACCTGGGAGATGGGGGACGCACGGAACTTCGTGCTGGTCAAGGGGTTTTTAGGGTAGTAGCATAGTGTACGGGGGAGCAAGCGCCGCGAATCAGCATATTGGGAACCTCCGAAAGAAGGCCAGCAGTGCTTATGCGCCGAGCCCGCAATTTGGTGTGGTGCGTCTGCTTATGCCTCGGCACCGTGGCCGCCGCCATCCCCTTCTCTGAGAGGGTTCGGGCAGCAGAGGACGAGTTTGTGGGGATGCTGGCTTTGGCGATCGAGGACGAGGTCGCCGAGCAGTTGGGCCTGACCAAGAATCAACGCGAAAAGCTCGAAGCGTTGATCGACGCCCGGGAGCGGGCGGCTGTAGAGTTGGTCGCCCAAGTCCGTAACCTCCCGCCGGAAGAGCGGGCCGCGCGCCTGGCCCAGTTCCGCCGCGAGTCGGAGTTGCAAGGCCTGCCAGTTCTCAGCCGGCAGCAATTGGCCCGTTTGCAGCGGATTCGCCTCCAGCGCGTGGGGCTTGCGACACTTGCCGACCCAGCAGTGGCCGATCGACTCGAACTTAAGCCGGATCAACGGGCCCGCGTCCAAGAGATTCTCCGCCAGCGGGCCGAAAGACTTGCCCGGGCAGCCTCTCAAACCCGCCATGTCGTTCGTGCGGAGATGGAGCGCCAGTTGGCCTCGGTCCTGGACGATTCGCAGCGCGCGGCCTGGGAGGCGATTGCGCAGGGTGCCGACAGCCGGGAGCCGCAATCCGCGCCAAGCGGCGATGGGGGATGGCGCGGCCATCGCGTCGAACTGGTCAAAGCCGCAAACTCGCAGCCGAGCGACGAACCCTCGGCGGCGGAGGCCAAGTCCGACCGCACGCCGTCCCAAGGGCCCCAGGCGCACCCAGACGCCGCTGGAAAGGCCGACACGGCGCCCGCTGGGGCGGCGGCCCCTCAATCGGGCGAAGCTGACGCACCGAACTTCCGTGCAGCCAAGCCCGAAGCGACCAAGCCCGAAGCGACCAAGCCCGAAGCGACCAAGCCCGAAGCGACCAAGCCCGAAGCAGCCAAGCCCGAAGCAGCCAAGCCCGAAGCGACCAAGCCCCTGGCACCAGCACCGGAAGCAGCCAAGCCCGATTCGGCAA
>FWPU01005332.1_pt1 | contig 26911 bp, 22 predicted proteins | sample 2228361 | NCBI WGS metagenome assembly FWPU01 (sample SAMEA103939777, study PRJEB20133) | metagenome
CTCACCCGGCCCTGATCAGGCGGTGAAGGACTACCCGCCCAACTCCTCCAGCAGCGCCCACGCAGCCTCGGCATCAGGACCAGCGCGGCGCACGGCGAGGAATGTTTGCAGATCAGCAATGGCCAGCGCCGTGCTACCCTCGTTCGCGTAGATCCGTGCGCGCCAGTAGTAGGCGGGTAGGTAGCCGTACAGGTCGATCAGGTCTGTCAGCCGGTTCAGCGCCGCGCCGGGGTTGCCGCGCTCCAGCTCAACCAGCGCGTAGCCAAACAGCAGCGGCGGCGGCTGTCCGAAACGGATCACCTGGTCGGCTAGATACTCAAAGGCAGCCTGCGGATCGCTGCGGGCCATGATCTGCGCGGCGCGGGTCATCGCCTCAAAGCCCGTGCTCAGCCCACCCGCACCCGCGCCGGTGCCCAGCGCACCCGCCTGCTGGAGCACACCAATAGCCTCCTCGTTGCGTCCCAGCGCCGCCAGCGCCTCGCCCTTCCAGCGCAGCGCTGTGAAGCTGTCCGGGTCGGCAGCGGCTGCCGCTTCAAAGTCAGCCAGCGCGGCCTCCGCCTCACCCTTCGCCAGCCGCGCCAGCCCGCTCTGGATGCGCAGGCTGGCCGAATCCGGATAGGCTTCCAGCCCGGCGCCGGCAACCGCGATGGCCGTGTCATAGGAGCGGCCCCCGTAGGCCGCCCCCGCAACGTTCAGCCATGCATATTCACGGTATGGATCAAGTGCCTGGGCAGCGCGCAGATCAGCGATGGCGGCGTCCGCCTGATCGAGGCGCGCCTCGGCCAGCGCCCGCGCCACGTATAGGTTGGGGTCGTTTGGCGCCAGTTCGATCAGCTTGCCGTAGGCCCCAGCCGCGTCGGCATACTGGGCGCGCTGCTCGTACATCACGGCCAACTGCCGCCACGCCTCAAAGTTCGACGGCTCAGCCTCGACGGCGCGCTGGAGGTAGGCCAGCGCCGCATCATCATCATCCTGGCGCTGTGCGACTGCCGCCTGCCCCAGCCACGGCTCGGCGCGATTGGGGTACAGTCCGGCGAGGGCAGCGTAGGCCGCCGCTGCGTCGTCCAGTTCTGCAACGGTATACAGCGCCACTGGCGTCTGGAGCAGTTCGTCCAGACCAGGGCCGGGCGTCGGTGTGGGCGTGCTGGTGGGGGTCGGCGTCAGGGTTGGGAGTGGCGTAGCGGTCGGCACGACCGCCACTGCCGGGGATGCCGTAGCCGGAAGGGCGGGGGTCGCCGCCGGATTGGTGGGCAGGCTACCGCAGCCTACCAGCGCCGTCAGGGCCAGGAAATGCGTCAGGCTGGCTCTGGTAAACCGTCTCATGGCTTTCCGAGTTCCCAGTTGCGGATGAGCGTCACAGCCTGCTCAGGTGTGCGCGCCACCTCGAACAGGTGCATATCGTGCTCGCGGATATACTGACCCTGACCGTAGGCCATGCGCAGCAGGTTTGCCCACTGCTCGCCAACCAGGATGAAAGGCTTGGGCCTGATCTCGTTCACCTGGAGCAGGCTCCAGGTGAGCGCCACCTCGCTGAGCGTCCCGATCCCGCCCGGCAGCGCGACAGCGGCATCACACGCACGCACCAGGTGCAGCAGTCGCTCGGATAGCGTGTTATAGATGACCATCTCGTCGATATAGGGATTGGGAGCATGCCCGGCATGCTCAAAGGCCACCACGGTCACACCCACCACGCGCCCGCCCGCTTCCTTGGCCCCCTTGCTGGCGGCTTCCATCAGGCCCGCATAGCCGCCGGTCATCACGTCATAGCCCGCCTCGGCCAGCAGGCGGCCCAGGCGCTCGGCCTCCTGGTAATCCGGGCTGCCAGGCTCCGCCGACGAGGCCCCGAACACGCTCACAATCCCTTTGCCCATGTGCTTCCTTCCATAGCTAGGCCGCAGCAGGCGTAACGTTACCGCAGAATCGGCGACCTGCAAAGGCGCTGGTCACCCGCCATCAGCCAGCCGCTGCCCGGATGAGCGCCACCAGCTCGTCCCACTCCTCCTGGAAGAGGTGCAGCGTCACGCTACCCAGCTCGATATTGTAGATCGGTTCACCCTCCTCGTCTTCGCCGACCAGCACGGCGAAGCTCTCCGTCTCCGCCAGCAGCACGAGCGGCGGGCGGTCATCGGGGTCTTGGTATGCCATTGTCTCCTCCTGATGTGGGGATTTCGATCATTCGCCCAGGCCCTTCCTGCCTGGTGGGCTGTTTGCGCGCCGGATAGGCTCTCACTGCCGCACGGGACGCTCGAACAACCACAGTTCGCCGCCCTCGTCCCATACCCGCTCAAAGCCTGCGTCCGCAATAACCCGTTCCAGCCCCACCCCCGTCGGCATCTTCCAGACAACGCTCTCCTGCCCTCGGTGGGCAGCCAGCCCACGCAGCGCGCGCAGCATGGCGCGCAGCGTCGTGTCATCCGGCGCATCGAGGTAACCGACGGTCAGCCTGCCGGGGTCGGGCATGCGGCCATCAGGCGGCTTCGTCGGCAGGATGGCCAGCCCGTGCAGCTGATCGAACTGCCGCCACCCGGCCACCTGCACCGCCTCGTCAGCCAGGTACTGGGCCAGCCGCTCACGCGTCAGGTAATATAGCTTCCAGGCATTCTCGGTGAACCGGTTGACACGATACATGGGCGAGCGCTGGAGGTAGCGGTAGGTCAGGTCAAACTGATTGGGCAACAGCAGCTTGAAGCGCCGGAAGTCGGAGGGCACGGCCCGCGCCTCAACCGCCGTGTAGCTAATGATATGCCGGAAGCCGAAGCTTGTCGCCAGCCTGACAGACGCCTCGTTCTGGCTGTAGGTTGAGAGCCGCACGATGCCATCACCATGCTTTTCGAACCATTCCAGCAGGTGCGCAGTCAGCGCGCGAGCGATGCCCCGCCGGCGCAGCGCCGGGTCCACGCGGATGCCCTCCAGCCACCACTCGGCAGGCCCAAAGGTGGTCAGCTTGCAGAATCCCGCCAGCACGCCATCCAGCTCCGCGACGGCGAGATAGCCCTGCGGAGCCGTTGCCCAGCGTTGCCACAGCCCCTCGTCAATGTAGTCACCTTCTTCCCACGTCTCGGCGACAATCTCGGCCACTCTGGGCCAATCGTCCGGACTGCCAGGGCGGTAAGTCAGCTCAAGAGGGGTGGCATGGTCGCTCATCGCTGGCGTGTTCTCCTGTGCCGTATGTGGCTGGCTGCGGCCCGCGAGGACTATCTCTTGGCGTGCGCCTCCTGTTGGGCAGTCTCTGCCTGCCCCTCCTCTGTCCGCCTTCCACGCAGCCGCCTGATAGCTCTGGCCGCGGTCGGGAATATCTTGCCTTCTCGCTGGCTGACCTTCTCCGCCACCTCGAGGCGCTCGGCGGGCGGCGAGGCGGACGGCCCCACCATCGGAAACGGGTCAAGGTCCAGCAGCCGGGTGTACACATAGCGCCCGATCACCCGCAGTGACGCAATGGTCGGCGCGGCCAGCGCAATGCCCAGCACGCTGCCTACCATCCCGCCGATCAGGCTCCCCGCCGTTGCGCCCACGATGATCCCCAGAATCACGATCATCGGGTGCAGGTGCACCCGCCCCCCGATGATCCTCGGGATCAGAAAGTTCAGGTCAAACTGCGTATAGGCGGTGTGGAAGCCTATCACGATCAGCAGAAATATGAAGTTTGACACCGGCAGAGTGGACGAGCCTTCCACCAGCGCCAGGATCGAGGCCGTGATCAGCCACACCGCGTGCCCCACGCTTGGCAGGAACTCCAGCAGCCCACCCAGCACCCCCAGCAGCAGCGGCTGCGGCAGCCCCAGGATCGCTGCCCCGGCGCTCAGCAACCCTACCACCACCAGCGCCAGCGTGAGCTGCCCGCGCAGGAAGGCTGACCAGATCGCATCGATCTCTGTCGCCAGCCGGTGCACATCCTCGCGGTATTCAGGAGGCACCAGCCCCCTAAACCACGCCCGCACCTTGTCTGCATCGCGCGTCAGGTAGAACGCGATCAGGAAGGTGAAAATGACCAGCAGCAACACCTCAGCGGCATCAAACACCAGAGTAAGCGAGGCCGGGGCCGCTGACGCGATCAAGTCGGTTATGGCGCTCGTCGCCCGGTCAACCAGGTCGCCGACCAGCAGCTCGAAGCCCAGCACCTCGATGGTGTCGGTACTGATTGTGTCCAGATAGCGGAAGAAGTTGATCGCCTCGCGCTGGAGGAAGAGCGCCTGCCGCACAATCCAGGGCACCAGCACGGCGGGCAACGGCAGCACAACCGCCAGCAGCGCCAGATACACGATGGCGGTCGCCGCCCCGTGCGGCACGCGCAGCCGCCGCGAGAGGGCCTGCACGCCGGGCGTCAGCACGTAGGCCAGGATCGTCCCGATGATCAGGGGCACGACCACTACCCGGAACAGGTAGAGACTCAGCAGCGCCAGCGCGATCAGGAACACAACGATCACGACTTTGGTCGTTGTGCTCCAGCGTCTGACGCGCACCGGACGGACCTGCCCGTCTCCGGGCGCGGTGGCGTGTGTGGGTTTTTCGGCGGGTTGTCTCGCCATCACAGCTTCTCGGTGGGTTTGGTCGCTTGATGCGTCCTTCAGTTGGCCGCGATTCTAGCCGAACGACAGAGGCGGCACAAGTGAGGTCAGGACAGCGCACCGGCCTGAGGGAACACACGCCACCTACTGCAACTGGTCGGCGATAACGACCACACGCTGCGCATAGGTCTGGAGGATGTCGCTCCAACCGGAGCAGGTGATCAGCGTGAGCTGGTTGTGGGGCGTGGGGTAGGCCACCTCGACGGCCGTCGGCTCAACAAGCAGCACCTCCCGCACCTGGTAGACGTAGATCGCCTCGCCCCGCTCGATGAATACCCGGTCACCCGGCTGGAGGGTATGCAGGTCACGGAACGGCCCCCAGCCCGCGCCAGGAATGGTGATGTGCCCGGCCAGCACCGTGTTGCCCGGCTCGCCGGGATAGGCCGTGCCTTCCAGGTGCGCCACTTCATCCCGCAGCCGCGAGATGTCCCACTGCTGGGCGACGATGGGCGATTCGATCATTGTGGCTTCCACCGCCAGCCGGGGGATCAGGAGCAGCGTATCCGGCACCTCCTGCCGCTCGACGATCTCCGCGGCAGGGCCTCCCTCCGTCTGCACCGGGCGGTTGGCCCACCATATGTACACCCCGATCACGGTGACACTGATGCCAACCCCGATCAGCGAGAAGCGGGTGAGCCACTGCCGCATCCGCGCCGCCGTATACACACTGTATCCGAACGCCCGCCGGGCTGACCACACCTGCCGCGACCGGATGAAGGCGATCACGCTCAGACCCAGGATCAGGCCGATAGCCAGCACGACGAGATCGCCCGGCTCCCAGTTGAGTAACTCGATCAGGTTGCCCATCCTGCCCGTTGCCCGCACATGCCCCGTCTGCCTGCACAGGCTATGCTTCTGCCTTGTCTGTTGGGGTGTGGCGTCCGCTGCCGCAGGCCTGCCCACCGGAGCGGAGTCTGCTTTCTGATTATAGGAAGCCGCGCGGCGACTGTCCACACTGCTCCATCGGTTGGAACACCTACCCCTACGCGCGGGGCGCCGGCGGGCAGCAAAAAGGCCTCCACCCCACGGAGGCCCTGATTCTGATGTATCCCCTACATACAGCCAGCGGGACAGCTACCGCCGGTAGCCGCGCTCGCCCTGATCGCCGCGACCACCCCGGCCACTGCCCCGGCCTCCCCGGCCACTGCTCCGGCCTCCCCGGCTGACGCCGCCTGCCCGCATGCCGCGGTCGCTCTGCTGGGCCTCCTCCAGGCTCCAGCCTTCGAGCACAGCCTGGCGGCTCAGCCGGATTTTGCCCTCCGGTGAGATGTCCGTCACCATCACCATAATCTCGTCGCCAACCTTCACCAGATCGCTCGTCTTGGAGACATGCTCGGTGTCAAGCTGGCTGATGTGCACCAGCCCATCTGTGCCGGGCAGGATCTCGACAAATGCGCCATAGTCCTCGACGCGCACGACCCGTCCAGTGTAGATGCGCCCCACCTCCGCCGTCTCGGTCAGCGCCTGGATGCGCGCCCGCGCGTCCTCTGCGCCCGTCTCGGCCTGAATCGTCCGGATCATCTCACCGCCTTTACCGATCACGTTGCGGATCTTCTCCGGGTCGATCTGCATGACCAGCATGCGCGGCGCATACGGGTTCAGTTCTGGGCGCGGCGCGGGGATCGCGCGGCGCATCACGTCCAGGACTTGCAGCCGCGCTTCGCGGGCCTGATTCAGTGCCTGGGCCATGATCGCACGCGACAGCCCCTTGATCTTGATATCCATCTGGAGGGCCGTGATCCCGTTCTCCGTGCCTGCCACCTTGAAGTCCATATCACCCAGGTGGTCTTCCACGCCCTGGATGTCCGTCAGGATGGCGGTCTTCTCGCCATCGGTCACAAGCCCCATCGCGATCCCGGCCACCGGGGCGCTGATCGGCACACCTGCGTCCATCAGGGCCAGCGAGGCAGCACACACCGACGCCATCGAGGTTGAGCCGTTCGAGCTTAACACCTCGCTCACCACCCGGATCGTATACGGGAACTCGTCCGGGGTGGGCAGCACAGGCAGGATCGCGTTTTCGGCCAGCGCCCCGTGCCCGATCTCACGGCGCTTCGGGCCGCGCAGCATCCACGTCTCACCCGTTGAGAAGGGCGGGAAGTTGTAGTGGTGCAGGAAGCGTTTGCTCTCAACCGGCTCAAGCCCGTCAAACTCCTGCGCATCGCGCGGGGTGCCCAGCGTCACGAAGCTCATTACCTGCGTCTGCCCCCGCTGGAACAGCGCTGAGCCGTGCACGCGCGGGTACAGGTTCACCTCCGCCGAGAGGGGACGGATGGTCGTGCAGTCCCGCCCGTCGGGCCGGATACCCTCCTCCAGCATGCGGCGGCGTATCTGCCGCTTGACTACCTCGTCGATCACCGTACCGACAGCCGCCAAACGCTCCGCGATCTCATTCTCCTCGGCGTCGGTATACTCAACGCCCACCTGCTCACGCAGATCCTCCAGTTCAGCCTTGCGCTCGTCGCGGTCGTAGTAGCGGCTCAGGATTTCGGTCACGCGGCTGCTGACCCGCTCCTCGATGGAGCTTCGCAGCAGCTCGTCGATCTCCTTTTCCGCATAGGGGCGCTTTTCTTTGCCCACTTCCTGCCGCATCAGGTGTTGCAGCCGGATGAACGGCTGGAGCGCCTCATGGCCGAACTCCAGCGCGTCGATCATGGTCGCCTCGTCCACTTCCTGAGCGGCGCACTCCACCATCAGGATCGCGTCGGCGCTCCCGGCGATCTTCAGGTCGAGCCGCGACTCCTCCATTTGGGCGTAGGTCGGGTTGACAACGAACTGGCCGTTAATCAGCCCCACCCGCACCGCGCCGATTGGCCCATCCCAGGGGATGTCGGAGATGTGCAGTGCCGCGCTGGCCGCGTTGATCGCCAAGATATCGTGCTGGTGCTCCTGATCATGCGACAGCGGCATCAGCACTACCTGGACCTCATTGCGCATGTTCTTGGGGAACAGCGGGCGCAGCGGGCGGTCAGTCATGCGAGCAACCAGGATTGCCTCGGTCGTCGGGCGGCCTTCGCGCCGGAACCAGCTTCCGGGGATGCGGCCTACGGCGTACAGCCGCTCCTCCAGGTCAACACTTAGAGGGAAGAAGTCAATCCCTTCGCGCGGGGTGGACGACATCGTTGCCGCTGCAAACATGGTCGTCTCGCCCTCGCGCACCGTTACCGCGCCCCCGGCCTGCCCGGCCAGGTGCCCGGTCTCGACGAACAGCTCATGTTCGCCGAGCGTGGCTTTGTATTTCTTTGAATTCAACATACGTCCGTGATTCCTCCGTGTACGTACCAAGCGCCGGAGGCCCAGGGACTGGAAACCGGCATCAAGGCAGCCTTTGGCGCGACCGCTGTGCTCCCTTGATCACGCTTTCCAATTCCTGCTCCTCCGGCCAACCATAGCTTTTACATTCCTTGTGTCCGAGTCTACACTGACTCCGCCCTGGATACAAAACGAGTAGAGGAGCTTCCTGCCCGCTCTACTCGTTCCACCCCGCGTTTCCGCTAGTGACGCAGGCCCAGGCGCTGGATCAGGTCCTGGTACAGCGCGGGCTTGGTGCGCCGCAGGTAAGCCAGCAGCCTGCGCCGCCGCCCGACCAGCTTGAGCAACCCCCGACGGGTGTGCTCGTCGTGCCTGTGCTCCCGCAAGTGCTCGATCAGCCCGTTGATGCGCTGCGTCAGCATCGCGATCTGCACCGGGGCAGAGCCGGTGTCGCCTTCGTGCAGGCCATACTCACCAAAGATCGCCTGCTTCTCTTCTTTGCTCAGTGGCATCTGGCAGTCATCTCCCTTTGAGTCGCCGGGTGGGCCGGAGATCAAGGCCCACCGGTCAGATTTCATTTTGCGGCGTGAGTATAACGTGGCCCTGAGGGGGGCGCAACTGCCCGTGTCCGCTGTTGCTTCAACAAATAGTCAGGGCATCAGACACAACGAGCCAGAAATCTCGCCCCCGGAGCCTTGCGTACCGCCGGATTATTTTCCATACTCATTCCCGTGCTGGTGCAGACGGAAGCCTGTCAGACTGGTAAGGAGTGACGAGCGTGATGAGGACCCCGTCACCCACCCGCAAGTGCATCCGCCCCGGCGCTCCTCGCCGCCGGGATACCTGTCACGCCAGGATAGGATGTTTGCCACTGTCCACCTGCCGCCCAGATCGGCTATGCTCATACCAGATACCGATGCTCGCCTGTGTTTTCTACCCCTGCCCCCGAAACAGCCGGCGCTTTCCGCCGCTGTTTCCGATTCCTGTCTAGCCTGTCAGGCTGGCCCTCTCAACCAAGGAGTTCGCGTCTATGACCGTGTCTGAGAAGCCCAAGGCCAATCCGCCGCAGGAGGCCCCCGGCGCACCGGGAGCCAAGCCGGTGGTGACGCCTGAGGAGCTGCTCGCCAAGGCCAAGAAGCCCGCCGCCGACGCGATGCGGCTGCACCCCTTCTACCGGGGCAAGATCCAGACCGCGCTCCGCGCCCGCGTCGAGAGCCTCGAAGACTTCGCCATCTGGTACACGCCGGGCGTGGCCGCTCCCTGCCGCGCCATCGCTGAAGAGCCTGATCTGGTCTACGAGCACACCAGCAAGTGGAACACCGTCGCCGTCATCTCGGATGGCACGCGCGTCCTGGGCCTGGGTGACATCGGCCCCAAGGACGGGCTGCCTGTCATGGAGGGCAAGGCGCTCCTCTTCAAGTACCTGGGCGGTGTAGATGCCGTCCCCATCACCCTCGACACCAAAGACCCGGACGCTATCATTGAGACCGTCCTGATGCTCCAGCCTGCCTTTGGCGGCGTCAACCTGGAGGACATTGCCCAGCCTAAGTGCTTCCGCATCCTTGACACCCTGCGTGAGAAGGCCGAGATCCCCATCTGGCACGACGACCAGCAGGGGACGGCAGCGGTGCTTCTGGCCGGGCTGATCAACGCCCTCAAAGTGGTCGGCAAGCGGCTGGAGGATGCCCGGCTGGTGTTCGTGGGGGCGGGCGCGGCGGGCATCGCCTGCGCCCGGCTGTGCTTTGCCTACGGAGCCGACCCCGCCAACGCGATCATGGTGGACGTGGATGGCATCCTCGGCAAGCACCGTGATGACATCTACCGCCGCCGGGCTGAGTACGTCCAGCAGTGGCGCATGTGCCAGATCACCAACCGCGAGGAGATCAGAGGCGGCATTCCCGAGGCCATGAAGGGCAGCGATGTGGTGATTGCTCTCTCCAAGCCGGGGCCGGGCACCATCCTCCCGGAGTGGGTCAGGATGATGGCCAAAGACCCCATCGTCTTCGCGATGGCCAACCCTATCCCGGAAATCTGGCCCTGGGAGGCGCAGGAGGCAGGCGCGGCTGTCGTTGCCACCGGGCGCAGCGATTTCCCCAACCAGGTCAACAACTCGCTCGGCTTCCCGGCCATCTTCCGGGGCACGCTCGATGTGCGGGCGCGCACCATTACCGACGAGATGGCAATTGCCGCCTCGCTGGAGATGGCCGCTATGGCCGCGGAGAAAGGCCTCCGTCCCGACTACATCCTGCCCACGATGGACGAGTGGGAGGTCTTCCCCCGCCAAGCTGCTGCCGTAGCCGTCAAGGCCGTTGAGCAGGGCCTAGCGCGCTTTAAGACCACCTACGACGAGGAGTTGGAGCGGGCCTCGGCGCTGATCAAGGCGGCGCGTGACATGACCGACCTGCTCCAGCGGGAGGGGTTCATCCCCGAAAAGCCTGCCGACGAAGAGGAGGGGAGCGATGCATGACCTGATCGTCATTGGCGGCGGCCCCGCCGGGCTGACCGCCACCATGTACGCCATCCAGAAGCGTCTCGACGTGATCCTCGTCACCCGTGATCTGGGCGGCAAGACCAACTATCACCTCCAGCTGCCCTTCGTCGAGCGCCACATGGTTATCAATGGCGATGAGATCATCAACCGCTTCACGCGCGAGATCGAGTACCTGGACTCGTTCCGCCGCATGGACAACGTCGAGCGCGTTGAGCGCATCGCGGGCGGTTACCGGGTGCAGCTTTCCAGTGGCGAGACGCTCGATGCCCGCGCCTTAGTGGTCGCCACCGGCGCCAAGGCCCAGCTTCTCAACGTGCCGGGCGAGCGCGAGTTTATGATGCGCGGTCTGTGCTACAGCGCCGTCAGCTATGCCCAGCTGTTCATCGACCGCACGGCAGCAGTCGTGGGCTGCGGCGAGCTGGCCCTGCGCGGCACCGCCGAACTGGCCCAGGTCGCCAGCCACGTCACGCTTATTGCCCGCCAGTGCGATCTGCTTGACACGCCGCTGGGGCGCAAGCTGCGCGCCATGCCCCAGGTTGATATTTTGCTCGGCTACGAGGTGCGTGAAGTTCGAGGCGACATCTACGCCCGGAGCATCGTGATCGCCGGTGAAGGCGGCGAGCGCGAGATCGAGGTGGACGCCATCTTCGTCGAGCTGGAACTGATCCCTCGTTCCAGGCTGGTCGAGGGCCTGGTTAACCTGGACGAGATGGGGCGCATCAAGGTCAACGCCCGCAACGAGACCAGCGCACCGGGCATCTTCGCCGCCGGAGACGTGACCGACGGCTACGCTGAGCAGGTGCTGATCGCCATCGGCGAAGGGGCCAAGGCCGCCCTCTCCGCCTACGAGTACCTGCTGGAAGTCAAGACGCAGGAAACGAGCCGCGAGTAGCCTATCGCCCTCGCCAGCCTGCTCGCGAACGGGCGCCCAGCGCGGCAGGCGCTCAGCCGGAAGGCCGGTCTGGAGGGCGTGGTAGCGCTCTGCGCCATCACGCCCCCTCCTTTGCGTGGATCAACGGGGGCGCGATTGGTGCTATACTAGGCCCTGTAGCGTGTCTGATCCTTGCTCCCTGCGGTCAGGTGAGGCTGTGATGCCCTACGTGCTCGTTGTCGACGACAATCAGGAGGCGGCGAACGCCATCGCGGATGTGGTCCGCCTGCTCGGCTGGCAGGCTGAGGTAGCGCCGGGGCCGCGCGCCGCGCTCCACGCCGTTCAGCGCGTCCCGCCTGCCCTCATCCTCCTCGACCTGAACATGGCGGGTATCAGTGGCCTGGAAGTGCTCAAGTTTATCAAGCGCGACCCCTCCCTGATCGATATCCCGGTTGTGTTTATCTCCGCCGAAGACGACCCCGACACCCAGCAGAAGACCCGCGAGGCGGGCGCGCTCGACTACCTCGTCAAACCCGTCGATCTGGATCGGCTCGAAGCGATCCTTGAGAAGGTCGGGAAGAAGTAGCCAGAAGGCCGGGAATCGATCCTTATGCCTGACAGCACCTCTCCCCTCCCCTTCCTCCAGAGCGGCGTTGCCCAGGTCGCTCTGCTCGTCCCCGACCTCGACCATGCCGTCGAAGCCTGGTGGCGCGACTTCGGCGTTGGCCCCTGGCACTTCTACACCTACCAGAAGCCCTTCGTCCGCTGCATGTCCTACCGGGGCCAGCCTGCCAACTACGCCATGCGCCTCGCCCTCGCCTGGCTCGGCTCGCTGCGCGTCGAGCTAATCCAGCCCCTGCGCGGCCCCAGCCTCTACCATGACTTCATCGAGCGGCATGGCTACGGCTTCCACCACCTCGGCCTGCTGGTAGATGACATGCCCACCGCGCTGGCGCTCGCCCGCGCCGCCGGGTTCGAGATGGTCATGGACGGCTCCGGCTTTGGCCCGGACGGTGACGGCCACTACGCCTACCTTGACACCGAAACCCGGCTGGGCGTCACACTGGAACTGATCCAGCGCCCGCGCCGCCGCCGCCCACCTGAGAAGGTCTATCCGCGAGCAAGCGAGTGAACGAACCATCCGCTTCCCTGCCAACATCCCTATCCCTGCGCGGCGTTGTTCTCCGCTTCCTGGCGCTGGCGTTGCTGGTCGGCTTTGCCTGGCCCCTGCCGGGCATCGTGGCCCACACCAGCCACGAGCCGGTCGTGCTGGGCCGCTATGCTCTCGACTGGTTCGCTTTCGGCCTGACCTGCCTGCTGATCGCTGTGGCGCTGGCGGTGGGCAATGTCTGGCTGTGGTCCGCCCTCCGGCGCGGGGCAGACCGCTGCTGGGTTGAACGGCTGCGTCCGCTTCACGACCGCCCGCTGCTGCTCGCGCTCGTTGTGGCTGCCGTCTCGGCTGCGGGTGTGGTTGTCTGGTCGGCCCTGCTTTCCCACACGACAGCCGCCCAACTGCCCGGTCTGGAGCTGGCCGTCAAGCTGGGGCCGTCCGCTCTGGCCGGGATGCTGCTTGCCCTGCGCGACCGGCTGCTGTTTTTCCCCGCCAGCCGTTCTCATCTGCTCGGCCTGCTGTTTGTCACCATCAACGCGCTCGTCGCCTACAACGCCATCGCCCACCCGCGCGGCACCGGTTACGATGTAGAGGCCCATCTGGAATACATGGAGGCCATCTCCTTCCTGCCGCCCCGGCTGCCCACACCCGCCGACACGCCTGAGTTCTTCTCCGCGCCGCTGCCTTACCTGCTGCCCGCCCTGTTCAACCGGGCGTGCGCCGCCTCGCAGCGCCTGTGGGGTTTCCCTGCCGAGCCATGCGCCCGGATCGCTGCCAAGGTCGGCCAGCTTCAGAACATCCCGCTCTCGCTTGGCTTGACCATCCTGCTCGTCCACCTGTGCGAGCTGGCCCGCCCTGGCCGCCCCTCTTTCATGGTGACGGCCCTCCTGCTGCTGGGGATGCTGCCCGTCTACTACCGCACCTTCTCTCTTATGCGGGGCGAGTCTTTTGTTGCCTTCTTTGCCATCCTAACCGTCTACTGGCTGCTCCGCATGGCCAGGGATAGCGATTACGCGCTGCACGCCTCGGCGCGCCTCGGCGCAACACTGGGCCTGCTGGCGCTGAGCCGCCAATGGGGTCTGATGCTCTACCCGGCCATTGTCCTATGGGCGCTGATCGTTCTCCTCCGGCAGCGCCGCGCGGCCCTCCCCTTGGCGCGAACGCTCGCTGCTGCCTTCGCTCTGGCGGCTGTCGTGGGCGGCTGGTTCTACCTGTCCCTTTACCTGCGCTTCGGCACCCTGACGGCCTTCAACATGCCCGCACGTTCAGCCTGGCGAACCAGCCCCCTGACTTCTATCTCGGCCTGGGCGACGGCCTGCTGTTCCGCGACCCCACCCGGCCCAGCTTCGAGAACCAGGCCCTGCCCGTCTTATACGCCGATACGTGGGGTGACTACTGGGAGTACTATCTCATCCGGGGCGACAATCAGAACACCGTTATTCCCTTTCTGGGGCGCGCGGCTGCCCTCTCGCTCTACCCGACGCTGATCCTCGTGGCCGGGGTGCTCACCGCGGCCGCCGACCTGTTCCAGCGGCCCGCGCCGGTGGGACTGGGCGCGCCGCAGGTCCCCCCCTGGCGGTCGTTAGCCATGCTCGCCGTGCTGGTCTCGCTGGCAGGCTATGCCTGGTTCCTGATCCGCTACCCCCACCCTCGAGGGGCCACCATCAAGGCGACGTATATCCTCCAGGTGTTCCCCTTCGCCGCTCTACTCGGCGCCGATCTTCTGGAGTGGGTGCGGGACAGGCAGCGGCGGGCCTGGAGCGTCCTGCTGTTTGTGCTGATTCTAGTGATCGGGCACAACCTGCCCGCGCTGGTCACACACCACGCTTTTGAGTGAGTCTTTCCCCGATTCCCCGGGCATAAAGAGTGTCGTAAACTGGCAGTGATCAGGGGAAGATGATGGGCAAAGCGACGGGCAGGATGCCGGGAATACCGGCCAACGAGTATTATGGCGGGCGCAAACGGGCGCCCGGCAGGCGGTCAGCGCCATGCCGACGCTAAGACAGTGGTTCGAGCGGGAATACGAGCGGCTGGACGGCGAGGGCAAATCGACCCTGGTGGACTGCTTCGAGGCGTTCAACCGGGCCTTCTTCGAGGGCAACTACGCGGCAGCCCTCGATCTGATCCCCGACCTGACCCGTCTGGCCGAAGCGCTCGGCGAACCGGTGTGGCAGGTTGTGGTTGATTATTATGCGGCCACAGCCAGCACCTACTGGCGCGGCGACCTGGGCCGGGGCCTTGAGATCGCCACGCGGGCGGTGGTGCGCGCCGAGCGGCTGGGGGCCGGTCGGAGCATCCCGGCGCTCTATGCGCGGGAGGCGCTGCTCTACGCCTGGCTGGAGACAGACAGCCCCGGCTACGCGGGCGATGTGTCGGCGGCGCTGGATGAGTTTCCGCCGGACAGGCTGACACCCGACCTGGCGGCGCGGTTTTCGCTGGTGCGCGCCCACTGTCTGGCCGCCACCAGGCAGGGCGAGGCAGCGCTGTCGCTGGCGCTGCGGAGCCTGCCCGCGCTTGAATGGCCGGAGGCATACCAGCACAACCTGCGGGCAAGTGCGCTTGGTTGGGCAGGCCGCCACACCGAGGCGCTGGAGGCATACCGGGCGGCGATCCGGGCATTCGACGAGCTGGGGCACAGCATCGAGCGGAACGGCGCCCGGCTGGGGCAGGCGGAGGCGCTGCTCGCGCTGGGGCGGGCAGACGAGGCGCTGGCGGTGCTTGAGGAGGTGCTCAACGCGGCGGAGCGGTCGATCAACCGGGCACACGCGGGCTGCGCACAGGGCCTGACCGGGCGGGCGCTGCTCGTATCCGGAGACCTGGAGGGCGCAGCGGCGTGGTTTGGCGCGGCGCTGGAGACGCTCGACGGGCTGGGCTGGCTGCGCACCGAAGCAGAGTACGGGTTGGCGCGGGCCAGGGCGCTGCACGGCATCGCGAGTGCCGAGGCGCAGGCGGCGGTCGAGGCGGCGGAGCGCCGGGCCAGACGGCTGAGATCGGGGGACTTGCGGCAGGCGGTGGAGGAGCTGCGGCGCGGTAATCCGTATTGACAGCCATCCGACCACGCGGTAAACTCGCAGGCAACAGAATAAAGCAAGCTGGAAATGCTTCTCATCCAGAGAGGTGGAGGGACCGGCCCTGTGAAGCCTCGGCAACCACCGGAGGCCAGCCGCCCGGCGCGGTGCAACCGAAGGAATGGTGCCAATTCCGGCAGAGGAACTCTGTAAGGAACTCTGGAAGATGAGAAGAGATGCCGATCATCCTGTCGCGCGCCTCTTCTCAAACGAGAGAGGCGCTTTCCAGTCTGCGGACCGGTTTTTCTCTCGGGGAAGCAGATGACGACAGGAGGATCAACGCGACCATGACCAAGCGAAACATCGTCGTGGCCCATGCAAAGGGCACCTGGATCGAGGATCGCCCGGTTGAGATCGTCGAGCGCAAGGGCATCGGCCACCCGGACAGCCTGTGCGACGGCATTGCGGAGCGCATCTCGGTCGAATACACACGCTGGTGCCAGGAGCACCTGGGTGCATGGCTGCATCACAACTTCGACAAGGTGCAGCTTGTGGCCGGGGATGTGGATGTGGGCTTCGGGCGGGCTGAACTGCTTAAACCGATCCGCATCCAGATCGCGGGGCGCGGCACGCCGATTGCGCCCGACGGACGTAAGGTTCCGATGGACGTGATCGCCATCGAGGCGGCCAAAGCGCATATCCGCGAGACGATGAAGCACCTCGATCCGGACGAGCACTGTGTGATCGACAGTTACGCCGGGCGCGGTTCTAGCGAACTGGTGCACGCCGTGCACGCCATCACTGCCAATGACACGAGCTTCGGCGTGGCGTACTGGCCGCGCTCAGGGCTGGAGCGCGCCGTATACGAGACCGCCCAGTATCTCAACTATGACCTGATCAACCAGTTCCCCATCGGGGAAGACATCAAGGTGATGGGCGCACGCCTGGGAGACGAAATTGTGTTGACGTGCGCCGTGCCGTTCCTGGCACGCGAGATCAGGGACGCGGGCGAGTACGTGGAGGCCAAAAGCGCCGTCCTGCAAGCAGTGCAGTCGTTCGCCAGCAGCCTCGACTCGCGCAAGGTACGGGTTGACATCAACACGGCGGACGATGTGGAGGCGGGAGCCGTTTACCTGACGCTGACCGGAACGAGCGCCGAGATGGGCGATGACGGCTCGGTGGGGCGCGGCAACCGCGTGACGGGCGTGATCGCACCCTTCCGCTCGGCCTCGCTGGAGGCGGCAGCAGGCAAAAACCCGATCAGCCACGTCGGGAAGCTGTACAACGTGCTGGCGCTGCTCACCGCGCAGGACATCGTGGAGACGGTGGACGAGGTGAAAGAGGCCCAGGTGTACATCCTGAGCCAGATCGGCAAGCCGCTCGACCAGCCGCTGGTGGCGACGGCCACCGTGGCGACCATTAACGGCGGGCTGACCGAGACGGTGCGCGCCAAGGTGGAGGCGGTGATCGACCGCCATCTGGCGGATATGAGCGGGCTGCGTGACAAGTTGGCCCGCATGGAAGTGTCGCTGTATTAACAACCATTGGGGTGCACTTCAGTTTAGGGGGATCAGGGCGATTATTGCGTGGAGCCTCATCCCCGTTAGTTCCCCTCTCCATTGGATGGAGAGGGAGTAAGATTGACTGTAAGCAAAATCTGGGGATGAGGCTGAACCCACCGCCTCAAGTCCCCCCAGATTGAAATGCATCCCACCTATTGGGGTCGGTCAGTGCACCGACTCTCCAGAGCCAGTGGCTTATGGCCTATAGCTTACGGCTCGATGGCCTACAGCCGTTGGGAGTTGCCCTCCGCTAGGCATACAGGTGCTCGCGCGTCCAGGGCAGGCCGCTCACGCCGCCCGCGTCGTTGCGGGAGAGCAGCGCTTGATACACGTTGATGCGGCTCGACGCGAAGCTGTAGGAGCAGGCTGCCATGTAGATGCGCCAGACGCGGTACGTCGGCTCGTCCACGTGCCGAAGCGCCTCGCCCCGGCTGGCCTGGAGGCGGTTGACCCAGTGGCGCAGCGTGAGCGCGTAATGCTCGCGCAGTGACTCCACGTCGCGCACTTCAAAGCCGACCCCCTCCGCCGCCCGTAGCGTCTCGTGGATGTCCACCAGTTCACCGTCGGGGAAGACATAGCGCTGCATGAAGCTGCTTGGCTTAAAGAGGAGCCGGTTCAGCAGCCCATCCTGGTCAAAGTGGGCTTTCATCGAGGCGATGCCGTGATTCAGGAACAGGCCGCCCCGCTTCAGGAGCCGCCAGGCTTTCTCGAAGTAGAGGGGCAGCTTGGCCGCCCCGACATGCTCGAACATGCCCACGCTGACCAGCTTGTCGAACGGTGCATCCTCCGGCACATCGCGGTAGTCCATCAGCTCCACGCGGCAACGCTCCGTAAGGCCCATCTCCTCGATCCGCTCGCGGGCCAGCTCAACCTGGCGCTCGCTGAGCGTGATGCCGGTCACGTCCGCGCCGTAGTGCCGCGCTGCGTAGATTGCCAGCCCACCCCAGCCGCAGCCAATGTCGAGCAGGCGCTCGCCGGGCTGGAGGCGCAGCTTGCGGCAGATGTGCTCCATCTTCTGCTGCTGCGCGGTGTGGATGTCCTCCTGGCCGGTCTTGAAGTAGGCACACGAGTAGTTCATCCACTCATCCAGCCACAACTGATAGAACTCGTTGGACACGTCATAGTGGAACTGCACCGTCTCCAGGTCACGGCGCTTCGAGTGGCGCACGCCGCTAGGCCGTAGGCCGGGGCGCATCGTCTCGGCCTCCCAGTCGCGGGGGAGGGCGCGGAGCTTGCGCACCAGCCAGAGTACATCGCCTGCCGAAAACCTCAGGCTCGGAAAATAATCGATCAGGCTGGTGGCGGCGATGATGTCGCCCTCGATCTCGAAATCGCCGAAGATGAACGCCTCACCAAGGTTGCGCTCGCTGGGCGGCAGGAACATGCGGCGCAGGGCCGCCGGGTGGTTGAAGACCAGCGTGAAGCGCGGCTCGCCCGTCGCGGGCCGGATCGGCTCCGAGCCGTCCCACAGCCGCACGCTGAAGTCCGGGGGGCCGTAGCTCGCAAAGATGCGCCGGATAATCGCCGCGCTGCGCTCTACATAAGCGGCGGAATGGCTGATCTTGGGCATGGGAGTCCTCCTGTGGGTGGAGTGGTTAACGGTCAGCAGTCCACAGTTAGCGGCTAGCTGTTAGGGATGACATTCTCATTATAAGACACAAATACAGCCGGTGAACCATCTGCCGGAGATACATGAAGCCAGCCTAGGCCCAAGATATTCGCACTCGCCCCATTCACGCCAACTCCGAATTGTGCTACACTGAGAGCGGGCCGGGTGCCCGTTCCTCACTGCCAACTCATCCCTTGACCCCCGCAGCCTGTGCATCTCCAATCACAATCAGCCTGCCGCCTGCTTAGGTCAGTCCGCTCCTGCGCGCCTGGCGCTGTGTTTTGTTCCGTTACAGTTTTCCCCTGAAGGGAGGGGCAAAAATGACTACCGTTGAGCGCAGCGTTTTTATCAATGCCACGAGCGACGAGATCGACGCGGTCACGCTCGACCCCTGGCAACTGCCGAACTGGTACGAGGGGGTGCAGTCGGTCGAGCCGGACGAGGTGTATCCTGAGCCGGGCGGCGTGGTGAAGATGGTCTACAAAGCAGGTCCGGCCACGCTCAACATCACCATGACCGCACTGGAGCTGGAGCGCGGGAACTACGCCCTCTACAAGATGGAAGGCATGATGACCGGCACCAACCGCTGGATGCACACGCCTGAGGGCAACGGCACCTGGATCACCGCCACCTTTGACTACGAGCTGCCCGGCGGCGGTCTGGGCGCGGTAGCCGACAAGCTGGTCGTCGAGCGGATGAACGTGCAGAACCTGGAGAAAAGCCTGGACAACCTGAGGCGGCTTGTGGAGGGCGGCTAGCAGTCATCCCCCCACCCCACGCAGGCGGCAGGGGGCGGCCCCCGGCTGGGGCCGCCCCCTATTTCCCATCCAGCCCCTACTTATCCGTGAGGGGGACGCGCAGCACCGTCTGCTCAACGCCACACAGTGGCAGGCGGGCCACCACCTCGTAACCATACTCATGGATGAGCGCGCGGACCAGCTCATGCTCGCTGGGCGCGACGAACGTCGCGACGCCCATCTCGCGCAGGCTGGCATCCGAGGCTGCCGGGTCGTGGCTGATGTCGTGCAGGCCGCCATAGGTTCGCACTCCGGTGAAGTAGGCAATCGCGTTGACTTGCGGGTTCTCACCCGCCATCGGCGCGACCAGATGCTCGCGAAAGGCCGGGGCGTCGAGGCGCAGGCACGGGTCGTTGGGATGAGTCAGCAGGCTGGTCAGGTTGACAAAGTCGGTGAAGCCCAGGATCGGGCCGAGGAACAGCGTCACCGCCAGAAAGAGCGAGGCTGCTGCCGGGCGCAACCTGCGCAGCACGGCTTCCACAAAGACGTAGAAGCTGGCGAACAGGAAGGTGAACTCAGGCAGGAAGTAGCGCAGTTCGATGGCGCGCAGCGGCAGGTAGCCTGCCAGATGCAGCCCGATGGTCAGCGCCATCCAGCCGAACAGGAAGCGGCGACGCAGGTCCGTCCACGCGACCAGCGCGGTCAGGACGACCGCCGCCAGTGTCACCGGGATGAAGAAGCCAAAGGCCAGCAGATTCTTCCGTGCCCACACGCCGATCTGGTAGTTGATGGTCATGAGCTGGAAGTCAAAGTACGGCCAGCTCTCAAACGGCCTCCAGTCGTAGTTGTAATAGTACTCCACAACCGGGTCTTCCCAGGGGAACAACACGTCGGGCGGCTGGTCGCACAGGATGTTGTCCCAGCAGGGCTGCACCATACGCCCCGGCGGATGCCTGGCATGGTTGATCGGGCCGCTCGTTGAAAAGGTCGGCTCGCCGTAGCGCAAGCTGAGCGCCACCACCCAGGGAGCAGCCGTCACGGCCAGCACCAGCAGGCTGACCCCTGTCGCCTTCACCACACGCCCCGGCGGATGCCCGTGCAGCGTCAGCAGCCCACCAGTCAGCACGATGTGGGCGAGGACAAAGGGCAGGTTGTAGTACTTCGCCAGATAGGCCACCGTGCCCAGCAGCCCCACCGCCACACCGAACCGGATGGGGCGCTCCAGATAGCCGGGATTGGTGATGAGGACAAAATACAGGGCCAGCACCCCCGCCGCCAGCACGTCGGGCGTAGAGGGGATGTAGATCAACTGGGCGGTTATGGTCACCATCAGCACGGCCAGCGCCAGCCGCCCAGCCTGCGAGAGCTTCAGCCTGCGGGCAAAGGCCACTGTCGCGAGCACCCACAGCAGCCCGCCCAGCGCGGCCACCACCTTGTGGGCTGCCTGAGGCAGTGCGCCGAACCTCAGCAGCGGGGCCATCAGCCACGACATGAGCGGCGCCCAGTAGCCGCGCACGACGCTCTTCCCTGCTGCATAGTCGCGGGCAATCTTGAGGTAGGCCAGCCCATCCGGGTTGATGAAGTCCAGGTAATTGAAGCCGAGCCGGATAGCCAGCAGGGTGTAGATGCCCACGAGCACCGCCAGCCCCGCCGGGTACCACCACCTGCCGGGCGCAGACAGGCCGTCCGCGGCGGGCGGGGGTGGGCCGAGGCGCATCGCCTTAAGCGCCAGCACCCCCCCGGCGGCCACTCCGACCATCACGGCCATACGCAGCGCCGCAAACGGCGTGAGCAGGCGAACAGTCGAGGACAGGCTATAGGCTCCCTGCGCCAGCGCGACGGCGGCGATCACCGAGCCGGGCTGCCAGGCAGGCCGGGCAACGAGCCATTCCACCACCCGCCAACCGGCGCGTCGGACGGGCGGGACAGCCAGCGCCAGCGGCATAAGCAGCAGCGCGATCTGGATTACCTGCCCTGCCAGGGCCGTTGCACGCGCCGTGACCGACGCCTCCCCCACGACCGCCGCCCACTCCAAAGGCAGGGCGGGGAACGTATCGCGGGCAACGCCGAGCAGCACGGCCCAGACGCCCGTCAGCACCAGTGCCTCGACGGGAGTATCCTCGCGGCGGAAGAACAGCCAGACCAGCGCCAGTGCGACGGCCAGCGCCATCCCTACGCGCAGGGTGCGGTGCAGGTACCCACCGGGCCAGGTGGGCAGGTAGATCGCCAGCAGGGCGAAGGCAGCCAGCAGCCCCAGGTAGGCCGCCGGGCCGGTCCGTATCACCCGGAAAGGCCCGCCGTCCGGGGACCGCTGGAGGGCCGCCCACGCAAAACTCAGCGTGACCAGCGCGGCCAGCACCGCCCAATAAGCTGCCGCTGCCGGGCTGTCCTCCGGTAGCAAACCAAGCAGCCTTCCGGACTGCTCCCGCGACAGCTCAGCCACAAGCTCACTCAGCAGAACCCAGGCAACGGGCAGCCACCCGATCAACAGAACAGTCCAGTCGCGCGCACGCAGCGCCGTGAGCTTCATACGGCTTGCCATGTCTCCTCAAGTCAAGGTGTCCCGACATCCGGGACATACAGGATGGTGTACTCCACATCACACAGCGGCAGCCGGGCGACAGGCCGGTAACCATACTGCGCTGCCAGCGTCTCCGTCAAGCCGTGTTCGCTGGGCGCAATGAAGGTCGCGACGCCTGCGCCGCGCAGCGCGGCATCCACCGCTGCCGGGTCGTCGTCAAAAGCCGACACCCCGCCGAGTGTGCGGACGCGCGTGTAGTAGGCCAGCGCATTGACTGCGCCGTCCGTACCCGCCGTCGGCGGGATGAGGTGCCCGGCAAAGGCCACCGCGTCGTCGCGCAGACATGAGCTGTGAACCTCATAGGCGGTCACACGGCCCAGGTCGGCGGTTGCCAGGAGCGGCCCGGCCAGCGCGAGCGCGGTCAGCAGCCCCGCCGTCACGCCCTGCCGCTCCCACTCAGGGTGCGGCCTGAGCAGACGGCCCAGCGTATCAAGCGCAGCCTGCGCCGCCCCGTACACGCCGATCACCAGCAAGGGAATAACCGGGTAGTAGTAGCGGAAGTCGCTGGCATACACCGGCATATAGCCCGCCGCGTAGAGCAGGACGGTCAGCGCCGCCCAGGCATAGCGGCTACGACGGTCAAGGTTGCGCCATTCGATCAGCACAGCGGCAGCCAGAATAACCAGACCGGCAGGCAGCAACGCACCAAGCTGGAGCAGCGTGGCGTGCGCCCACTCCCGCAGGTTGGCGCGGATCAGCCCAAGCTGGTAGTCAAGGCTGGCAGCGCTATCAAGCGCGCTCCACTCGTGGCCAGGGTAGTAGTGGATGAGCGGATCCTCCCAGGGGAACAGCACATCCGGCGGCTCGGGGCACAGGCGGTCGTCCCAGCAGGGATGGCCGGGCTGCTCCGGCCCAACCAATGCATGGTTGATCGCCCCGCTCGTCGAGATCGTCACGTGGCCGTATCGCCCGGCGAGCAGCCCCACCCAGGGCAGTGCGACAAGCAGCATCGTCAGCAGCGCCGCCCCCGTCGCCAGGACGACGCGCCGCGCCGGGCGTCCGTGCAGGGCGAGCAGTGCCCCGGTCAGCACCCCATGCGCCGCGACAAAAGGCAGGTTGTACGACTTGGCAAGGTAGGACAGGCCGCCCAGCAGCCCGGCGAGCACGCCGGAAGCCAGCGGCCTCTCCACGTAGCGCGGGCCGGTGATCAGCACAAAATACGCGGCCAGGAGCGCCGCGCTAACCACATCGGGCGTGACAAGCGCGAAGCCGAAGCCCAGCACGAGCAGCGCCACCATTGCAGCGACGGCCAGCCGCGCGGGTCGCCGCAGGCCAAAGCGGGAAGCCAGCGGTATGGTCAGGAGCGCCCAGACCAGCCCCGCCGCTGCCGTCTGGGCGCGCTGCGCGGCCTGCGGGTCGCCGCCCCAGGCAATCAGTGGGGCGAGCAGCCACGACATCAGCGGCGCCCAGTAGCCGCGCACGACGGGGCGTCCCTCGGCGTAGTCGCGGGCAATCTTGAGGTAGGCATAGCCGTCCGGATTGACATTCCCCACCTGTGCCCGCGCAAGCGGAATCGCCAGCGCCACGTACACGACGGCGAGCACGAGAATCGCGAACCAGAACCAGGCCGCGCTGCCGGGGGTCTCGTCGCGGTGGGGTGGTGGCTCGGCCCGCACGGCTCGGATCGCCAGCGCCCCAGCGGCCAGCACGCCGGCCATCAACGCCAGCCGGAGAAGCGCCAGCGGCACAAGGAGGCGCACCCCCTCCAGCGAGGCGTAGGCAGCACGGGCGGCCATCACCAGCGCCAGCAGCGCGGTGTGCCACTCCAGACGCCAGCCCAACAGCCACTCGAGGGCGCGCCTGCCCACCCGGCGCAGCGTGGGGACAGCCAATGCCAGGGGGATGGCCAGCAACGCAACCTGCACCGCCTGCCCCACAAGGAACGTGACAAAGGCGGGGGAGGCCGCCCCATCCGCTGCGAGCAGGCCGGTGGCCACTGCGAGATCAAGTGGGGGGGCGGGGAAGGTGGCACGGGCTATGCCCAGCAGGACGGCCCACGCGCCGGTCAGCAGAATGGCCTCCAGGGGGAGCGTCTCCCGCCGGTAGACGAGCCAGAGTACGGCCAGCGCCGCCAGCAGCGCCTTGATGATCTGCGCGGCATGCCACAGGCTCTCGCCCGGCAACCGCCCGGCGGCCAGTTGGAGCACGGCAAAGGCCCATATCACCAGTGCGAAGACGGCTGGCCTGCGCCGCAGGGCTTTCAGCCGGTTCTTTGACAGGAACCGCCCGGCTGCCGCCAAGCCAAACACGACCGTGACCGCCACAAGCACGACCAGCCACAGCACAACCAGCACGCCCCGCGGCAGCGCCAGGGCAGCAACCAGCGCGTTGAACACCGCCCACGCGGCGATCCCCCAGCCCGCCAGCAGGATCGCCCGGTCGCGCCAGACGAGTGAACCGGACCCCATTCTCCCTCCACGTTTGCGGCCAGTCTGTCTCCTCCCCGGCGGCGCGATTATACCCAACCCGGCGCACACGATCCGCGCACCGCACCAGGCAGCAGGGCCGTCCCCAGGGTGGGACTTTCACCCAATTCTAGGCCCCGATCAGCAGAATGGGGGGCATCGCGTGCTATAATGGGGTCGCTCGGATGGTTTCGCAACGGCTCCATTCTGGAGGAGAGCAGGCAGGCCATGACGGATGAACCACCTCGGACAGGCGACGAGACTTTTGTGTTGCGGATCAATGCGTCCAACACGATGGATCAGGTCTTCCAGCGGTTCCTTATGCACTACACGCCCTTTGGCTTCCAGAGCCGTATAGACCAGCTTGAGTACCATCCGTTACCCTACCTGCCCAAGCCGGGCGACGAGCTGCTGCTCCAGCAGCCCTGGCGCATCCGGCTGGAGCTGTACAAAGAAGACAAGCGGATGTACATGGGCCTCGACCTGTACGGGGATGTGATTCTGGGCCGGGGCGACAGCCGTCCGGGGCGCATTATCGTCAACTTGGAGCCTTACGGGGCGCGCGATCTGGGCGTCTCACGCGAGCACGTCATGCTGCGCCCCACGCCGACGCGCCTGTTTGCCATCGACCAGGGCAGCACCAACCGCACGACGGTCAACGGCGTTCCCTCGGGGCGCGGCATCGCGACCGAGCTGCGCGACGAGGCGCTGCTTGCTCTGGGCAACATGGTTCTGATGGTTCACATCGTGGACCGACCCGACACGGCCAAGAAATAGCCTCCGCGCCAAACCAGCCTGACTCAACGCGGGACGGGCATCAGCCCGTCTCGATCTGTTTCTTGGCAGGAGCCGGTTCGATCGGCAGCCCTTTGACCCGCTCGATCACCGCCGGGTCTTGGGGGAAGAATCCCGCCTTCGCCAGCCGGTCGATCAGCTCGCGCCACACTGGCTCGACCTTAAACACCTCGGCAAAGATCGGCAGCGCCTCGTCCAGGTGACCCTTTTCGGCCAGCGCGGCGGCATACCAGAACTGCGGTTCGCGCGTGCCCACCACCAGGCCGCGCAGATTGCCGTAGTGCTGGCGGGCCGTCTCCAGGTCCCCCTCCTCGACGGCATGGATCGCCCGGTCGTGCCACTCGTAGCTGCGCTGCACGGTGAGCAACCGCCGCAGTTCAACGAGGGGCTGGGCATGGTCATCCACGCGCAGGTTGGTGATGGTGTGGCGCTTAAGCGGGTCATCAGGCCCCGCCACGACCAGCAGCGCCGCCGACTGCCGCCCGCGCACGTCGCCCCCCGCGTCCTGGCCTGCCTCCAGCGCCTGCAGCAGCCGCTCGCTGAAGTCGCCTATCTTATCCTCAATCGCCTTGCGGTACGCTCCGGCCATCTCCCTGCACACGTCGGCGCTCTTGAGCAGGTTGCCCTGCACGCTGAACTGCTCGCCGGTTTCGTGGCCAGCGTGCTCAACGCAGCGCTGGCCAGTGTGGACGGCTACCCGTCCCTCGCCATCGACCATCGCCACCTGACGGATGTCTCGCTCCGGGTCGGCGGCCAGCAGCGCGGCCAGCGCCTGTCCGGCGCTCTTACCCGCTCGCATGAGCGCTAGTCCCAGCGATCCGTAACTCACGTCGGTAAACGACTGGGTGGCAACCGCACCGACGCCGGGTTCGGCCCACGGCACAGCTGCCCCGCAGGCCAGCCAGTGGCTCTGCACGCCGACCCCAAGCTGCCCCGTCGCCGGGTCGCGCGCGACGATGCTGAAGGTGTGTGTCAGACGGCCCATCCCTCATTCTCCTGTTAGACGGGGAAGTCCAAGCTGGCAGCTGCGCCAGCTCCGTCAGCGCAGCTTCCTCTAATCGTCGCATCACTTGGCCGATTGCGCAAGTACAGCGGGGCAGCCCCCGTCCGCACCCACCTACCCCGAGACGAGGATGCGGCCCCAGCAGGGCGGCGTCTCGACGGTGAGCACCCCGCCCTCAACCACGAAGGGCGGGTCGTGCGGCTCCAGCACATCGTGCAGGTGTGTGCCGTCAGGAATGCCCTCACGCCCGACGGGCAGCGACAGTGTCTCGAACCCCCCGGCGGCGTTGAGCGTAACGACGACCACCTGGCGGCTGTGCTGGCGCAGAAAGGCCAGACCGGTCGGCCCGGCGTGGAGGGCGGCGAAGCGCCCGCCGACCAGGGCGGGATGGCTGCGCCGGATGCGGGCCAGGCGAGCCGTCTCACGGTAGAGGTCGCGGGCAGCATCGGGCCACTCATCGCCAGGGAGGGGCATCGGCGCCCGCAGGGCGGCATCGCCGTCCTCCTTGCGCCCGGTCAGCCCGACCTCGTCACCGTAGTACAGGCAGGGGACGCCGGGGGCGGTGAAGAGCACGATCAGCGCCGGGTAGATGTGGCGCGCGTCATCCAGGCGGGAGAGAATGCGCGTCACGTCGTGGTTGCCGAGGAAGTTGAGCAGGACAATATCGCGGTAAAGGCCCCATTCGGTGTGCCAGGCGCGCTCCATCACGGCCTTAAGCTCCCACAGGTTGCCCTCATTGAAGGAGCGCCACAGGGCCGTGTTGAACTGATAGTTGGTGCCCGCGTCGAGCAGATCAGGAGCTACCCAGGTACGATAGTCACCGTGAATAACCTCGCCGAGCAGGAAGCAGTCAGGCCGGGCCGCCTTGCAGGCCCGGCGCAGCTCCCACAGGAAGTCTGGTTCCAGCTCATAGGCCACATC